>Ga0105048_10002560_pt1 | contig 29564 bp, 17 predicted proteins | sample MAT05_FD_78382 | JGI IMG/M metagenome (GOLD analysis project Ga0105048, IMG submission 78382) | Freshwater microbial communities from Lake Fryxell liftoff mats and glacier meltwater in Antarctica - MAT-05 | ecosystem: Environmental > Aquatic > Freshwater > Ice > Liftoff microbial mat | place... | reverse complement strand
TGGGCACGGAAGCTGGGGTCGGCCAGGTCACCGGCCAGAATGCGCGCACCGAGCTCGGCGCCGAGGGGATCGAGGCGGTCGCGGTCGCGGCCGGTGAGGGTCAACGTCCAACCGGCGGCGGCGAGGGCGCGCGCGATCGCCTGGCCGAGATCCGAAGAGGCGCCGGTGACGAGCGCGTGAAGAATCACAGCGGGAGCTCGCGCGATGACTTCACGAACACGGTCGGCTTCGCCTGCGCGAGCGACGCGCTGCGGCGGCTCGACTCCCAGGCGTCGAACGCGGCGGGCGTGCAGGTCGTGACCTCCAATGGTTGCAGCAGGCCATCGGCGCGGTCCGCGGCGTAGCCCGTGTTGGCCGCGCGCAGGGCGGCATCGACGGCCGGGGCACGGGGATCGGGTGAGCCGTGGGGCAGCTCGGCCGACTCGATCACGATGCGATAGCTGTCGACGGTGTCCGGGCTCGGACCGAAGACCCACCGGCGCACACCAGGCACGGCCGCTTGCAGGGCGGTGCGCACGTGTGATTCCGAGGTCATGTCGTGGCCGAGCGAGAGCACGTTGCCCGCCTTCTGCACGAAGTGGAACATCGGAGCGTGGCCGGTCGGACGGGGCGTCTGGGCGGTGAGCTGCTCGAAGAAGCCGGTGACGTCGACCTCGTCGCCGATGCGATAGCGCCAGAGGCCGGCGCCTGATGTGATGAGCACCTCGTAGCGGCCAGGCGCGTTCAGCTCGTGGGCGAAGCGGGTGACGCCGTCGCTGCCCATGAACTCGAGCACGACCGCGTCGGCCGCGAGCACGCCGCTCGGTGGGTGCACGGGGTGGGCGTCGCTCGAGGGAACGTTCATCCAGCCTTCGATCGCTGCATAGATCCCCGGTCGGATCGGCACGTCGCCCCAGAGGTCGCGGAGTGCGACGAGGTGGCTGCCGGCGCTCGCGTGGTGCCAGCAGGCGATCAGCGCCAGGTGGGGAAAGAAGTTCTTCGGAATCGGGCGCTTGCCGCCGGCGATGCGGCTCGCGAGGAGGGCCGCGCGGGCGCGATTGGGCCGTAGACCCTGGCTCAAGCTTCGGTGCAGTTGCGGCGGCAGCCCAGTCGCGTCGAGGGTGCCGTCGCGGATGTCGCGTAGGAGTGCCTCGCTGTGCAGCTCCATTGTGGCGCCGACGAGGGCAAGCGGGGCGGTCGTCAGCGCGAACGCGAGCGACAGCTCCGAGGCGAGCGCGAAGCGGGCGACGACGTAGGCCTGGCGCAGGGCGTCGGGAATCTCGAAGGCGTCGGCCGGGACCGCGTAGAGACGCCGCAGGAAGCCCGGCAGGCTGCGTTGATTGTGGCCCGAGAACGAGCCCGCGCTGGCGCCGCCCGGCGTGGTCTCGAGGGCCGAGGGGCCGACGAGGTAGAGCAGCTTGTGGGCGAGCGCGTTTGGGTGGTCGCGCACGATGCCGTAGAGGTAGTGCTGGAGGGTGGCTTGGAAGTCGGCGCGGTAGGCCTCGTCGATCGGGATGTACCTGGCGCGGCCGGTGGTGCCCGACGACATGCCGTAGAACGCCGGGCGACCGGGCACGAGCTGGTTCGGGGTGCCGGCGAGCGAGGCGAGCAGCTCGGGTTGCAGCGCGTCGTAGTCGGTGATCGGAACGAGCCTGCGCAAGTCATCGAGCGAACGTACGCCGGGCACGCTGAGGCGGCGGCCAAGGGCCGTTTCGCCGTTGCGCGCGACGAGCCGCATGAGCAGGTCCTGCTGGGCGCCGCCCACGTCGCGGCATCGTTCGGCAAAGGCTTGGTAGCCGCGCTTCCTGCGCGACTGTAGGTAGGACGAGACGAACGCTTTCAACATAGGGGCATCGGTGCGACGGACTCGAGGAGGGCGGCGCCGGCAGTATAGCCCGCGCCCGCGGTGAGGAGCAGGACCTTGTCGCCGGGGTGGATGCGGCCTTCGCTCAGCGCGCTGGCGAGCGCCACGCCGACCGAGGCGCCGCCCATGTTGCCCAGGCGATCACAGGTGATGACGAGGCGCTCGGGCGGGAGGCGCAGGAGGCGCGCGACCCGTTCGAGGATGCGCACGTTCGGTTGATGCGGGACGACAAGCGCGATGTCGTCGAGCGTGAGGCCGAGGGCGTTGAGGAAGTCGTCGGCGAGCGTGATGAACGCCTCGGTCGCCTTCATGAAGACGTGCGCGCCGTCTTCCATGCGCAGCGCCTCGAGGCCTTCGGCGAGCGTCGCGGTGGACGTCGGCAGGCGTGAGCCACCGGCTTCGACGCGCACGGCGGCGTGACCCCTGCCGTCGGCGCCGAGGCCGGTCGCGAGCAGGCGCAAGTTCGTCGTCTCGCCCGTTACGAGGGCAGCGACCGCGCCGTCGCCGAAGAGCACACGCACGCCGGGGGTTGCACGAGCGAGTGTGCGCACGCGGCACTCGGCGGCGGCGATGAGCACCGCGCGATCGCCGGTCATCAGCGCGCGCGCCGCGAGATCGAGCGCGTAGACGAAGCCGGCGCAGGCGGCGGCGATGTCGAACGCCGGCGCGTGGCCGAGGCCGAGCTGGTGCTGCACGAGGGGGGCGGTCGCGGGTGAGGGGTGGTCGGGGGTGACGGTCGCGAGAATCAGACGGTCGATCTCGGACGTGCGCGACGGTGTGGCGTCGTCGAGCAGGCCGCGCAAGGCAGCGATCGCGAGGTCGGAGGTCGCGTGCTCGGGTGGGGCGACGGGGCGCTCGAGGATGCCGGTGAGGCGGATCAGCGCGTCGCCGTCGACACCCATGAGCGCCGCCAGGGCGTGGGTCGTGACGCGTGTCGTCGGCAGGTGCACGGCGATGCGCGCGAGGTATACGCCGGCAAAGTGGGTGACCCGCAGGCGGGTCCTGGAGCCGTTCAACCGACGCCCCGTTGCCGCAGCCGGGTCGCGATTGCGGCCGGGGTTGCGAAGTGGACACGCGTCACGTCGAGGCTCGAGAGCACGACCTCGAAGCTTGCCTCGATGAGATCGACGAGCTGCATGACCTGCAGCGACGCGAGCTCGAGCGGCAGCGCCTGATGTCTCCGGTACCACGCCTCGGGTGCGAGCTGCGCGTCCGGCAGGTCGCTCGCGAGGGTGGTCAGTAGGCGCGCGACCCAGGCCTCGAGCGGGGAGACCGCGATCGCCTCGCCGGGGTCGTTCATCGCGATACCTCGGCCAGGATCTCGACCGCGGTGCGATCGATCTTGCCCGACGCGAGCCGCGGCAGCGCCGGCACCCACAAGATCCGGCGCGGCAACATGCGACCGGCGGCGGGCGGCAGGATGCGGATGAGGTCCGCTGGCTCGAGCGCGTGATCGCCTTCATAGACGAGCGTCAAGACGCCGTCGGCGGACTCGCCGTCGGGCTCGGTGAGGATAGCGATCGCCGAGCGTGCACCGGCGCTTTCCGCGGCGCGAGCAAGCGCGTAGAGCGACACGCGTTCGCCGCGGACCTTGACGAGATCGTCACCGCGACCGAGCACATGCAGCCGATCGTCGGGGTCGAGCAGGCCGAGGTCGCCGGTCCAGTAGCCGCTGGTGCTGCCGATGTCACGCCGCTGGCGGGCCGTTGCATCGGGGTCGCCGAGGTAGCCGAGCATCTGCGTATCGCTGGAAAAGCAGATTTCGCCCGGCCGGCCGGCCGGCAAGATCTCACCTTCGGGGCCGTCGCTTACCCAGAGGTGCACGGCGCCGACGGCGCGACCGACGGTGCCGGTATAGAACGCGATGTGGGTCGACGGTACCGCGGTGAGGCGCGGCCCAGCTTCGGTGCAGCCGTACTGGTTCCAGATGACCGCGTGCGGGAAGGCCAGGGCCAGGCGGCGCGCCGACGCGGGCGGCAACCGACCCCCGGCGGAGCCGACCGAACGAAGGCGCCGGCAGGCTTCAGGGTCGAGCTCGTGCAGGTGCTCGGCAAGCTGTTGCAGCGTGTGTGGCACCGCCGCGACCACGGTCGCCTGGGAGCTCGCGACGGCCTCGGCGCGTTCGTCCGGGTAGGGCGTCGCACAGTCGGTGACCGCGCAGCCGCCAGCGATCGCTGCGAAGAGCTGGCCGATGAGACCGAAGCCGTGATCGAGTGGCTGCAAGAGCGCGAGCTCGTCGTCGGGCATGAGCTCGAGGTAGTCGGCGATGCAGTGGGCGGAACGAACGAGCGCGTCGAACGTGAAGGCCGGCACGCGCGCCACGCCGGTCGAGCCGGAGGTGCGCAGGGCGAGCTCGGCAGCCGGCAGATCGCGTGTTATGGCGAGCACTTGCGCGGTTCTTGCCCGAACTGACGGGAGCGGGACGAAGCCACGTAGGAACGCGGCCTCGAGGTGGACGAGCGTGCTCGCGACGTCGCCCGCGGGGATCTCGAGCACGCCGTCGGCGGCATCGGGCAGTGACGGGGCGAGCAGCGCCGCCTCGGCGAGGAGATCGGCGAGCGTGCGCGCACCGTCACGCGTGCGCAGTCGAAATGTCGCGCGCGCGGGGAGGGGAAGCTGTGACAGGCTTGGGTTCATCGCGTCTCGTGCGCTGAGCGAAAGGCGGGCAATCGCCACCAGGCGGCGCCGAAGGAGAGACCTCCGCCCGCGCTCGCCAGGAGCACATGCTCGGCGACGGAGCCGGGCGAGCGCAAGGACTCCTTACGTAAGAGATGCATTGCCACGAGCAGCGAGGCAGCGCCGAGGTTGCCATGTCCGCTGAAGCCGGCCGCGAAGAACGGCAGGCCGGCATGGGCGGCGAGCCGACGCGCGGTCCCAAGGCGGCTCACGTGCGGCACGAGGACCGACGAGCCTGGGATCGGCGCAGACGCGATCGAATCGATCGAATCGATCGAATCGAGTGAATCGAGCGAATCGAGCGAATCGATTGACGCGGTCAAAGCGGCCTCAGCGGCGCGCGCGAACGGCTCTGGGTCGCCGCCGAGCACGAACGGCTCGGCCGGGGTTCGGGGCGGCAGATGGGCGCGGACGGTCGCGAGGTCGACGTGCGCTGGCTGGCCGCCGATTACCGCCCCGAGGAGACCCTCGCTGGAATCGGACGAGGTCGGTGGGGCGAGCACGATGGCGCCGGCGCCGTCGCCCATCGCGAAGGGCAACATGCGCTCGCCGGGCGGGAACGCGCGCGAGAAGCTGTCACAGCCGACGACCAGCACCGGTGCTGCGATGTCGCGGGCGAGGCGCGCGCCTTCGATCAGCGCCCAGAGCCCACCGGTACAGCCCGAGCGCAGATCGCAGAACGCCACCGCGAGGCCGAGGGCCGCGGCGAGGCGGGCCGACTCGGCGGTGGTCCAGCGGCTGGCGGTCGAGGTCGCGAGCAGGATCGCCGCGACGGGGACGGGTGAGCGGCGCGGTGACTGGGATTGCGCTTCGCTGAGCGCCGCGCACGATGCAGCGATAGCGAGCGTGAGGGGGTCGACGTCCGGGCCGAGGTGGGCGCGCGAGGTCACGCCGAGCTCGTTCTCGAGGTGGGCCAGCAGCGCGTCGCGGCGGTCTGGCGGAAGGTCGGGCATAAGCCGCGTGAGCAGCGTCGCGTTGTCCGTGGGATGGGGCGGGAAGGCGACACCGGATCCGAGAATGGTCACCGGACAGGCAGCGAGCGTGAGCGACGGCGCGAACGGGTTGGGCGCAGGGTCAGGGTCATGAGCGGTCGCGCTCACAGCGGAAACAATGGGGCGCGGCGCGTGCCGGGCGGTGGTGGGGTAGGCAACGGCAGGCGCGCAAAGGCTTGTACGAGCTCGCTGCGCACCGCCGCCGGGCTGATGGTCCGGTGCGCAAAGCCGCTGGCCTCGGCGGCTTCATGGGATCCGCCCCGCGGCAAGCGCCCCGCCTCGGCTGCGGCCCGCAGCGCCTCGTCACCCATCTGGGCAACGACCGCGTCGGGCAGGCACAAGACGACGTCGGCGTCGGCTGCGAGCACGCTGCCGGCGCCGATCGCGCGCCGCACGATGAGCGCCACCCGCGGCACGGAGCGCCTCGCTTCGCAGTAGGCGGCGATGACGGCAGCCCCATGACAGAGGATGGCGGCGGCCTCGGACTGGTTGCCCGGCAGGAATCCCGGCGTGTCGCACAACGTGAGGATCGGCAGGTTGAACGCGCTCGCGAAGCGCACAAAGCGGGCGAGCTTGCGCGCCGCGGCGGCATCGATGGCGCCCGCCTTGTCGGCCGGGCTCGACGTGACGAGCAGCAGGGGACGACCCGCGAGGCGCGCGAAGCCGGTGCGGATGCTCGGGCCCCAGGCGGCCCCGAGTTCGAGCCAGGAGCCGCTATCGACGAGGCTCGCGAGCGCCCGTTCGAGGCTCCAGGCCTGTTTCGTGTCCTCCGGCAGGAGGCCCGCGAAGCCGCCCGCCAGGCGCGGTTCATGCGGATCCGCCCGCGGCGCGGGGCTCGCGGCCGACGACGGCAGGTAGAAGAGAGCCGTGCGCAGCCACGCAACCAGCGCCCGGTCGTCGTCGAGCGTCGCATGCAGGAGCCCGCTCGTCGCGTGCAGATCGGTACCTCCGAGCGTCGCGAGCGACGTCTCCTCGCCGAGCGCTTGCGCCACGACCGCCGGGCCCGCGACGAACGCGAACGAACGCTGTGTGACCGCACCCGCGATATCGGTCAGCGCCAACGCGTACGCGGCCGAGCCGCCCGCCGCACCAAAGACCGCGCCAAGCCGCGGCACATGCCCGCCGAGGTCTGCAAGCGTCGCCAGAAAGTGCGCATTCGCCAGCACCGCCGAGGCGCCTTCGCTCTGGCGCGCGCCGTCCGAGTCGAGCAGCAGGACCACCGGGTAGCCGTGCTTCTTGGCGCCTTCGAGGAGGCGCGTGACATGTGTTGCCGCGGCCGTGCCGAGGGTGCCGCGCAGCACCCGGCCATCGGTTGCAATGACAGCGACCGGACGCTGGTCGACGAGCCCCACGCCGCACACGATCCCGTCGCCCGGCGGTGAGTCCGCGTGGGCCGAGCGCAAGGTCGCCGCTTCGCGCGCGAAGGTGCCCGGGTCACACAGGTACGCCGCACGCTCCTCGGCGGCGAGACGTCCGAGGCGGCGTGCCCGGACCGCGTCACTCACCGGGCACGGTCTTGGCGACGACAAAGTCCGCCAGCGCCCCGACCGTCGTCACCCCGCGGAAGTCCTCGGCGGCCGCCGTGAAGCCGAAGTCGCGCTGCACCAGAAACGCCAAGTCTGTCAGCGACAAGCTGTCGAGCGCGAGGTCGACGCGCAGGTGCGAGGCCCGGGTGATGTCACCCACGGGCACCTGGAAGTCGTCGCGCAGGATGTTCACGAGGCGATCGAACGCGGCGTCGGACGGGGTCATCCCAGGGTTGTCGCGGCCGCCGCCGAGGGTGTCAAGCAGCCCGCAGCTACGACGGCTACGACGACCGACTCCGCGTGGCGGGCTAGCTCAGCCCGTGCCGCCGCAACATCCGGTAGAGCGTCGTGCGCGCCACGCCGAGCACCTGCGCGGCGCGCGACAAGTTGCCGCCCGCCTTCGTCAACGCCGCGCTCAAGGCCGAGCGTTCAGCCTCGGCGCGCATCGGTAGCTCGCCCTCCGGTGCCGCTCGGAATCCCTCTACCGAGACGCGGGCGAGATCTTCGGGCAGGTGCTCACGCTGGATCGGCTCACCGTCCGCCATGACCAGTGCGACCTCCAGCACCATCTTGAGCTCGCGCACGTTGCCCGGCCACCCATGACCCGCGAGGAGCTGCAGCACATCGGACGTGAGCGGGGCATGCTTTAGCCCCTTGCCCGCCACCAGCGAGGCGATGAGCCCATGCGCCAGCTCGGGCAGGTCAGTGCGAGCGGCGAGCCGCGGGAGCGTTATTACCGCCCCTCGGATCCGATAATAAAGGTCCTTACGAAAGGCGCCGGCCGCGACCATCGACGTCAGGTCGCGAGAGGTCGCGCACACGATGCGCACGTCGGCCTGGCGTTGTGCCGCGTCGCCGAGGCGGCTGTAGCGCCCGTCTTCGAGCACCCGCAGCAGCGCCGCCTGCGCCGCCGCCGACATCTCGCCGATCTCGTCGAGGAACAGCGTGCCGCCCGACGCCGACCCGATGCGCCCCGAGTGTCCCTTGGGATTGGCCCCTGTGAACGCGCCGGGCGCAAACCCGAACAGCTCGCTCTCGAGCAGCGTCGGGGCGATCGCGCCACAGTTCACGGCCACGAACGGACCCTGTTTGCGGGGGCTCGCCACGTGCACGGCATGCGCGAAGAGGTCCTTGCCCGTGCCGGTCTCCGCCAGTAACAAGATCGGTAACGTCGTCTTCGCGAACCGCTCCGCCATCGCCTTGGCCCGCAGGATCGCCGGGTCGCTGCCCGTGACCTTCGCGAACGCTTCTGTGCGCGCGCGCGGCTCAGCCTTGTCGACCGGACGTACAGCTTGCGGCGCGCTGTGTCTGAGGGCGTCCGGAGCGCTGCCGAATGCCACGACGGCCAGCAGCTCGCCGCTCGTCCCGAGGATCGGCTCGAGCCGGAACACCTGTCCGCCGACCTCGCAGCGCCCGCCCGTCGCCGTCGCGCTCGCGAGCCGCTGCCAGTCGAAGCCCGCCGCGCCACCCGGAAGCGGCTCGCTCACCGGGTAGGCCGCGGTGCTGCGTGCCAGGATGCGCCCGCCGCGCTCGACCAGGAACGCCTGCCCAGGGGCACGCTCGACCAGTGCCCGCACCGCGCCGAGCCACCCCGGATGGGCCCGCGCGTACGCCGCCTCGCGCAGCACCTGCTCGAGCGCGCCCGCGACCGTCTGCACCAGCACACTGACCGAGGGTTTCGTGAGCTCGACCCGCGAGGTCGCACCGTCCACCGCCACATCGTTGGTCAACGACGCGTGATGCAGCAGTGCGGAGGTGAGCGCAACGATGCGCGCTTCCAGGCTCGCCAGGACGATCGACGACCCAGGGTACACGGCCGAGGAGAACTCCAGAGCTCTGCTGCTCATGGGAGTTTCCGGGCCGTGACCTTGGTCGCTTGGATCCACTCATCCTCCTGATGGGAGCGCTAAACAGTGTCGCCAGGCTTCGGATCCAAACCGTGATGCATCGTTCAGTGACCTGTAGCCTCAGCCGCCGACTTGCGGACCGCTATCTGGTAGATCAGCACGCCGAACATCGCCTTGGCCACAATGTCAGCGATAGTGTAGCCCACCTGGACCGCAACCGTAGCACTTCCACCGGTCAATCCGAGCATCGGAAGCACGAACACCACCGGGTAGAAGCACCACGACAACAGCACCACCCAGCGTGCGCTGCTCACCAACCCGCGCGCCTCCACTGGCTGCGATGCGATCGACTTCCCGAGACCGACCATCAGATCGACCACGATGACGAGGAACGGGATCATGCTGAGTCCCCACCACAACCACCGGGTGCCTGACTCGGTGGCAACCTCGCCCGGATAACCGAGGATCACCATCAGCGCCGCGAGCGCCCCGAGCTTCGTGCACTTCGCGACGGTCTCCTTTGCAGACAGCCTCATCACGAGAATCAGTTCGATCAGCAAGAGCGGGACAGTCAGAAGCCAGTCGACGTACCGATAGGCGTCGTTGAATCTCACGCCGGTGGACACGATCGTCCCATTGACGACCGTGTAGGCCGATTCCCAGCTGCCGGCGATGCGCACGTAGTGATAGCAGGCGATGAGCGTGACGATGCCCGTGATGGTCACAGCCGTCTTGTAGGCCGGGGCTACCTGCGAGCGGGACAGAAAGAGGAAGATCGTCGCGGCACCCATGACCGCGATCGTGAAGGAGAAGGCGTTAAAGACGAGTTCATACTGCGGTACTGAGATATCCATGAAGTCTCCTAAGGACAAAGATTTATCTATTCACCGTCGCGGACAGTCTCGCACTCTTCGATGTTTTGTCTATGCATCTCTGACAGGGACCCGCCTTTTATCTACGCAGTGGGCCAAAATCTCCTCGTCGGCGCCGACATGAGTACATTCGCAGAATGTGACCGTCGCGCCTCGCTACATCCCGATGTAGCGTTTCGCTCCAGACGGTCGCTGCCGCGCGCTCCGAGTCCACCTGATTCCAGGTTCTTAGCGTTCGGCACGGGCCATGCCTCGTGCCCACCGCCGAGCGCACGACCGCGCCATCGAAGGAGCACGACGCATGACCTACACCGCCCCGAACCAGCCCGGTTCAATCGTCCAGTTCAAGTCCCGCTATGCCAACCTGATCGGCGGCGAGTGGGTCGGCCCCGTTGGCGGGACCTACTTCGAGAACATCTCGCCCGTGAACGGCAAGGCGTTCTGCGAGGTCCCACGCAGCGACCATCGCGACATCGACAAAGCGCTCGACGCGGCCCATGCCGCGAAAGGCCGCTGGGGCAAGACCTCGCCGACCGAGCGCGCCATCATCTTGAACAAGATCGCCGACCGCATGGAGGCGAACCTCGAGCGCCTGGCGATCGTCGAGACCTGGGACAACGGCAAACCCGTGCGCGAGACGCTCGCCGCCGACCTGCCGCTTGCCATCGATCACTTCCGCTACTTCGCCGGCTGCATCCGTGCCCAGGAAGGCAGCCTCTCGCAGCTCGACGACGACACCGTCGCCTACCACTTCCACGAGCCGCTCGGCGTCGTCGGCCAGATCATCCCGTGGAACTTCCCGATCCTGATGGCCACCTGGAAGCTCGCGCCCGCGCTGGCAGCCGGCAACTGCGTCATCATCAAGCCGGCCGAGCAGACGCCGACCTCGCTGCTGGTGCTCTTCGAGCTCATTGGCGACCTCCTCCCGCCCGGCGTCGTCAACATCGTCAACGGCTTTGGCGTGGAAGCCGGCAAGCCCCTCGCGTCGTCAAACCGCATCGCCAAGATCGCCTTCACCGGCGAGACGACGACCGGCCGCCTCATCATGCAGTACGCGTCCGAGAACCTCATCCCGGTGACGCTCGAGCTCGGCGGCAAGTCGCCCAATATCTTCTTCGAGGACGTCGCCGCCAAAGACGACGACTTCTTCGACAAGTCCCTCGAGGGCTTCTCGATGTTCGCGCTGAACCAGGGCGAGGTGTGCACCTGCCCCTCGCGCTCGCTCGTGCAGGCGAGCATCTACGACAAATTCATGGGGCGCGCGATTGATCGTGTGAGGCGGCATGTGAACGGCAACCCGCTCGACGTGAAGACGACCGTCGGCGCGCAGGCCTCGCATGACCAGCTCGAGAAGATCCTCTCGTATATCGATCTCGGCCAGAAGGAGGGCGCCAAGGTGCTGACCGGCGGCCGTCGCGTCGAGCTCGGCGGCGATCTCGCGGGCGGCTACTACGTCGAGCCGACCGTCTTCGAGGGCCACAACAAGATGCGCATCTTCCAGGAGGAGATCTTCGGGCCGGTCGTGTCGGTCACGCGTTTCGACACGCAGGACGAGGCGATCGCCATCGCGAATGAGTCCCTCTACGGGCTCGGCGCCGGCGTCTGGACGCGCGACACCAACGCCGCCTACCGCGTCGGACGCGCCATCCAGGCGGGTCGCGTGTGGACGAACTGCTACCACCTCTACCCCGCGCACGCGGCCTTTGGCGGCTACAAGCAGTCCGGCATCGGGCGCGAGAACCACAAGATGATGCTCGCGCACTACCAGAACACGAAGAACCTGCTCGTCAGCTACAGCCCGAAGGCGATGGGCTTCTTCTGATGGTGGACGCGCTCGCACGCGCCGTCGGCGACAGCGCCCCGGCACCTTTGAGGGTGGTCGCGACCGACGCGGCCCTGGCGCTCCTAAACGAGCTCCGGGGTCGCTTCGGGCCGCTTCTGTTCCATCAATCCGGCGGCTGTTGCGATGGCAGCGCGCCGATGTTGTTCCCGCTCGGCGACTTCAAGATCGGTCAACGCGACGTGCTGCTCGGGCATCTCGGCGACGACGCCACGCCCGTCTACATCGGGGGCGCGCAGTTCGCGCTGTGGCGTCATACGCAGCTCGTGCTCGATGCGGTGCCGGGCAGGGGGGCCGGCTTCTCGCTCGAGGCGCCGACGGGCAAGCGCTTCCTAACGCGCTCGCGCGTGTTCGATGCGAACGAACTCGTGGCACTCGGGGAAGACCCCGCGAGTGAGAACACCGACGCGATCGCGTGTGCCCTGCCAGAGCGGTCGCCCATCAACGGATGAGCTGATTGCTGCTGAGCCCGTCGCCACCGCGCGCGCCCGCCCGCGCTGTGCCCGACGGGCCACCTTCGCCGCCCTGCCCACCGGTTGTCGTCCCATCGAGCAGCGTAAATGCGTTGCTCGTCGTGTAGTCGACGCTGAAGCCGGCCGGCTTGCCGAAGACGCCAAAGCCAAAGCTCGCGCCGCCGCAGCCACCACCGCCGCCGCCGCCTTCGCCGCCGTTGCCACCGCGCCCGCCGTTGCCGGCGCGAAAGCCTATCCAGAAGTCGGCCGATACCCCGCCCGCGCCGCCGTTACCGCCGACCCCGCCCGCGCCGCCGTAGCCGCCCGTGCCGCCGTCCCCGCCGAAGCGCCGCGCGACCACATTGGCGCGGAACAGCGGTGCGCTGGTCGTCGTCACGGCGACCCACCCGACGAACACCGCCATCGACGCCCCACCCGAGCCGGCCCCGCGCCCACCCGCGCCGCCGCAGCCACCCGCGCCCGCGCCACCGCCTCCGGCCCCGAGCTTGTGGCGATAGGTGCCGTTTGGACCGACGCCGGCTGGCATCTGTCCCGCGGCCGCCGTGTCGACCCCGCCCGAAGGCGCGCCCGCGCCGCCGCGGGGACCGGCCACGCCCAGCACCCCATCGGCGCCCGCCGCGTTCGACCACACGCCGGCCACAACCGTGCCTTCGCCGTTGCTGCAGCCGAGTCCCTGCAGGCCTTCGGCGCCAGCGCCACCGGGCGCGCCATCGAGCCCGTCGAGCTTCTTGATGTCGATCGGATAGCCCGCCTCGGTGAGGTGTCCGCTGCACGTATCGACGCTGCCCAGGGCATCGCGCGTCCAGTGATAGCCAGGTGCGCCGTCCTTGCCGGCGATCGGCGGCAGCCACGAGGCCTGGTTGTAGACCGGGCACAGCGCCGGGCCGCCCGCGATCCCGCTGGCCTCGCCGCACTGCGGGTTGGCGCCGGCTGTGCCGCCCGCGCGGCTACCCCCGTTGCAGGTCGTGCCCGTGCAGCTCGCGCCGCCGGCTTCGACCGACACGCCCGCGCCACCATCGAGCTGGGTCCCGCCCACACCCGCGCGACCATAGCCGTTATTGCCGCTGAGGCCGTCGCCGCCCGACCCGCCGAGCCCGCCGACGATGAGGTTATTGCGCAGCTCGAGGGTCTGGTCCGAGTCGATGATGTAGAGAGCGTGGCTCGTGTAGCCGACCTGGCCCACCGCGGGCAGCGTCGTCACGTCGTAGCCGATGATCGTCACGCCGGACACGATCGTCTTGCCGCTGCGCAAGCCGGCCGCGTAGACGGTGCCGGGCAAGGGAGTTCCGTTGCCGAAGACGGGCTCGACGCCGAGGATGCGCGTCTCGAAAGTGACGATATTGCGCCGTTGGAAATCGGGGGCATATCCGCCGTGGAGCTTGATATTGGCACTTAGCACGACACTCTCGCGATACTCGCCACCGGCCACCAATACATAGAGCTTGCCGCTGGCACCAAACCCACTGATCGCCTGCATGATCGTCGGATAGGGGCTCGCCAGCGTGCCCGCACCAGGGGCGCTCGCGCCGGCCCGCACGAACAACGCGTCGCCCACCCGCCCGTCGATGCCGTCACAGTCCGCGTCGCTGTAGACCGCGTCGGCCGCGGGCCGGGTCGCACCGAAGTCGAGGTCGGGCTCGTCCTGGGTAGTACCGCTGACCTTCCGGCACTCGCAGCCGTCGCCTGGCAATCCGTTGGTGTCGACGAACTGGTAGCTCGTCCCATTGACCACGTCCGTGCCGCACGAACCGATGATACACGTCGGCGTGGTGCCGCCGCTGCACGTGCCGTTGACGTGCTGGTCCTGGCGCCAGCGCTTGGTGCAGTCGTTGCCGCAGCTGCCGCACGCGTTCGCCGCCGTGTAGGTCCCGCTGCCGTTGCGGAAACCCTCGTCGATCGTGTTGTCGCAGTCGTTGTCGACGCCATCGCACACCTCGGGGATGAGCCCCTCGGCGCTGCAGGTGTCGAACGCGAAGCCGCCGCCGCTCTCCTCACATGTCTGGAGGCCGGTGCAGGCGCCGACCGCGCACGCCCGCGTCACGCCTTCGTCGCCTGGGCCGCACTGGCACGAGCCCGAGACCGGCATGCACTGCGCATCGTTGCCGCCGCCACAGACATAGCCGAGCGGGCAACTGACACCATACGGCGAGCCCGCCGCGCACGAGCGCCCGCAGTAGCGGTCGGCCCCAGTACCAAGACAACGGCTGCCGGGCACGAGGCAGTCGCCGTCATCTTGGCACGCCTCGCACAGGTTGTCGGGCAGCGCCAGGCACGCCCGCCCGCCGTCGAATGCGTAGGTGCCGGCGGCGCACGCGGTCGCGCGACAGGTCGGGCTGCCAAGGACCAACACGCACTCGGTCGCGGTCGCGTTGACGACCAGCGCCGCGCACGCGACGCCGCAACCGCCACAGTGCTGCACGGTCGTGTAGCGCCCCGCGCCATCCCGGAAGTCTTCGTCGGTGGCCCCGTCGCAGTCGTTGTCGACCGTGTCACACACCTCGGCCTGCGCCTCGCGCGCGCTGCAATCCCAGTCGCCCTGGACGCAGCGCCACGCCCCGACGCAGCCCGGGCCGGGGCCACACAGGCTCGTGCCGTTCGGGGTCGACGTCAGCAGCAACGAGTCGTCAGCCGCGTCGACGCGCCCGTCGCAGTCGTCGTCGCGGTCGTTGCACAGCTCTGCGGAGGGGGTCGCCGCCGAGCACGCGCTGAGCCCGTTCGCGATCGAACAGGTGCGCACCCCAAAGCAGGTCCCGAGGTCGCTTGCGACTTCGCACGCGACCGTCGCGCCCTCGACGGTGCACGCGCAGGTGCCCGAGCGCGGGCGGCAGAGGCGCTCGGCGCCGACGGCGGTGCACACGTTGTCGACCGGGCAGCAACCGCGCTGACCCGCGACCCCGGTGCACGCGCTGGCCGTCGTGTCGTAGATTGCTCCCGCGCCGCAATCGCGGGCGCAGTAGCGCGCGCCGCCGTCGTCGATGCAGCGGTCGCCCGGACCCTGGCAATCGGCGTTGGTCACGCACGCAGCACACTGGTTTTTGCGCGGCACCGCGAGGCAGGTCGCGGCCCCCGGCAGCGGGTAGTAGCCCTCGTCGCAGTCGGCCGCGACGCAGCGCGGGCTTGGACCTGAGCCGTCGCAGCGCGGGGTGCCATGCACAACCGCTGGGCACGCGTAGTTGCAGGCACCGCAGTGTTCGACGCTGAGGTCGTACGAGACGGCTACGCCCAGATCGCGCCCGAAGCCTTCGTCGGTCGTGCCGTCGCAGTCGTCGTCCTGGCCGTTACACGTCTCGGCGGCCGGCGTCGGCGCGCTGCAGCGCTCACCGAGTGCCCCCGCGCAGAACGTCACGCCGCTGCAGCTTCCCGCGGCATTGCTCGTCTCGCACGCGTCGCCCAGGACGAGCCCTTCGTCGACCTCGCCGTCGCAGTCATTGTCGCGTCCGTCGCAGGTCTCGGGCACCGGCTCGGGTGCCTGGCAGTCGACCCAGCCGCGCTCGGCATCGCACGTCTCGAGCCCGTAGCAGGTGCCGAGCGCATTGTTGCGGGTGCACGCCTTCTCCTGGCCGGCGTTGCTCGCGGTGCAGTCGCAGCTCGCCGTGGCGGGCAAGCACTGCTCGCCGGTCGCGGTCGTCGTGCAGTCATAGCCGGTCGGACAGCTCGTCGTCGTCTCGCCATCGCCTGAGCAGTCGCGCGCGCAGAACGTGCGTGGGTCGGTGTCACTCAGCGCGAGACAGCTCGATTCTTCGCCGAAGCAATCCCCGTCGTTCGCGCATGGGGTACACAGCGTCGCGTTCTCGTTCAGGCAACTGCCGCCGATGATGATGTAGCCTGGCTCGCAGGCGACGAGCGCGCAGACAGGGGTTGTGCCACTGTTGCCACAGGCGACCGCGGCCGCATGTGCAAAGCGCTCGTTGCAGTCGATGTTGCAGCTGCCGCAATGTTCGACTGTCTGCGGGGCTGAGCCGCCGAGGCGGAAGTCTTCGTCGGTCTGCCCGTCGCAGTCGTCGTCGCGATCATTGCACGATTCGACAGCGGGCTCGGGCGCCGAGCACACCCGCCCGAGCGCGCCCTGACACGTCTCGCTGCCGCTGCATGTGCCGACCGCGTTTGTGCGGCTGCAAGCGCTCGCATCCTGCGCCTCGTCGGTCGTGCCGTCGCAGTCGTCGTCCCGGCCGTTGCAGGTCTCGTCATTCGGCACGCGCGCCGTGCAGCCGACGAAGCCGACGTCGGGGTCACAGGTCGCTATCCCGACGCAGGTGCCGGCCGCGTTCTCGCTCGTGCAGGTCTTCTGGAGGCCGGCCGACTCGGGCGTGCAATCGCAGGTGCCATTGGTCGGCACGCACTGCTTGACGAGCCCATCGGGGCCGCTCACCGACTCGCACGAATAGCCGCTCGGGCACGCGTCGCTGCCGCAGTCGCGCCCGCAGAAGCGGCCACCGCCGACGTCCAGACACAGGTCGCGTAAGTCGCCCCCGCACGCGCGGTCGGCCTCACACGGTAGGCACAGTCGGTTGGTGTCCTGGGCGCATACAGAAACCGGGTCAGTCGCGGTCGCGACGCTCTTACAGACCCAGTCCTCGGGGCAACCATCGACACATTGATGGGTGCAGTAGCCGCCGACCGCGGCTTCGAGGCAGTAGCCGCTCAGGCAGTCGGTGTTGCCGACGCAGTACGCCCCGAACGGGCGTGGACCGTCGCCATCGGGGACCGCGTCGTTGGCGCTGTCCACGCTGTCGGGACCGCTGTCGCCCGCCGCCGTCTCGGAGCCATCCGCGACATCGGTCGCCACATCCGGGCTCACGTCGGGGATGACGACCGCGGTCGCGCACGCCCCGTCGACGCAGGCCAGCGGCCCTGGGCACTCACTCGTGAAGACACATTCGCAGGCCCGCGCGGCACATTGTGCCAGCGTCCGGTCGTGCACATCGCTCGCACGCTCGGAGCACGCGCCCAAAAGCGCGGTCAGCAACAGCGGCAACGGCGTTCCGCCCCGTGATGGGTTCAGCATGTTCACCTCAGAAGGCCTTCACGTTCTTCGTCTCGCCGTTCGACCCAGCACTGCCCGTGCCCGCGCCCGCCGATAACCCCCCGACACCGCCGCGCCCGCTGGTGCCGACCGCCTCGGCCAGCGTGAAGCTGTTGCCCGCCAGATAGGTCGCCGCCGCAATCCCCGGCCCCGCGATCCCATACGACGGTCCGCCGCAGCCCCCGCCGCCGCCGCCCGCGTCGCCGCCGTCGCCACCGCGCCCGCCCGAACCGCCGATGCCCGCGCCCCACGCCGGCCACTGTGCTATCCCGCCGCGCCCGCCAGTGCCTCCGCGCCCACCGGTGCCGCCATTGCCACCGGCCCCGCCGGCCCCGCCGCGGCCGCGTACGATCGTATTGTGCTCGAGGCGGGGTTGCGAGCCGCCGCGGGGTGCGACGAACACCGCGAAGCTCGCGCCCCCCGATCCGCCCACCAGCCCTGGGCCACCCCCACAGCCGCCAGCACCACCGCCACCCCCTGAGCCGCCGAGGTCGCCGAAGTTCACGCCGAGGCTCGGCACTGTGCACGTCGCGAGCTTGGTGTTCGTCGCCCAGCCGCCGGCCGAGCCGCCGTTGCCGCCGATCCCGGCCACGCCCAAAGCACCTGTCGTGCCGACCCCGCTCTGCCAGAGGACACCGAAAATCGCACCATCGCTGTCATTGCAACCGGCCCCGCCCGTGCCGTCGCCACCGTCGCCACCGTCGCCGCCGTCGCCGCCGACCTGATTGCCGCCCGGCGAGAAGTCGTACTTGCACGCCTCGACCGGGGCGCCGTTGTAGGTCCCGACCACCCCGCCCGGTGAGTAGATACAGCCCGCGACCGGGTTGGCTTTGACCTGCGGGCTCTGCGCCTCGGACTCCATGCCGATGCAGCCGACCGCCGCCGCGCAGGCCGCGTTGCTGCCCGCCGCCCCGCCGGCCTGGATCTCGCCACCGCTGCAGTCATTGGTCGCGCACTCGCGCGACTTCGGGCCGTTGACCCCGTCCCCGCCGCCGCTGCCCGGGGCGCCATTGCCGCCCGCCGCGCCGGCCGCCGCGCGCCCGCCGATGACGACGCAGTTCGACACCACCAGCGCGCTCGTCGAGTCGCTCACATAGAGTCCATAGGTCGCCCCGCTCACGCCGGTCGCCTCCCAGCCGATGATGGTAAAGCCGACGAGCTCGGTCGCCGCGTCGATGCCGATGGCCGTCACGGTGCCAGGTGCCCCGCCCGCGAGGTCGCTCGCGTCGGCCGCGATGATCGTCGGGTAGAGCACGATGTCGCGCGCGCCGAAGTCCTCGGCATAGCCGCCGTGCAGGACCATTCCCCGCAGCACTATGACCGCCTCTTCATAGACTCCGCCGGCCACCAGGATGGGCGTTGCCGAGGTGGTCGCCGGGCTTGTGACATCCAGCGCGGCGACGGCCTCGCCGATGCTGCCGAAAGGGGCCGCCAGGCTGCCGTCGCCGGCGACCTCACCTGCGCGCACGAAGATGGCGCTCGCCACGTCGCCGTCGACTCCATCGCAGTCCGAGTCGACATAGTTGGTACCTGGGGTCGCGACTCCCGCCAGCAGATCCGGCCGGTCGCTGCCGCGGCCAAGCGCGGACGCACATTCGCAGCCGTTGCCGTCCGCGTCGTCGAGGTCGACCCAGTCGAAGCTCGCGACGCAACGACCATCGCCGCAGCTCGCCTGCGCGCCGAACGCGCTCACGCACTGCGGGCTCGTCGCACAGCTCGTCGCGCAGACGCCGCTCCGACAGGTGGCGCCAGCGCCGCACTCGCCGTCGCCGGTGCACGCCTTGCGGCACACATGGCGCTCTGGGTCGCACTCGCTGCCAGTAATCCCGGCGGCGCAGTCCGCGTCCGCGCGACACTCGATCCCGACCGGTTCGAGCGACGCGACGCACACGCCGATAGTGCAACGCGGGTCGATGAGATCCCGGTCACAGACCCCGGTCGCGTGCAGCGAGGCGCCCGAAAACGCGAGCCCACAGTTGCGCCCGCAGGCGCCACAGTTCGAGTCCAGGATATAGAGGTTGGATTGCGTGAAGCCCTCGTCAGTCTGTGCATCGCAGTCGTTGTCGAGCCGATCGCACACCTCGATGTTGGCCGATACGTCACAGCTCCCCCAGCCAAATCCGGCCTGCGTGACGGCGCACGTCTCGACCCCAAAGCAGGTCGTGTTGCCGTTATTGCCGGGCTTGTCGCACCCGCGCACCGCGCCGACCCGCTCGTCCGAGCACTGGCAACTGCCGGTCACCGGCATGCACAAGGGCGCCCCGCCGACGTTCTGGCAGCTGTACTGGTCCGCGCAACACCCTCTCTGCCCGATGACCCCGGTGCACCCGGCATACGCCGAGCCGACGCCACACGGTTGCGCGCAGAAGCTCCCGATATCGCTCCCGACCGCGACGCATCGATCCCCGCCAAGGCCACATTCGGCATCCACCCCGCACGGTCGACAGCTCGCCGCCGCCAGCGGCAGGCACACCCGCGGCGCCCCGCTCGGGAACGGCACGAACCCCGGCGCGCATGCGAGCGGCACGCACGTCGGCGCGTTCGCTATCACCTGGCACGCAGCACTGGCACCCGACGCGAGGTTGGCGATCGCCGCGTTGCAGTCGAGCCCGCACTGGCCACAGTTGGCGACCAGCGTGTAGCCGCCGCTCCCATCGACGAAGCCCTCGTCGCTCTGCCCATCGCAGTCGTCGTCCGAGCCATTGCAGATCTCCGTCTCGGGCTCGCGCGCCGTGCACAGCCAGCCCCCGTCGCCCGCGCACACCCAGCGTCCCGAGCACGCGTCGCTCACGCGCTCGCAGTCCGGATAGCCCACCGGCGCCGCCTGCACGATATCGGGATCGTCCCCGTCGACGAGCCCATCGCAATCGTCGTCGAGCCCGTTGCACAGCTCGGCCTCGGGCACGAGCGCGCTGCACGCCCCCCAGCCCGCCCCAGCCCCACTGGCGGTGCAGCTCTCGACGCCGCTGCAGGTGCCAGCCGCGTTCGTTACCTCGCAGGTGCGCAGCTTGCCGGTCGTGCGACAACTGCAGTCGCCGCTCTCCGGCTGGCACTGGCCGACCTGGCAGCGGTACCCGCTCGGGCAGCAGCCGCGGGTGCCTGACGCCGCGCTGCAGGCGCCATCGATCCCGTCGTAGATTGCGCCCACCGTGCAATCGCGGCTGCAGTGGCCGCCATCGGGCCCGATGAGGCAGCGGTCGGCCGGCCCCTGGCAGTCACCATCGCTCTCGCACGGCAGGCACAGATTGCCGCTCGGCACGGGCAGGCACACGCGCTCATCGGCGACCCAATAACCTCGAGCGCAGGCATCGATGCTGCAGAACGGTTGCAACCCGCTGCCATCGCAGCTGACCGCCGTCGCGGGCGCCGTCGCCGTGCACGCGAGGTTGCAGCCGCCGCAGTGGGCGTCGCTCTTGGCGTATTTGAGCGCGACCACCTGCCCCGCCGCATCGCGGATATTGAACGCGAAGTCCTCGTCGGTCTCGCCATCGCAGTCGTCATCGAGCCCGTTGCAGCTCTCGGCCTTCGCCTCCGGCCCAACGCACACCAGCGTCGCGCCCGCGCCATCACAGGTCTGGGTGCCCGGGCAGCTCCCAAACGCGTTCGTCTTGCTGCAGGCCGCTCCCCCGAGGCCATCGTCGCTCACGCCGTCGCAGTCGTCGTCGACGCCGTTGCAGACTTCAGTCGCCGGTGTGCGCGCGGTGCAGCCACTCCAACCGGTCGCCGCATCGCAGCGCGCGACGCCAAAGCAGGTGCCAGCGGCGTTCTGATTCGAGCAGGGGCGCGCCTGACCATCGTTTTGTGCTGAGCAGTCGCAGGCCCCGTTGCCCGGCTCGCACTGCGCGCCGTCGCCGCGCTCGCGGCAGCTATAGCCAGCCGGGCAACCACCCCCATAGATGTTGCCGGGCGCGCAATCGCGCCCGCAGAAGCGCCGCTCGTCGGTCACGTCGACCGTCAGGCAGCGGTCGCCGGGCCCGCCGCAGACGGTGTCCGACGTGCACGGCTCGCACAACAGATCAGGCGGCCGCACGCACACGTCGCCCGACCGCACGAAGCCCTCCTCACAGGCAGCGATTACACAGCGGGGTGCACCCTCGGTCGGCACCTCGCAGCGGGTCGTCGCCGCATTCGAGAAGCGCCCGACGCACGACGCGCCGCAGGCACCGCAGTGCTCGAGAGTCGCTATCTGCCCGCCCGGCTCGCGGAAGTCTTCGTCGCTGAGCCCATCGCAGTCGTCATCGAGGTTGTCGCACGACTCCTCGCGCGGCGTGGCCGCGGTGCACACATCGCCGACCCCGGGCAGGCACAGGCGCTCGCCCGCGCAGCGCCCGGCGGCGTTGACGACCTCGCAGGTCCCGGCCGCTATCGCGTCGTCGGTGAAGCCGTTGCAGTCGTCGTCCTGGCCGTTGCAGCTCTCGGCCAGCGGCGTTCGCGCCGAGCACGCGCCGAGCGCGCCGTCGATCTGACAGATGCTCGTGCCAAAGCAGATCCCGAGTGGATTCTCCGCGCTGCACGGTACCTCGCTACCGGCGCTGCCCGGGCGGCACTGGCACGCCCCGCTGAGCGGCACACACTGCTCGCTCGTTGAGCCGGTGACGGTCGTGGCACTCTCACAGCCAAAGCCCTCGGGGCAGGGGCCCAGGCCCTCACCGCAGGCGCGTCCGCAGGCCGCCTCGCCAGCGGGCAATTGCACACACGCGTTGCCTTCGCCGGGACACGCCTCGTCGAGCAGACACGGCTCGCACAGGCGCTCGCGATCGGGCACGCAGTAGAACTCGACCGAGTTCCCGGCCTGCAGCCCGCGGCAGTTCCAGTCGTTGGGGCACGTCTCGATACAGCGGCGGGTGCAGACCGACTCGCTGCCGGAGATCGCCAGGCAGTTGCCCGAGTCGCACGCGTCGTCACTCGTACACGGCCACAGGAACGCGCCCGGCGCGATGACGACGTCGCCGTCTGCTGGGGCGCTGTCCTGGGCGGTGTCCTGCACTGCATCAATAGAAGTATCGGCGACGGTGTCGACCACCACGCGGCACTGCCCATCAATGCACATCGCTCCGCTCGCGCAGTCGGCGTTGTCGCGGCAGGCGCAGCGCCCTTCCTCGAAGCACTTCTCATCCACGCCCACGGCCGCGTCCTGCCCGCAGCCGAGCCCGACCAGCACGCCGAGGACAAGCCCCCACACCCCATTCCCGCCGCTCATGCCCCCTCCCTCCGCATGCTCCGTGACGGCATGCGGTAACAGGGTGCGCTTACACGGCCCCGCACGCAAATTCGGTCGCCAAGGCCTCGCGAAGCGGGGCTGCCACGCGAAATTCGTGTGCGAAGGCTTGTGCGCCCACGTGCGGGCGGTGTGCGTGACGCACGCGTCGCGATGCTGCACCCTGCCGATCAGTCCCCAGCGCGCGGGGTTTCCTGGAGGTCGTGTGACTCAAACAAGCCGGGGCACAGTGCTCATCGTCGATGACGAGCTCCCCCTCCTGGCCCTCTGCCAGCGCTACCTCGAGCGCAAGGGCTGGACCGTCGTCGTCGCGAACAGTGGCCACGAGGCCCACGTGTGCCTCGAGCTCGCGACCTTCGACGTCATCGTGAGCGACATCCAGATGTCCGGCTACAGCGGCCTGTCGTTCCTGCGCGCGGTGCGCGAACGCGACCAGGACGTGCCCGTCATCCTCGTCACCGGCTTTCCGAGCGTCGAGACCTCGATCAGCGCCATCGAGCTCGGCGTGTTCCGCTACCTCGCCAAGCCGTTTGCGTTCGAGGTCCTCGAAGAGGCCGTCAGCCGCGCAGCCCTTGTGCACAAGCTCGCGCGCCTGAAGCGCCGCGCTTTCGAACTCGCCGGTGACACCGGCGCCTCGGGCGACATCGCGACCCTCGACACCCGCTTCGCGAGCGCGCTCGATCGTATGTGGATGAGCTTCCAGCCGATCGTCACCTTCCCCGCCTGCGAGGTCGTCGGCTACGAAGCGCTGCTGCGCACCGACGAGCCCTCGCTCGCCAACCCACTCGCCTTCCTCGAAGCCGCTGAGCGCCTGGGCCGCATGTCGATCCTCGGGCGGGCCGTGCGCCGCGCAGTCGCCGCGGTCGGTGGCGACATGCCGCCTGGCGTCCGGCTCTTCGTGAACCTGCACGCGACCGACCTCGACGATGACGACCTGCACGACCCGGCCGCGCCGCTCTCGCGCATCGCCCAGCGCGTCGTGCTCGAGGTCACCGAGCGTGCGTCGCTCGCCTCCGTCAAAGACCTCAGCGCGTGCGTGCACAGCGTCAAAGCGCTGGGCTACAGCGTCGCCATCGATGACATGGGCCAGGGCTATGCAGGCCTCGGCAGCTTCACCCAGCTCGAACCGCACATCGTCAAGGTCGACATGGGGCTCGTCCGCAACATCGACATCGACCCGCGTCGGCAGGTCATCGTGCGCTCGCTCTTCGAGCTCTGCGGCCAGCTCGGCATCACCGCCATCTCCGAGGGTGTCGAGACCGCCGCCGAGCGTGACATGTTGACCACGCTTGGCGGCGCCTCGATGCAGGGCTATCTGTTCGCCGGGCCTGGGCGACCATTCCCCAAGGTGAGCTGGTAGTTGGTCGTTATGTGGGCGGCAACACAGCCCATCGCAATGATAGGTTGCCGACCAAAAAGGACGACATATCGGGGTGTTCGGCTTGACCCTATCCCGCCCAAGCCACGAGAATCAGTCACCCATGCTTCGCTCGTTGTGCCCGGCATAACAATTGCCCCTGTCGGCCGCACGACATCGCGAGTCCGCTCAAACCGGTGGACCCGCGAGGCATCGCCAGCGTCGTGAGGGGATTTGATCATGAAGCATTCATTGTTTAGCGGTGATCTATTGTCTGGTGGCAGATTGGCGGCGCTATTCATCGCGCTGAGCTGCGGGGCCGCGCTCCCTGCGTGCGCGGAGGATAACGACCCCAATACGATCCCGGACGCGACGACGGTTGGGGCGCTCAACGTCAACGTCAATCGTGAGGCGGCGATCGTTGTCGTGACTGGACCGGCCGGCTATTCGCAGACCTTCTCCGGCAACCAGCTCCTGTTCGACCTCGTGCCGGGCCAATATGTTGCGAGCGCCACCGCTGACGGCTTCGATGCAGCGAGCGGACAAATCAACGTCGTCGCTGGCTTTACCTCGGGCATCTCGCTCGACCTCCGCTCCTCGTCGGTTGCCTCGACCGTGGGCGCGCTCAACATCAACGTCAATCCGCCGTCGGCGACGGTGATCGTGACGGGGCCAGGCGGCTACAGCCAGACCTTTATCGGCAACCAGTTCCTGGCGGGCCTCACGCCCGAGGTCTACAGCGCTAGAGCCAGCGCTCCCGGCTATGTCGACGGCGACGGCGCCGTGAACGTCGTGCTCGGCCAGACCTCGAGCATGGGCCTTATCCTCCTACCGCGCCCCATTGTGGTCGATGCCCCGCGCGCGGTCTATCGCGACGCGGACGGCGACCTCATCTCGCTCAACGCGAGCAGCCTGCAGTCAGGCAAGTTTGTCTTCTACGCGTGGTTGAAGGACGAGGAGGGTGGCATCGTGACGACGCGCCTGACCTCGGTTGCCGACAGCGACCCGGGCAAGCCGCTGACCACCGAGCAGAGCGAGACCGCGCCGAGCTTCACCCAGAACCTGGCGGGTGCCTGGGTTGGCTACACCGGCCCGGACGGGGTCATTCGTCCTGTCATCGGCGCGGACGTGCGTTGGGAGATCGACCAGTGGTGGTCGGGTCGCATCAACAGCACCCAGTTCGGCACCTCGGACGACAATCGCGTGGCGCTTGGCTACGGCGTCTACGATGACCAGGCCGACACGCGCACCAACAATTCGCGCCTGGCGTCCGAGGGCTTCCCGCTCATCGCCAGCGAATATCCGCTCTTCAATGTGACCGGCGTCGGCTCGCCCTTCGTCGACGGCTTCACCTGGGTGACGCTGTTCTCGGCCGACCCGCGCGCGGCGAGCCGCATCATCGCCGTCGCGACGATCAACGGCGAAGAGATCGGTAAGCAGATCCTCTATAAGAAGTTCGCGCCGACCCCGGTCCTGAAGATCAGTAAGTCGGTCGATAAGGACGTCGTCAATCTCGTCAATGGTCAGGCGACCGTCACCTGGACGGTGGTCGTGACCAACGTCGGTACCGGCGACGCCACCAACATCGACATCGCCGACACGCTCTCTTCGGGCGGGCCGCTGGCCTACACGCTCGGCACGCCTCCCAGTGGTGGCACCGCGGTCGGCGACGGCTTCACGCTGTCGTTCCCGTTGAAGGCCAAGGCGGTCGGCAAGACGCTGACCTTCACCGCCACCGTCACCGAGCCCGGCACCTACTGCAACCAGGCGAAGGTCATGGCCTACAACGACGAGGACCAGGAGTGGACCCCGGTCGGGCTCGACGCTGAGGCATGCTTCACGGCGCTCGAGTCGGACGTGTCGCTCGTCAAGGACTTCGTCGCTGACGACCTCATCACGAGCCTTGGCAAAAATCGCTCGGCGGCAGCCAACGCTCCGACCAAGCTGCGTGTGCGCGTCATCAACGGCGGCTCGGGCACGGCGACCGGTGTGCGCGTCAATGACGAGCTCACCAGCGGCGACGCCTCGAAGTACGAGGTGATCAGCGTCTCGCAGGGCACGCTCAACAACAAGGACGGCTTCGACACGAACATCGGCGACCTCGCGGCGGGTGCCACGGTCACGCTGATCCTCAACGTGAAGGCCTCGGCTGACGGCACCTATTGTGACACGGCGACGGTCGCGGTGACCTCGGGTACGATCGGCATCGGCAGTGATCGCGCCTGCCTCACGGTGGCGACACCGACGCTGACCATCACCAAGACCGACGCGCCCGACAGCGTCATCCCGGGCTCGACCTACACCTCGACCATCGTCGTCAAGAACACCGGCACGGCGGTAGCCCATGATGTCGTCATCAGCGACGTGCTCGGCCTGAACCCCGACGGCAACGTGCGCGTGGTCTACGTCAGCTCGAGCTTGAACGGCGTCGCCGGCACGCTCACCAACAGCGTCATCAGCACGGCCAGCATGGACATCCCAGCGGGCGCCACGGTGACCTTCACGGTCGTGAGCCGCGTCCCGCCCGGCGCCAGCAGTGGCACCTACTGCGACACGGCGACGGTCGTCAGCAGCGACGCGGGCACCAAGCAGGCGTCTGACTGCATCGAAGTGCCGGCCTTCTCGGCCCTGCAGGACCAGTGCGTCGATCTCAACGACCCGGTCGCGGTCGGTGACAACGTGACCTACTTCTCCGTGCTCTTCGTCGAGCCGCAGTCGAACGAGGGCGTCACCCAGAACAAGCTGGCCCTCAGCTTCGGCGTGACCGACCCGGCCGACGTCGGCAACGCCGCCGGGCTCTTCCGGCTCGTCTCGACCCGCGTCTACTTCGACACGGCGCCGCTGCGCGATGCCTCGACCGGCCTCGTCATCTCGGACACGTCGAACCCGTCCGCGACATTGCTCGTGTCCGGCACCGACTACACGGCCGGCAATGGCACGCCCGGGCTGCAGACCATCGACCTGCGCCCGACCTTCATCATCCGCCCCAATACGGCGATCTACATCGTGAACGTGGTGACCGTCCCGGTCGGTACGCCTGCCAACGTGCAGTACACCTCGGGCTACACCTGGGACTCGGTCGGTGTTGAAGACCTGACCCACATCTACCAGGCCGGTGGCTCGGAGCCGACGACGGTCCTCCCGTAGGAAGCTCGATTTTCGTCTCGACTTGGTGAGTGAATGAGCGTGCGGCGTCCAGGTGGGCGCCGCATTCTCGTTTAGTTCAGTCAGGTCTCCTCGCCGTGCCCGGCGCGACTCCCCGCTTCTCCCGCCGCCGTCCCGGGCCCGCCCGCCGCACCCGGTGCCGCCAGCCGCGGCAGCGGCCGATGTTGCACCGCGAGCGGCTCGCGCTGGGGCTCGGTCAGAAGACCAGGGTCGGTTATCACCTGCGGCTTGAAGTCCGGCGCCGCCGCGGCCGTGAGCCACTCAGCGTATTCGGGCAGCCGCTGGGTCATCTGGAAGCCCCACCGGTCGCGCACCTGGCGGCAGTGGTTCAAGTCGACCTCTGTCACGATGACGCCGTCGCGCGTGCGTGACAGGCCCGGCGTACGCGACCCGTCGGGCGCCGTAACGTAGCTCGAGCCGTAGAAGTGTCCGAAGTCGGTGTGGGCGGCCTTGCCATCGCCGCTCGTGAAGGCGTTGGGAAAGCTCTCGGTGCCGATGCGATTGATGCCGACCGCGAAGTAGTTGTTGGCGATCGCCGCGCAGCGCGCCTCGATCGGCCAGAGCGGCTCGGACAAGGCGCCGACGGTGGCCGACGGGTTGAACACGATCTCGGCGCCGTTCAGGCCGAACATCAGCCAGTTGAGCGGGTGATGGCGGCCATAACAGATGTTGATCCCGATCTTGCCGTATTGGGTGGCAAAGACCGGGTGGCCGGTATTGCCCTCCATGTAATAGGTCGACTCGTTGAAGTCGCCGACGCGCGGGATGTGGTTCTTCCGGTGAAAGCCGATGACGTTGCCGCGGTTGCCGATGACGACGGCGGTGTTGTGGATGGTGCCGCCGTGCACCTCGTCGCGCTCCAGGATCGGCGACACGATCACCATGTCGTACATGCGCGCAAGCCGCGCCAGAAAGCGGGTCGACGGTCCATCGACGGGCTCGGCGAACTCGAGCCACGGATGCTTCTCGCGGGTGCAGAACGCGAACGGCATCGTCCACGCCTCCTGCAGGCCAAGCACGTTGCAGCCCATCGCGGCGGCCGCGTGCACGAGCTCTTCGGTGCGCGCGCAGAGCGCCTGGAACTGCGTCTCGACCGGCGCCGTCGTCGGCTCGACGATGCGCGTCTGGATGGCGCCGATACGCACGGTGCGCGGCCCACGGCGCTGCTCGGCGGCCGCCGCGAAACGATACAGCGCCACATCGAAGTCATGCTCCGTCGCGAGCGCCTGCGCCCCGACCGGGATCGGCAGCGTCTCGGGCAGCTTGCCATAGAGGATACGGTAGGCCTCGGCGCGGTCCTCTTCGGGCAGCTTGTCGAGGAGGTTTTCGAGGCGCTCGAGCTCGGTCTTCTGGGTCATCGCGGGTCACTCCAGGTCGGTCTGGCCGGGTCGGTTCGGCGCCCAGGATATGACAGCTTCGCGTGCTCGTCGCGCGCCTCGTGACGGCGGCCGCTCAAGTCACCTCGGGGCGTCACCGGCCCCGGCCCCGGCGTGCCACCGCCGTCGGTCGGTGTCGTCGGCGGCGGCTCCGCGCCCGGCGGCTCCGACCTGAGATCCTGACCCCGTCGCAACTGCGCGCCGACCTTCCGACCCGACATTGTGTCCGCGTGACGCGCCTGCTCGGCGCTTTCGTGCGAGTCTCCCACGGGCTCGTCGAGACCTGCGCATTCTGGCCCATCTCGACCTCCATCCCGGCGACCACCTCGGACGCAGTGTCCAGGGTTTCAGGTCGCTACGGGATGGTCAGGGTGCGACAACCACAGCTACGCCGACGCGATGACGGCGGCCGGGACCTCGCCCGGTCTCGCCAACCACCGTCCCCTGCGCGGCTTCAAGTCACAGCAGGCCAAGGGTGGGCGCTGCAAGGGCAACGACGAGTCGTTCGCGATCCAGAAGCACCGGGCGCTGGGTGGCCTTGCCCCGACCGATGTCTTCGAGCTTCAGGTGCGCCTCGGCGAGCACGGGACCCGCCCGACGAAAACGCAGGCCACTTCGATGGTCATCGCACTTCGGCAGGCGCTGGCGGGGCGTCTTGGCATCGAACGCCGCGAGCTTGGCTTTGCGGTCACGCAGCACACATGGGACGCGGAGCCGACGCTGGCGCTAGCGCTCTTCGACACGGCCGCTGGCGGCGCGGGCTATGCTCCGCGGGCCGGCGACGACATCAATGCGCTGCTCCTGTCGATCCCCTGCGACCCACTCATCGGCACGCGTGATAGCGCGATCCAGGCAGCCGAGGAACCAGGCAAGCCATGGCGTAATATCGAGCTCTCCGCGCTGAGCTTGTTCCAACTCGCGGTAGTAGTCCTTGCGCTCCGCCATGATTTGCGAGGAGAGGCTGTAGAAGCGTTGGGGGATGTTGTCGGCACGCGCAAGGGCCATATCGGCGATGGCACGCGCAATCCGGCCATTGCCGTCCTCAAAGGGGTGAATCGTGACGAACCAGAGGTGCGCAATCGCGCCGACAAGTACTGGGTCAAGCATTGTGTCATCGCGCAAGGCAGGCTCGAACCCGCTGATGAACTGCCCCATCTCGGCGGGCAGTCGTTCAGCGTCGGGCGCTTCAAAATGTAGACGCTCGCGACCGACAGGACCGGACACCAGTTGCATCGGATTCGCCGCATGCCGCTAAAGCCTGTCGGAAACAACGCAGCCTGCCGAACGCTGGGTAGCATCGAGCATTACTTCGACGAGCCCATCGACCCGCTGACTTGGTGTCGCGGAGAGTCCAGC
>Ga0105048_10002559_pt1 | contig 29578 bp, 21 predicted proteins | sample MAT05_FD_78382 | JGI IMG/M metagenome (GOLD analysis project Ga0105048, IMG submission 78382) | Freshwater microbial communities from Lake Fryxell liftoff mats and glacier meltwater in Antarctica - MAT-05 | ecosystem: Environmental > Aquatic > Freshwater > Ice > Liftoff microbial mat | place... | reverse complement strand
TTGTCCGGCTTCTCGGTTTCGACGTCCTCGACCGGAATGGTGATGGTCTTGTTCTCCGGGGTGACGATCGTCAGCTCCGTTTTGGTTTTGTTCCGAAGCACGCCCGAGATGGATTTGCCGTCGATGGTGGCGACGATGACGGACTCGTAGCCCTTGGCGATTTTCGCGTTCGGGTTGACGATCGACTCGAGCAGATAGTCGCGGTCCTTATCCTTGGCCAAGCCGTTCATGGCCGGGCCGACTTCGCCGCCTTGTCCGTCGAGCTTGTGGCAGCGCAAGCAATAGACGGCGGCATTGTTCAGGAAAATCTCGCGGCCCTTGGCGGCACTGCCGCCGGCGCTGGACTCCCGCACGCGGGCCAGCGGATCCTTGCCCACGGCGGCGCGGTCGGCGGCGTCGATGGCCTTGAGCTTCTCGCGGATCGGCGCGTGCAGCTTGAGTTGGTCCGTGTTGGATCGCGTTTGGGCCGCTTCCATCGCGTCCAACTTCAGCTCGATCGGGAACTTGCCCGCGAGGATCAGGTCGAGCTGCGCGACCAACGCCTTGTCGGTTTCCGGCGACTCGCCTAAGGTTGCAAGCGTACCGAGGATCATCTGCCGGGAGCCGATCACTTCGGTGTCGTTGAACAGCGCGACGAGCGTCGCTCCGGTCTTATTCTTGTCCGCCTTGGCATACACGATGCGAGCGGCCGTGGAAAGTTCCGGCGGGCCGTTTGCATCGAGGGCGCACAAGAGGGCATCGACCACTTCCGGCGCCTTGACGGCTTCGAGCGTGTAAAGCGCTTCGATGCGGGTCTCGGTGGTCGCGGTCTTGTCCGTCACCAGCCCGAACATCTCCGTACCGACTTCGGCGATCTTCAATTTGCCGGTCAGGGCGATGGCTTCCTTGCGGACGGCATTGGAACCTTGGAAGAGCTTCTTCAGGTTGGCCTTCACGGCGTTTGCCGCCTCGATTTCGGGGCGTGCATCGAGTACTTGGGCCAACCCGGTGATGGGGTCGCGGCGGCTCGGCTTGGCCCACTCTTCGAGCAGCTTCATCGCCATGAGGCGGAAGTGATCAGCGAGTTTGGTATCGGCCGCGACGGCGGCTAGGGCGTTGGCGTGGTCCGTTCCGCCGAGTTTGTTGTTTGCGGCAATGGCTCGGAACATGACTGGTTCCGGCAGGTTGCTCACGGTGACGATCTTGGCCAGACCGACCATCGGCCGCAACAATTCCTGATCGTAGATCGCGCGGGCTGCCTCGCTCATGACCAGCGGATCGGCGTCGGCCAGCCAGTCGTCGAGCTTGCTGCACTGCATCTTGCGAAGCGCCAGCACGACACCCATGCGCACGGCGGGCGTGTTGAAGTCCGATCCGGCCGCCCTCCAGGCACTCGTCAGTTCGCATGGTGACGCTCCGCCGCCGGCGGCGATCAAGGCTTCGACGACGGCTTGCCGCAGGTAGGCATCCTGATTGTCGTTGTCCTTGAGGAGCTTGAAGAGCGGGACAAAGTCGGCCTTCTGCGATTCGGGATTGATGTGGCCCGTTGCAGGCTTGTGGAGCGCGACCCCGTAGGTGCGGGCGGCTTCGGCGCGAACCTGGGCATCGGCGTCGGACAACTTGCCTCGGATTCTCACCAGCGGATCATTCTTGTCATTCTTGAGCTCAGGAACGCTACGGTACGATTTCAAGGCATTCGCGCGGACGATCGGATCGGCATGATCGAAGAGGGCAACGATCTCGCCGGCGAGGCCGACGGCCTGCAACGCCCAAAGCCGATGGAGCACACCGATGGTCGATCGCGGTTTGTAGGCTTGAAGCGCCTTCGCGGCCGCGTTGCCGCGGGCCATCAATTCGTACTGAGCTTCGCTGCGGACCTTGCGGTGCGGGTGCTCGAACAGCGCGACCAGTTCCGCCGGCGTTTTCTTGGCGAAGCCCTCGGCGATCAACTTTTGCGACTCGGCCACGGCGGGGTTCTTCATCGCTTCCGGGTCGGTGACCTTGAAGATGCGGCCCTTGTTCGGTTTGGCCCACCCACCGATCCAGTCGACCCAGTAGAAGGCGCCGTCCGGCGCGAACTCGGCATCGGTGGCGACCATGTTCTTGACGAACGGATGCAGGTCGGTGATCTCGAACGACGCGCCCTTGGGCTTCACGCCGAGCGACCAGATGACGGAGTTGCCGGGGTTGGCGGTGAAGTCGACGGCGAAGAAGTGGCCCTTGTAGCGGTCGCTGAGTCCCAAGCCGGGGTAATAGGTCAGGCCCGAGGGACCATTGCCGAAATGCGCCAAGGCGGGCACGACGTAGGCCGGCGGCTTGCTGTCCGCTCCGGTGACGTGCCAGATCTGTTCCGTGTTCCAGGGGCCGCGGTTACCCTGCGGAACTTTGTCCGTGTGGGCCATCGTGCCGTACTGGTAACCGCAGCGCCAGCCCGAGTCGCCGCCTTCGACAATGTGAACCCAGCGGGCCTTGTCGCCGGAGTCCGAGTTGTTGTCGTAGGTGAAGAGGTTGCCGTGGTCGTCGAAGGCGAGTTCCTGCGGGTTGCGTAGGCCGACGTGGACGATTTCGAGCTTGGTGCCGTCCAGGTTGCAGCGGAGCACGGCGCCCGAGTCCGGGTTGTTGAGAGTCGTCCCTTCCTTCGTTGTCACCTTGAAGCCGCGGTCGCCGATCGAGAAGTAGAGCTTGCCGTCCGGCCCCATCGTCAGCCCGTGCAGGTCGTGACCGACGAACTGGACGTGGATGCCGTAGCCGGTGGACATCACTTCGGACTGATCGGCCTTGCCGACGTTCTTCGTGTCCCGCAGGCGGTAGAGCGAGGGGATGCTGGTCAGGAACACGTCGCCCTTCCGAGCGAGCACCCCGGCGGCAAGGCCGTCGGCGAGCGTGTTGTACGGTCCGGCGAAGACGGTCGAGCGATCCGCCTTGCCGCTGCCGGTGCTGTCCCAGACCAAGCGAACCTGATCGCCGAACTTCTCGAAGCCCTTGTAGTCGTGCTTCTTGTACATCGCCAATCGGTCTTCGACCGACCGCGCGCCGATGTCGTCGTCCAGCCAGTGCATGAAGCTGCGCGTGTCCGGCACGCCGTCGCCGAAGCGGTTGGTCTCGACGACGTAGCACTTGCCCTGTTCGTCGAAGGTGAACGCGACCGGGTTCGACAGACTCGGCTCGGCGGCCCAGAGATCGACCTTCAGCCCCGTCGGCACGGTCGCCCGCTTGGCGGCATCGCCGGCTTCCGCGGGTGGAGCCGTGGACTTGGTTCCGGCATCCGGGGGCACGGCGAATGCGAACGCGGTCACGGCACATGCCGCCGCGGAGATCGACAACCATCGACGCATGGGACACCACTTCAAACCGGGAAAGGTGAATCGGGAAGATGATCCTAGTTTAGGCGCCGGCGGCCGGATGTCACTTTCCGTCGTCCGGCAGTTTTTCGCAGCCGAGCGAGTTCAGGAACCGGACCGCGTTGGCATGCTTCACCTGCGTCTCGCTGCCGGTGACCATGACCTGAATCAACCGCGGCGGCAGGTAGACGACCCGGGCATGGATCCAGTTTTTCTTGGCGTGCACCATCAGTTCGCGGCCCGGCAGCTTCTTCGTGCCGATCGTCGACGGCTTGTCGACATCGACGGTCCCACCCAGTTCCGTCGGCCCGCGTAGGCCGTCCCGCACGCCGTCGATTATGGTCTTGGCATCCGCCTTTTCCAAGGCTTCCGGGTAGTCGGCCGTGAGCAGCGAGTAGGTTCCGCCGTCCTTCGGTTCCCACTTCCGCAGCGTCACCTTGATGACCTGGTTCGCTTCGGTGCCGTAGGAGACGTCCTTGGTCTCCGACTTCGGCTTGCCGTTGATCGCAACGCGGAAGCGGTAGCGCCCCTCGGAAAAGGCCTGCTCGTCCTGGGACTTGTCCTGGGCGACGAGAGCCGACAAGGAGAACGCGAAGCAAACGGCGGCAAAGATTAGGCGGAGCATGGTTTGGCGCCGGAATGTGTACGAGTCGACCATCTTATCATTGTAGGTTTCGCAGCTACACGGTGATCGACAGCCGAAATTCCGATAGGGCAAATCGCGCGAGGTGGGCGACGTTCGTCGTAGCGATGACTGCAGTCGGATCCGGCTGCAATTGAGTTTGAGCGCTGAGAATGATGTCGCCGTCGATCGTCTTGTCGCCGGCGGTGGGTTGACCGGTTCTTCCGGCGACGGCCCAAAGTTCGGCGGCTCGACGCATCGCGGTGGTCGTGATCGGCAGGTACTCCGCGATCAACGCCGGATCGTCGAGTCGCTTGACGCTCGCCGACTTGTCGGCCCGCAAAGATTCGCGACGGACCCCTACTTCTGAAGAATTTCCACGATCCGCTCGAAGTCGTCGTTGTTGTCGAAGCCCAGGACGATCTGGCCCTTCTCCTTCGTGCGGAGCCTGATGTCCACGCGGACGGTGAGGCGCTGGCGGATCGCGTTCTCGATGCCCAACACGTGCGTCGTCTTCTCGACCTTGGTCACCGGATCCTTGACGACCGCGCCCGAGGCGGCGGCCTCCGCGGTGCGTTGATCCTTGATGAGGACCTCGAGCGCGTGCACGCTCAGCCCCTGCAGGATGACCTGCTTGGCCAACGTGCTCGCCTGCGCGGAGTCGCCCAGGCCCTTGAGAACCTTGGCGTGGCCGAGGTTGATCTGGCTGAGGCGGACCGCGTCCTGCACGTCCGCAGGCAGGTTCAACAGGCCGACGAGGTTGGAGACGGTGGCCCGTTCGATGCCGAGCTTTTTGCCCAACTCCTCGTGCGTGATCTTGAACCGTTCGAGGTAGTCCTTGAAGCCTTCGGCCTTCTCGATCGGGTTCAGGTCGGTGCGCTGGATGTTCTCCACCAGGGCCGCTTCGTAGACCTGCTGATCGTTGAAGCGGACAATGTGCACGGGAACCAGCGGCAGTCCCGCAGCTTCCGCAGCGCGGAGGCGGCGCTCGCCGGCGATGAGTTGGAAGTGGTCGCCGGCGTCCCGTACGACCAACGGCTGAAGGATGCCGTGCTGCTTCACGCTGTCGGTGAGCTGCTTGAGTTCGTCGTCGTCGAAGCGCTTGCGGGGCTGGTAGGGATTGCGTTGAATCTTGGCGATATCGACCGTGCTGCCGGTGCCGACGACGGCATCGGTTTCGCCGGCGGTGCCGAGCAGCGCGTCGAGGCCGCGGCCGAGGCGGTTCTGAGTCGCATTCATGGACATCGTCTCCGTGGGTGTCGGCCGCATTCCGTGCAGCCGCGTCGTGGAACACTCATACCAAGCCCGTCGCGGGACGAAAGCCGAACCGGAAACCCGAGAAAATTGCGTCGGCCTGCATGAGCGAAATTACCCAGAAAGCCTAGGATTTCCAGTTCCGCGTGGAACTCAGGGAGGACTTTGCACGACTTGCAGAATGGGCTTGAGCGCATCGGAAAAATGGGATTACCATCCGCCCACTCACTCGGGGCCGGAACCCCCGAGCGGGCGAATGCGGCTGACGGACCGGAACCCGTCGCCGCATTCCAGGAGTCGCGATCGACTCCCCGGAGAAGAGGCAAGGCCCTTCGCTTGAAGCGGCCGACCCCACCGGATGACGAATTCATCAGCAACGTTTCGCGCCCGCCTGCTTCGGCCGGGTGCCGCGGTGCCGCTGCCTCGGCAGTCGCCCCGACGGTGCCGCGCCCCGGAAGCGGATGAGGCTCGGATTGTTGCTCACCGATCTACGGAGTGGGGCGCTCGCATGGAAGTGAAGCGTGGGCCGATCTTGTTTCGCGTCGATGGGACGACGGAGCAAGGTCGGGAATCGTTCTATCAATGCCTCTCGTTGGCGGCTGCCCTGCAGCGCCGTCGCCGCGGGACGCACTTCTTCAGTTATCTCGATCCGCTGAATCTGGCGCAGGTCGTCCATCGCGGCAACAACGACTGGACTCCGGCCGAGCAACGCCAAGGCAGCCCTGCCGATGCCGAGCGGACGCTGCGGCTCGCGGACAAACTCAACGCCGCCGCCATCGTTGTCGCAGGGCCGGACCTGACTGCGGACTACGTGCAAACCCTGAAGCGTTCGCGTAGCGCCGTCACCGTCATCGACGTCGGTGCAGGCCTGACCCACAGTGCCGAGGTCGTGGTCAACCCGCTGCTCGCACCAAGCCTGAAGGCCTACCGATATCAGGCGGGCACGCAGTTGCTTTTGGGCCGCCGTTTCTCCCTGGTCCGCGGGGTCTTCCGCCGGCAGCGGACCATCCGCGCGGTCGAACAGCCCGGACCGTTTCGCGCACTCGTCATGTTCGACGACGACGATGTCGGCGATCAGACCCGCGTGCGGGCCGAGCAACTCCTCGAGATGCCGAAGGTGGACAAGGTCAGCATCATCGTGAAAAACCACCACCCGCGCTTCGAAGAGTTGGAGGATTTCGTCGGCGGCTACAAAGGCCGCGCCGAGATCGTCACCGAGACCAAGGAGCTGATGACGCGGCTGGTCCGCGGCCACATCGCCCTGACCGGTGGCGACGCCGGGGCCTTGGAACTCTGCTGCGTCGGCATCCCGCAACTGACGCTGCCGACCAAGACCGCTCACCTGCTCAACGCCAAGCGGATGGACGACGAAGGGACGTCGACCTTCCTCGGCGCCGCCGCGGACGTCAGCTTCGAGCAACTTCACGAAGCGGTCAACCTGGTGCTCGACGACCCGATGGAGCGGCTCGGCATGAACCGCTGCGCCCGCAACCTGATCGACGGCCGCGGCGGCGACCGCATCGTCAACGGCATGGAGATCGTCCTCCACGGCCCGGCCTTCAAGCCTCAGGCAACGCGGGTGGCGGCCTAGTCGACCATTGCAACTGGTGTGTTGTGGTGCGGTCGTCTCGGCTGCATTCTTATCGGGACGCATGCAGCCGAGACGGCCGCACCACAATGAGATACCAAGCATCAAATGAGCTGTATCGGACCACTCGTCCCGGAGGCGGGGGCAAGTTGGCCGTCCAACATCCCCGGCTCGCCGAGGTCGATGTTCGTGAAGGTAAACTCCGGCACGTGGCGGCGGGTGATGCCGGCGGCGACCTCGGCCCGCAGCCAAGCCCGGGCGTCCAGCAATGCAAGCCAAGCGTCCGCGTAAGCGCGGACCACGATCAGCAATCGGCCGGCGTTGGGCGCCGGCAACACCGCCGCGAGCTGAACGTCGTGCAGGCGGTCGTCGGCCGCACCCGCCAAGGCGAGTGCGAGCAGTTCGCGGATTTGGCCGCAGAGTTGCCGTGCCTTGCGGCCCGGACCGCCCGGTCCGCTCGCGGTCGCATGGCGCCGGCGCCGGTCGTGGTAACGCACCGGATCCTGGCCGTCATCGTCAAATTGTGGGAAACCGAATTCGTCGCGATTCATGAAAGATACCGGAAGTAGGAAATGGGAACGACACGTTCGACCATTCCAAGGCACGCGGTTTCATGGCTCATCCTCCCGGCAAAAGTTTCACCGCCCGCAGGCGGCTTCGCAGGCAGAGACACACCGGCCACGATTGGGTTCGGTCGTCAGCACGTCCCAGATGGATCCCTGGCATGCGAACCCCGACCCGCCGGCGTCGCTCTTTTCCTGTGTGTCGCTAGAATGCACTTTCCGGATATCGCTTTTGAGAGTCGCTTATGAAGTCGCGTCTGTTTACCCCCGGCCCGACGCCGGTGCCCGAAGAGACCCTGCTGGAACTGGCCAAGCCGGTCACCTATCACCGCTCCGCCGAAGCCAAGGTGATCCTCGGCGAGATGACCGAAGACCTCAAGTACGTCTTCCAGACCATCAATCCCGTGCTCACGCTCACCGCCTCCGGCACCGGCGGCATGGATGCGGCGATCTCCGGTACGATCGCACCAGGCGAGAAAGTGATTCTGCTGACCGCCGGCCGCTGGGGCGAACGCTGGAAGGGCATTCTGAAAGCCTACAACGCGAATACCGTCGTTGTCGAAGTGCCCTACGGCAAGCACGTTTCGCCTGCGATGCTGGAAGCTGCCCTGGCCGCGAATCCGGATGCCGTCGCCGTTTGTTCGACACTGAGTGAAACCAGCACCGGTGTCGGCCACGACTTGGAAGCCTTCGGCCGTTTGGTGGCCAAGACGCAGGCGATTCTCATCGTCGACGCCATCAGCGGCTTAGGTGCCATGGAGTGCCGAACGGACGAATGGCATCTCGATATCGTGGTGACGGGCAGCCAGAAAGCCCTGATGTTGCCGCCGGGATTGGCCTTCGTAAGCCTGAGTGAAAAAGCCCGACGGAAGCTGGACGCGACGCCGATCCGCAATTTCTATCTCGATCTGAGACGCTATCTGAAGTCGATCGCCGAGTCCGACACGCCCTTCACGCCCGCCAATACGCTCATCAAGGCCCAACGCCTGAGCCTGAAAAAGATCCGCGCTGAAGGGATCGAGAACCTTTGGGCACGGCATGCCCGCATGGGTACCGCCTGCCGCGCCGCCGTGGCCGCCATGGGGCTGGAACTCTTCGCCGACCGCCCCAACAACGGCCTGACCGTGATGATCGTGCCCCCGGGCATCGACGGTTCCGGCATCCTTAAGAAGCTCGAAAAGCAGCACGGCTACAAACTCGCCGACGGCCAAGACGCCATGAAGGGCAAAATCTGGCGCCTGAGCCACATGGGCTACACCGACGCCTTCGACGTCCTCGGTGCCATCGCCGCGCTCGAGCTGATCCTCCTGGAATCCGGCTTCGCCCTGAACCCCGGCGCCGGCGTGACCGCCTTCCAACGCAGCCTCGCCGCTGGGTGAGGAAATCACTTTCCCGATTATGTACATCAGAAGGTGCAGCAAGATTGCGGCTTTGAAGTTGACGCGAGCCATTCATGCACAAGCGATTTATGAATCACTACGTGACTGTTGTGCTGAAGGTAGTAGTCGGAGGAGCACGACGCCCCGGAGCACGACGCCCCGGAGCACGACGTCACCATATCTGGTCGAGCATTTAAGTTACAAGCCAATTCTCTAAAAACATCTTGAAAGATCGTTTTACTCCGAGAATTCGGAACGGGTTTATCGGGGTCTACCGGGAATATCAATCTTCACTCAGCCGATGTCGTTTGGCTGCCGCTCACTCCCTATCATATCGGCATGAGTCATGCGATTGTTGTCCAGCGATTAGTGAAGACTTACCCCGGGAAACCGCCCGTCGAGGCGGTGCGCGGCATCGACCTGGATGTCGCCGTCGGCGAATGCTTCGGGCTGCTCGGCCCCAACGGGGCGGGCAAGACGACCACGATGGAAATCATCGAAGGCCTCAACGACCCCACCTCCGGGACGGTGGAAGTGTTGGGGTTGAATTGGCGGACCGATGCGGTGACCATCCGCGAACGCATCGGCATCTCACTCCAGGAAACGCGACTGTCCGACAAGCTCACGGTTCGCGAAACCGTGCGGTTGTTCCGCAGCTTTTATTCCCAAGGCATCGAGCCGGACGAGGCGATCGCGCTGGTCTCACTGCAGGAGAAGTCCCGCGCCTACGTTGACAAACTCTCCGGCGGGCAGAAGCAGCGATTGGCGGTTGCGTGTGCGGTGGTCGGCTCGCCCGAGGTTTTGTTTCTCGATGAGCCGACGACGGGCCTCGATCCGCAGTCGCGCCGACAGTTGTGGGACATCATCCGGGACTACAAGGCCCGCGGCAAAACCGTCTTCCTCACCACGCACTACATGGATGAAGCCGAGCGGCTGTGCGACCGCGTTGCGGTCATCGACCACGGTACCGTCATCGCGCTGGGCACACCGGCCGAGTTGATCCTGCAGGTCGGCGGCGAACACGTCGTCGATTTCAGCCTGGAGGACGTAGGGCTGACGGATGCGGAACTCAAGACCGTGCCGGGCTTGCGGACCAGCCGCATCGAGGGGTCGCAGTATTCGATCTCGGTCGCCGAGCCGTATGCCGCGCTGCCGGTGCTGATGGATCTGATTCAGGCGTCCGGTTCCCGTTTGGCCGGGCTGACGACGCGCACGGCGACGCTGGAGGACGTGTTCGTCACGCTCACCGGTCGGCATCTCAGAGATGGAGACGGACCCGCAGCATGAGTACTTATCGCCCCATCGTCGAACTTACACTGGCCAGGCTGCGCGAATTCTACCGCGAGCCGGCGGCCGTCTTCTGGGTCTACGGCTTCCCGCTCCTGCTCGCCATCGGGTTGGGGATTGCCTTCCGCGATCGGCCGGTCGAACGGATCCCCATCGACATCGTGGCCGACGGCGAGCTCGGGCCGGCTCCGGCGGACCATCTCCGCGAACGCCTGGCAACCGACGAACGACTGCAACTGTCGCTGAGCACCGAAGCGACCGCCAAGGAACGCCTGCGCACCGGCAAAACCGGACTGGTGCTCACGCCCACGACCGCAGCACCCGGCTGGGCCTTCCTCATCGACCCGAACCGGCCGGACAGTGTGCTGGCTAAGTCCGCGGCCGACACGGTGCTCGTGCGTGCGAGCGTGCCGAGCGTGGCCGTCGCTCCGGTCAGCGAGTCGAACGAGATCGGCGGCCGCTACATCGACTTCCTGCTGCCCGGCCTGATCGGGGCGAATCTTATGGGAGGCGGGCTGTTCGGCGTCGGCTTCGTGGTGGTGGATCTGCGCATGCGCAAACTGTTGAAGCGCTTCCTGGCCACCCCGATGAACCGCAGGGATTTTCTGTTGGCGTTGATGGCCAGCCGGCTCCTCTTCACGCTTGTGGAGGTGACGATCCTGCTCGTCTTCGCGTGGCTGGTGTTCGACGTGACGATCCGCGGCAACGTGTTCGCCCTGGCGACCATTCTCTTGTTGTCCGGCTCGGCGTTTACCGGGATCGGCATGCTCCTGGCGAGCCGTGCCAAGACCATCGAGACCGTCTCGGGACTGATGAACGCCGTGATGCTGCCGATGTACGTGACCAGCGGCGTCTTCTTCTCGGCCGACCGCTTTCCGGAAGCGATTCAGCCCTTCCTGAAAATCCTGCCGCTGACCGCCGCCAACGACGGCCTCCGCGCGGTGATCAACGACGGCGGCGGCTTCGAGGCGATCCTGCGGCCCGGCCTGATTCTCGCGGCTTGGGGCGTCGTCTGCTTCTTCGTAGGTCTGCGGATCTTCCGCTGGAAGTAAGGCGTTCGCGTGCAAGGGACGGCCCCGTTCCACCTGCACGCTTCCCTTACTTCCCGCTGGTTTCTCGACGGTACCAATCGCGCAACTCGTATTGAATTCCGATCGACGGAGCGAGTTTGAGGGCATCGTCGCAGGCCTTCTGACCCGCGACCGTGCCTCGGTCGGCGAAGATCAGTATCGCCTTGAGTACCCTGGCCCGCGGGTGCAGCGGCTGGATCGCCAGCGCCGCATCGGCGTCCCGATTCGCGGTGGGCAGATCGAGCTTCGCCAAGTGAATGATGCCGCGGGCGACGAGGTGATCGATCGAACTCGGCACGGCCTTCACCAGGAGATCGGCCGCCGCCAATGCTTCATCGGGCTTGCGTTGCAGTAGTGCGTGGAAGCGTCGACCGGCCGCGAGTTGTTTGTTCGCCGGTTCCAGTTTCGCCCATGCCTGGTGAATGCGGAAGCTCTCCGCGCCGGCGTCGTTGCCCTGAAGTTCGCTGCACCAGCCGAGCCAGAGATCCCGGTCGCCGGGGAAGCGCGTCAGTACGGTGCGAATCCGCCGGTCGAGTTCCTGCTTGAAGTCTTGCCCCTTTCCATAGCCTGCACCGGTGCGGAGCAGGGCCATCACGTGGTCGCGTTCCCGCTCCTCCGCGTTCGGGGCCTGCGGGCCGGGCGGGTAGGCCACCACCGACGCGCGGTCGGCGCCGCCGCGGGCCTTGCGGTCCGGGGTCGGCCGGCGCGGGATGCGATGGTCGATCACCGAGGCGTGCACGATGCTGGTGCTGTCCGCCTTCGGCATGTGGCAGACCGTGCAGCGGTCGGACTTCGCGGCCCGTTCCGTTGGCGGCGCGGTGCAGGTCTCCGGCGTATGGCACGTCAGGCACTTCGCGCGGTAAAAGTCGGGTCGCTCCTCCCGCTTCGGGCTGACGTGGGGATCGTGGCAGGTCGTACAGGTCATGGTGTTCGACTTCGTGTAGCATTTGCTCGTTTCGAGCTGCTCGAACTGACCGACGGAATGGAACAGGTCGATGCTCTCCGGAGGCGTCACAAAGGTGCTCACGAATTGATCCCACGGCAGACCGGGCCGATAGTCGAACTCCGTCAATCCGCGGCGGATGACGCGTGCCTTGGCCTGCAGGTGACACTGCCGGCAAACGTCCCGCTGGAGATCCGCGCTGAGGTGCTTCGGGTTCACGATGCTCAGGTCCGGCTTGTCCGCCGTACCGCCGTTGAGGTGGAAGTTCACGTGAAGCTCGCCGGGGCCGTGGCAACGCTCGCAGCCGATGGCCGCCTGCGTGCCGAATACAGGCTGCTTGAAGAGGTTCACGCTCGGGTCGACCGGGTCGACGTGGTTGACGTGGCAATAGAGACAACTGCCGACGATGGCCCGCTGCCCGCCGAAGCTGAGGTCGTACCCCGGCGAGAGCGCGTAGCCGTTGAGGTTGGAGAACCAACTGATGGGCGTCTGCCAGACTGCGCCGTCGACGACAGTGAGAAACGACATGCCGTGAGCGCCGGAGCCGATGGTCACATCCGCGTTCGCCGCGTAGGCCTTCGGCTCGCCGGGGAAGGAACCCCGATGCGCCACACCCGCATCGGTACGGACGACTTCAAGATCGTAACCATCGGCCGTGATCCGTTTCGGGCCGGGCAGGTCAGGCTCGTTGTTGGTGAATGCCGCCGAACGGCCCATCGGGTGCTGATGGTAGCTGTGAACGATGCCGGCGTGGCAACCGTTGCAGGCCGCATCCCCAACCGACTTGACCCCCGGCTTCACGTTGAGAAACGGCCCGGAGTATGCGAGCCGCGGATCGACGACAGCACCATCCTTTCGGGGCACGAGCGGCTCCGGGGCCGCGACCGTTTCCGCATCCGGTGTCGGCGCGACCGCATCGCGCGGCGACGCGAACTGCAGGGCGAGGTAGACCGCCGGAATCGCCGCGAGGAAGATCAGCCCGAGTGCCCAACGCTTCGTCGCCATGAATGCCACCCGTGGGAGAGGACAGATGCAGTGTAACGCGGCGAAGCCGGAAAACCCAAGGCTCTATACGCCCGCAGGCGCCGGAGTTACGGCACGACGGTCACGAACTGCTGCAGGAACGTCATCGACCGGGTTGCCGTGCGCACGGCGTCGTGACCGTGTCGGCTCAACTCGACGTGGATACCATGTTGATATTTGATATGAGATAATGCTGAAAAGACATTATGGAAATCGACGTCGCCTTCACCAAACGCGATATGGTCGTGGATGCCGGATTTCATGTCCTCAATGTGGATGTTCCACAGTTTATGCTGCCACGCTTCCATGTGTCGGCTCACGGGCAGTTCGCCGAGGCAAACCAGATGGCCGATGTCGAGCGTCAGTCCGAAGGCGGGGTGGTTCACGGCCCGTTCCAACTCCGCGAACTGCTCCATGGTCTCGATCAGCATCCCCGGTTCCGGCTCGAAGGCGAGCTTGACCCCGCGTGCCGCGGCGAAGTCCGCAAGCCGGCTGCACTCCTCGACCAAGCGGGCAAGCAGGACCGGACGCGGTTCGTCCGCCATCGGGGTACCGGCCCAGAAACTGACGCAATCACTCGATAATTTATGGGCAATCTCAATCGAGTTCTCCAGAAACCGGCGACGGATCGTTCGCTGGTCCGCAACCGAGTCGAGCAGCGTCGGCTGGTGCTTGCGGCGTGGATCGAGCAGAAAGCGGGCGCCGGTTTCGACGACGCTCCGCATTTCGCATCGCGACAGCTGCCCGCGCAAGGTCTGCACCTCCGCATCGTGCTCTGCCGCAAACGGATTCAGATGATGGACATCCAAAGTCAACCCGAGACCACGGTAACCGAGTTCGTACAAAATCGCCACGGTATCGCTGAGCCGATGATGGGCAAAACCATTGGAGTTGTAGCCGAGAAGCATGATCCGATTCCCAAGAAAAGTAATTATCCATGATATGCTCACATTTACTGTAGTCGATCTTTTGATGACACCTTCACCCAGCGTTGTTCGCGGTGGCTCGTCAGGATCGCTTCGCAGAGTTCCAGTTCGCGTAGGCCGTCCGCGAAGGTCGCATATAGTGGCGGCGTCGACGGCCTGCCGGCGAGGATGTCCGCATAGACCGCGCGGTACAGCATCTTGAAGGTGTCGGGGAAGCCTTCGGCATGGCCGGCTGGGTAGTCCGAGAAGCGGCCGGGGCCGCGCTCGAGCACCTCGGTGCCGGCACGCCGGCCGAGAGTCAGGGCGTTCGGTTCCTCGCTGTTCCAACTCAGCGAAGCCGTTGCGGCGGCGAGGTCGAAGCGGATGCAATTCTTCCGACCCGCACAGAGCTGCGAGACGGTCAGCGTCGCCTTGGCACCGCTGGTGAAGCGGAGCAGAATCGTGCCCGCGTCCTCGGTCGCGATCGGCACGGCACCGGTATTCGCTGTCGCCGCAGCGCTGAAGGTCTCGCGGCCGCCGACGGGTTTGTACCGGGTCGGGTGTACGATCTGCAGGTCGGCGAACACTTCGCTCACTTGCAAACCCGTCACGAACAGGATCGTGTCCAACCAATGGGTGCCGATGTCCGCGACGGCGCGCAGGTCGCCGCCCGCCTCGGCATCGACGCGCCAGTTGTAGTCGGTCGCTTCCAGCAGCCAGTCCTGCAGATAGCTTCCCACAATGTGGAAGACGGTGCCGAAGTCGCCGCGGAGCAGGCGTTCGCGGGCCTCCAGGATCAGCGGATAAAAGCGGACGTTGTAGTTGACGGCCGTCACCAAGTGTGGGTGTGCCGCGGCCGCGACGACGAGTTCGCGGGCTTCGGTAGCCGTCATCGCGAGCGGCTTCTCGCAGACGACGTGCTTGCCTGCGGCGAGCGCAATCAGGCACTGCTCTCGGTGCAGCTTGTTGGGGGACGCCAGATGCACGACCCGCACGGCCGGGTCAGCGAGCAGTTCGGCGTAGGTTACGTAGCCCTTCTCGAGATTCAAGGACGAAGCGGCGGCAGCGGACTTAGCGGCCGTGGAACCGAGGATGCCGACCACCCGATGGCCGAGCCTTCGGATCGCTTCGACGTGAACCGGCCCGATGAATCCGGTGCCGACGACGGCGGCGCCGACCGAAGATGAGAACTGCATGACTTCTCACGGAGGTTTCAGATGAGCGTCGGAGAATGCCGATACAATCCTTTGTACGGTCAAGATCGGTGTTCCCGAGGTGCCTCATGCGAACATTCCTCTGGTCGGGTCTGCTGAGCCTCATTGCCGCGAATGCGGGCATGGCTCAAGGCACGACGACGGGTACCGGCACAACGGGTACCGGCACAACGGGTACCGGCAGCAGTGGCGGCGGATTGGGCGGCACCCTCGGTAACCCGAGCCTGACGGCCACGCCGAACATCTCGGCCCAAGCACCGACGACAGCGACTTCAAGCGTTGTGAATCAATCGAACGTCCTCGGGGCGTATTACGCCAATCCGTATTACCAGGGTCGGGCCGGCTCCACCAGCAGCACCACGCCCGGCGGCTTCGGCACCGCTCTCTACGGTACGGCCGGCGCGGGCGCAAGCACGACCGGCGGCCGCACGGGCGCAATCGGCGGTCGCACCGGAACCACGACCGGCCTCGGTGGGGCCACGGGCTTCGGCAGCACGGGTGCCACGGGCGGCTTCGGTACGACCGGCGGCTTCGGCGGTACGACTGGCTCCCAGAGCGGCATCGTCGTGCCTTTGCCCCGTCAGATCAGCTACACGGCGACGCTGAACTTCCCGCGCCCCTCGATCGCCCCGACGCAGATGCAGGCGAACCTGCAGGGCGTGCTTCTGAATTCCAGCATGCTGGCGAACTCCCGCAACATCACTTTGAGCATGGACGGCGGCACGGTTGTGCTCCGCGGCAGCGCCGCCACGGCGGACGATGCCCGACTGGCCGAGAACATGATCCGCCTGACGCCCGGCGTCCGCGAAGTCCGCAATGAACTGACGTTCCCCGTGCAGCCGCAACCCCAGCCGTAGGCTTGGGCTTGACGGGCCCCCCGGGTCGTTTGCGACAATCCCACCACGTGAGATTGCAGCATCGAGCAGGGAGGCTCCGCGATGATTCCGACGACGCTATTGAAGTGGCTCATTCGTTCCGGTGCGGCCCGATACATCCCCGCACTTCGGCGACGCGCCGGCGGAAGCGAAGCCTTTGCCCATTACTACTCCGACCGCATCCTGGCCGCACCCGTCGAGCGGCTGCGCGACTCGGCCACCTTCCCGCTGACTCCCTTCGGCACGACCATTGACCTGAACTCAGCCACGCCGCAACTCGATGCCCCGGCGTCCTATGCCCGGCCTGCCGGGGATCGCAACCGACCGATTGCCGGCGGTCTGCCGGCGTTGAAGCGGATCGTCGCCGAGCGGGAATCCGAACGCGGCCGGCCAACGGACGCGGACTCCGAGGTCGTCATCACTGCCGGCGCCACGGCCGGGTATGCCGCGATCTGCGAGGCTTTTTTGAATCCCGGCGACCGAGTGGTCGTCTTCGATCCGTCGTCGCCGCTCTTCAGCCTCGGCGCCCAATCGCGTCGCGCTACAGTCCGGACGGTTCCCACCGAACTCGTCGACGGCGGCATGACCTACGACCCGGATGCCTTGTCCCGGGCGTTGCGGGGTGCCAAGCTGTTGGCGATCGCTGACCCGTGCAACCCGACTGGTGCTTCCCTCAACGCGGCACAACTCGAACACCTCGTCTGGGCCGCGAAGCGATCCGATGTTCTGATCGTCCTCGACGAAAGCTTCGACCGCTTCCGTTACGAAGGCAAGCCGAGTTCCCTGCCGACGCTCGCCGGAGCGACCGAACGCACGCTGCGGCTGAACTCCGCGAGTGCCGCCTACGGCTTGGCGTCCGCCCGCGTCGGTTGGGTCTGCGGGTCCGTGCATCTGGTCAAGGCCGTCGGCTTGGCGGCGCTGCTTTCCTGTCCGTTCGTGCCGACGGCAAGCCAACGGGTGGCACTTGCGCAACTGTCCGACGAAGATGAAGAACGCTTCGGCCCGGAGCAACAGGAATTGCGATCGCGTCGCAACTATGCCGTCGATCGCCTCAAAGCACTGGGCTTCGCGGTGACTATCCCCACAGCCGGATTCTTCCTTTGGCTCGATGTCTCAGTATTCGGCATCGATGGCCGTCGCTTCGCCGCCGAACTGCTCGCCCAGACGGATGTGCTCGTCGGTCCCGGCTTCGCGTTCGGGGCTTCGGGGACGAACAAGATCCGGCTGAGTTATGCGATTGAAGACGGCCGATTGCGGGAAGGCCTGCGCCGTCTGGCGACCTTCGTCGCCGGCAAACGCGGCGAGCCGCTGCCGACCGCTTCGGTCCGTCGCGAAGTCGTCGCCGCGGCCGAGCCGGCCTTCTCTCGGGTGTAGCGTCCCGATGCGGATGCGGTATGGTGCTGCAGGGAATGCAGTCCAAAAATCCGCGCTGAGTTCCGTCATGCGAACGACCTATCTGGCCACCCTGTGCGACGGCGTCCTCGATTGGGGCGTCGACGGCCCGCCGCCAACCCCCGAGCACGTACCTGTGAAGCTGCAGGTGACCGTGCTGCCGCAGCCGAAAGCCGCGCCGTCCGCTTCATGTCTCGCCGCCTTCGCGATGTTGGAGGAATTCGCCGTCGCAGGCGGAATCACCACCGATTTCGGCGATGTCGTTGAATGGCAGCGGGAAGAGCGCCGCGACCGGCCGCTGCCGGGACGCGACGAATGATCCTCGACAGCAATATCGTGATCCTTGCCGCGAAGCCCGAACACAAGGAAATGCTCGAACAATTTCGGGCAAATCCTTGGCAATTTCCGTAATCAGCCGAGTCGAAGTCCTCGGCTGCCACAAGTTGACCGATCGCGACCGAAGCTTTTTCGAAGCGTTCTTCGCGGTTCTCGAAATCCTGCCGATCACCGATGGGGTTCTCGATCGCGCCATTGCGCTGCGGCAGGCGAGGAAGATGTCCCTTGGGGATGCGATCATCGCCGCGACGGCACTGGTTTTCGGTCGCGAGTTGAAAACGCACAACCTGCGGGACTTCTCAGGTATCCCCGATCTGCTCGCCTCCGATCCGCTTGCCGCGATTTGACGTTGGTTACTCCACCGCCGCCCTCTCGCTATCATGACCGCATCTCCCCGAGGATGCGTCATGGCTCGTCTGTTCGCGTTGATCGCGTTGCCGTTTTTCGCCTCTTTCACCATTGCCGCGGAGCCGCGCACGGAGTTTCGCGGGGTCTGGGTGGCATCGGTCGCCAACATCGATTGGCCGTCCAAGCCGGGGTTGAGTGCGGATGTGCAGCAGAAGGAACTGACGGCGATGCTGGACCGCTTCGCGGCGCTGAACTTCAATGCGATCGTGCTGCAGATTCGGCCGATGTGCGATGCGCTCTACGCCTCGGACCTCGAGCCGTGGTCCGAGTTCCTGACTGGGGTTTCGGGCAAGGATCCGGGCTACGATCCGCTGACCTTCGCGGTGACCGAAGCCCATAAGCGCGGGTTGGAACTGCATGCCTGGTTCAACCCGTATCGCGCCCGCAGCCCGGCGGCCAAGTCCGAACCGACGGCCAAGCACCTCGTCAAAGCCCGGCCCGACCTCGCCAAGAAGTACGGAAAGCACCACTGGCTCAATCCCACCAATCCCGAGGTGCAGGCCCACTCGCTGGCGGTCATACTCGATGTGGTCAAGCGCTACGATCTCGACGGCATCCACATGGACGATTACTTCTATCCGTATCCGGAACTCGATGAGGACAAGAAAGAGATCCCCTTCCCGGACGACGACACGTGGACCACATACCAGACCGCCGGCGGGAAGCCGGCACGGGACGACTGGCGGCGGGACGCGGTGAATGCCTTCGTCAAGAAGCTCTACCGCGAGACGAAAGCGTTGAAGCCCTGGGTTAAGGTCGGCATCAGTCCGTTCGGGATCTGGCGGCCGGGGTATCCGGCGAGCATCGCAGGCTTCGACCAGTACGGCAAGCTTTACGCCGATGCCAAGCTCTGGTTCAACGAAGGCTGGGTCGACTACTTCACCCCGCAGCTTTACTGGCCGATCGCACAGGAGAAGCAGAGCTACCCGGTGCTGATGAACTGGTGGGCCGGCGAGAACGCGAAGAAGCGGCACCTCTGGATCGGCAACATCCCGAGCCGCGTGGCCGGAACCAAAGCTTGGCCGGTGCGGGAGATTGCGGACCAGATCGAACTGACGCGGAAGTCCGGCACCGCAACCGGCAACATCCACTTCAGCGCCAAGCCGATCCTCGCCGCCGGCAACGGGCTGGCGGACGCCTTTGCGGACATTTACAAGGAACCGGCGCTGATTCCGCCGTCGCCGTGGTTGAGCAAGGCCATCCCGGATGCGCCCAACGTGGAACGGAACGGAGACACTCTGACGGTCGCGGTTGACCCCAAGACCATTTGCCGGCTGTGGCTGACTACGACCGTGGAAGGGAAAACGACGCATCGCATGATCGTCGCGAACGACGCAGTCACGCGGATCGTATTGCCGAAGGATGCGACCGAGATCCGCGTGCGAAGCATCGACCGTTATGCAACCGTGAGCAAGTAAACGACTCGCCGCCGGGCGACCGCGTTTCTATCATGCTCCGGGCAAGGACAACTCCGGCATCATTTGGGTGGGACGAGACGGCATGAGTGCTCCCGCAATCGAAGTTCACAACCTCGTGAAGCAATACGGCTCGGTGCTGGCCGTCGACGGCATCAGCTTCGCAGTCGCCCCCGGCGAACTGGTCGGCTTCCTCGGCCTCAACGGCGCCGGCAAGACGACGACCATGCGCATCCTCACAACCTTCATGCCCGCCTCGAGCGGCACGGCGAAGGTCGCGGGGTACGACGTCATGTACCAATCGGACGAGGTGCGAAGCAACCTCGGCTACCTGCCGGAAAACGTGCCCTTGTATCCGGAAATGCGGGTCGAGGAATACCTGCTCTTCCGCGCCAAGCTCAAGCGGATCGACCGCGAAGGCCGGACCAAGCGGATCGATTATTGTCTGGAACGCTGCCGCATCAAGGAAGTCCGCCGCCGGCTGCTGTCGACGTTGTCCAAGGGTTACCGTCAGCGCGTCGGCCTGGCGGACGCGATGCTCTCGGATCCCAAGGTGCTGATCCTGGACGAACCCCTGACGGGCTTGGACCCCATTCAGCAGGAAGAGACGCTGAACACGATCCGCAGCCTCGGCGGCGAGCATACCGTGCTCTTCAGCAGTCACCACCTGCCGGACGTGGAAAAGGTCTGCGAGCGGGCCATCGTCATCCATCGCGGCAAAATCGGCTTCAACGACAAGCTCTCGGTCGTGCAGGCCAAGGCGCCGCGTTATCTGGTCGAAGTCCGCGGCGCGGAAGAGAAGCTGACGGCGTTCTTCAAAAATTATCCAGGCGTCGAGAATGTCGTTCACGCTTCGGGGACGGACGACGGAGTCCACAACTACGAACTGAAAACGCACGAAGGCCAGGACCTTCGCGAAGCACTGACCAAGAAGCTGGTCGAACAAGGCTTCGGCCTGCGTCGGCTCGAACAGCGCCGCGAACGGCTGGAAGACACGTTCTCGCGGGTGATCTTCGACCGGGAATAAGGTGAGCGAAACGGCGTTCGAGGGATGTCAGTCCCCCGAACGCTAGACGCCGCCGGTGATACGAACTCCTCAGGGGACTGACGTCCCCCGCTCGCCTGGAACAATCGACGGGGACCAAGGACGATGAGCATGGATTCGATGAATTTCACGGGTCGGCCGGAAGCGGCTCCTTCGGGCACGGCGGCGGAGGTGCCGGCGGCGTCCCGCGTACTGGGAGCGGTCGGGCTGCTTCTGGCGGTCCTCGGCACGGCGTCGGTGATTGCGGCGGGCTACGGCCGCGGCATCCTGCCGGTCGGCGCGGGCTACTTTGCCGCGGTGCTCGGCACGGCCGCGATGCTGATTCATGCCCTTCGGGACGGCGAGATCGAGATGCGTCGGCTCTACGGCGCCTTGGCCGTGGTGCTGGTGGTCCTCGCCCTCGGTGCGGGGCTGTACCCCGGCGAAGGGGACGGCGGCAAGGTGTACGGCAAGTACCTTCTGCCGTGGGGCATCGGTCTCGGCTTCGTCGGCATGCTGTTCTTCTCGGCGTTCTTGCGTCACGAAACGATTGACCCGATCCGCAGGTATGCCCAGTACTTCGCGCTGATTGTCGGTGTCCTGCTGATGGTCGGCTCCGCGGTCGGCGGGCTGATCGTGCCGGACTTCCTCGTCGCCAAGGGCCTGCTGCTCTCGCTCTTGGGCCTCGGCTTCGTCTGCATTTACCTTAACGTCGTCGATACCAGTGAAGGCTTCGGCTATCGGGCGGTCATGGGCCTCGGCATTCTCGGTGCGGTAGCCTTAGCGCTTGCGGTCGGCCGCGCGATCGCGCCGTCGGTGTTGTACGACGGCCCGAGTGCGATCCGCACGCCGCTGTTGACGATCGACTTGTGGAAGGTCGTCGCCCGGGTGTTCTCGATTCTGCTGTGCTTCGGCGTGATGAGCCTCGGCTTGGTGAAGAGCCTGCCCGTGTGGTTCCGCACCACCGCGGTCGTGGCGGGCTTGGCGGTAGCTGCGGTGTTCGTGACCGGCACGATCGCGAAGGCGATGGTGAACCCGCCGCTGCCGTATCTGGTGCCGCACGGCCTGATCCTCGGCGGGCTGGGTTTGATTTATTTGACCGTCAGCACCGGGATTCTTTCGGAAAGCTCGTTCGTGGTGTTGGCCCGCCGCGAGTTCAGCGCCTACTTCTACTCGCCGATCGCGTACTTCGTGATCATCGGCATGACCTTCATGGGTATGGTGTCCTTCGGCTTCTATCTCTCCGAACTGGCCGCGCAGCCAAACATCCCGGAACCGATCGTCTCGTTCTACCCGGCGTTCACACTCGTCGGCGCGATTGTGGTCATCTTCATCGTGCCGGTGCTGACGATGCGGCTCTTCAGCGAAGAACGTCGCACGGGAACCTACGAAGTCCTCCTGACCGCGCCGGTGCAGGAGTGGGTGGTCGTGCTGTCGAAGTTCTTTTCCTGCTGGCTGTTCTTCCTGCTGTGCTGGATTCCGGTCGGCCTGTTCCTGCTCGCCCTGGCGCTGGTCGGCCCGGTCTTCGACTACCGCCCGGTGCTCAGCTTTTACCTGACGCTCGCCTGCACCGGCGCCGGCTTCATCGCCATGGGGACGTTCTTTTCCAGTCTGACCAAGAATCAGATCATCGCCGCGGTGCTGACCGGGGCCGTGATGTTCTTCTACCTGCTCACCATCATCGTCCGCATCGTGCCGTTCCTGGGCGAAGGGGTGAAGGCCGCGCTGAGCAAGCTGAGCTTCCTCACGCTGTGGCAGTCGTCGCTCAACGGCGAACTCGCCGTGCAGACGATTCTGGTACATCTGTCGTTGGCGGTCTTCTGGTTGTTCCTGACGGTGAAGGTGTTGGAAATCCGCAAGTGGAGTTGAGCCGGCGGCTCGTCCGCGGTCGCTCCGAGTTCCACGGGTCCATCAAGGATTGCAGCTCATGAGTTCGGTTTCTCCTGAATCCAGTCCGTCCGCCGCTTCGCCGATCACGGACCTGTTCGTGTCGATGCGGCCGACGTTGTCCTACGTGCTGCTCGCCCTCGGCTTGGGTGCCTTCGTGTTCGGCGGCATCTACACGGCCAAGGTCGTCGAGTCCGTTCGGGCGGCCTCGACGGAAGCGTCCGACAAGAAGCCGGATACGCTCGAGAATCCGCTCGACCCGATGCCGCCACTACCCAAGGATGAAGGCGGCCTCGGCAAGCCGGAGCATCTGCTCGCGGCCATCGGCGGCTTCATGTTCGCCGTCATCTTCGGTGGCGTGGGGTTGAATCTGCTGCTGGCCCTGCCGCCCTACACCGAAGCCGAAAGCCGCCGCGAGGCGCGCAAAACCATCCTGCTCGCGGGCTGTCTGGCCGGCTTGGCGCTGCTCGTCCTCGGGCTGTCGTTCTTCATCCTCTACTTCGGCATACTCTCCACCTGGCTGGGCGGGGACAAGGACAAGCCCGCACCGGAAGGGACCTGGAAACTGCTGGCCGCGATCCTCGGCATGCTCTTCGGCGCCGGCTTGGCCTTCCTGTCCGCTCAGCCCGCCCGGCTCGACGAGCGCGAGAATCCCAACACGCGCCGGCTGATCTACGGCATGAACTTCGCCCTCTCCACGCTTTTGCTTTTGATGCTGCTCCTCGTCGGCAACATTGTGGTGAGCCTCAAGGTTCCGAACAAGCTGGACACGACCGCCGCGGGCATCAACTCGATCACGCTCTCCGAGGCGACCAAGGACTACCTGATCGGCCTGACCAACCCGGTGACGATCTATTCCACCCTGGAAGCGGACGACCCGATTTCGCTCGACGCCCGCCGGCTGCTCGAAGCCGTGCGCGAACAGAACCCCGGCCTGATCACCACCAAGACGCTTTCCAAGACACTCGGTAAGGCCCAGATCGAAGAACTGCGGGCGACCTACCCACAGGCGGATCTGAGCGAAGACGGCCTGCTCGTGACGGTCGGGACGGACAAGACCCAATATGCCTATCTGCGCGGCAGCGACTTGGGTGACATGACGGGCGATCCGCGCAGCGGCGGCGGCCAACGGACCTTCGTCGGCGAGCAGAAGCTGATGAAGGAGCTGCTGTTCCTCACGCAAAACAAGACCAAACCGGTCATCTACTTCACAACCGGCCACGGCGAGTTGGAAGTGCTCGCGAATCCCGACCCGATGGCCCCGCCCGCAGGCCCCGGCCGCACGGCTGCGAAACTTCGCAGCACGCTGGAAAAGGGCTATGCCGAGTTGCGGCCGCTGCCCTTCCCCATCACCGATCCCAAGGTGCCGGACGACTGCGCGGTGCTGGTGATCGCCGACCCCCGGGCCGCCTTCAACTCGGCGGAGACGACGGCGATCCGGACGTACCTTGACAAGCCCAACGCCGCCGGCAAGACGGGCCGCCTGATCGTGATGAGCAGCCCGACCGCAACCGCCGACAAGCAGGCCGTGGTCGATCTGGGCCTCGACGACGTGCTGATGCCCTACGGCCTCGGCTTGGCGAACAACTACCTGCTGAACCAACCGGTGCAAAGCTTCACCTACGCGGATACGCTGGCGGTCGTGCGGCGGCTGCGCGGCAAGGATAATGCCATCGCCAAGGAATTCGCCGATGGGGACACCGCTTTCGGCTTCCCGAATGCCCGCGAAGTCCGGATGAACGAAGGTCCGCCGCGGCCGGGCCTCACGGTCGATCCGCTGATGACCTCCAGCCCCGGCCGCATCACTTGGCTCGAGGAATCCGCACAGGACAGCCCCGCTCGGGCCTTCAAGGAACTGCTCGAGAACCGCGACCTGCAGATCAGGAAGCGGGCCGAACAGGGCGGCCGCCGCCTCGTGGCGGTCATCGTCTCCGAAGGGGAGCGCGGCAAGATCGCGGTCTTCGGCTCCGGCGCCGCTTTCGCCGACCCCGTCGGCCGGAACCCCGCCTACAATCCGGAAAACTCGGCCCAACTGTTCGCGGTGACTCTGAACTGGCTGCGTGAGCAACCGCAGGTCGCCAACATCACCGCCAAGACCTACGGCACCTACACGCTGGAAAAAGACGTCGACCAGCTGCGGCTGGTGCTGCTGCCGTTCCTCGTGATGACGCTGACCGTCCTCGCCTTCGGCATCGGCGTCTGGATCGTCCGCCGGAAATAGTCGTCGCCATCGCCTCCGTATCGCCTCCGCATCGGGATTTTCGTCATGAACTTTCGGCTGACCGCGATCTTCTTCGGCCTCGTCATCGCCCTCGTGGCGGGGCTTTTGGTCATGGTGCTGGTCGACAACACCCCGACCGCACTGACCGACGGCAACCTCTGGGGCGAACTCACCAAGTCCGGCGTTACCCAAAAGGAAGTCGACGGGATCGAACTGACCCGCACCACCGCCGGCGGCGACGAGAAGCTCGCACTCGCCAAGGATGCGACGGGGAAGTGGTCGCTGAAGGAACCGTTCGCGGGCAAGGTCGACGCCGGCGCGGTCAGCTCGCTGCTGTCCGATCTGTTCCGCGCCAAGCCCGTGCCCTATTCGGAACTGACCAGCAGTCTGACCATCCACGGCCTCGACAAGCCGAGCTATCGCATCACCCTCAAGGGTGGCGACAAAAGCGCGACCTTGAACCTGGGCCTCAGCACCCTCGGCAGCCGGTCGATCACTTTCGTCACCACCTCGGCAGCACCGAAGCAACCCTTGGCCGTCAATCGGCAGGATTTGTCTGCCGTGTTCCGCGATACGGCGGCGAAGGCGGACGGCGAAGCGTGGAAGCTCGGCAAATGGCTCGCCGACTACCGCATCAAGAAGCCCCTCGGCTCGGAACTGCGCGATGCCGCAACCGAAGCAACCGCGCTGACGATCGCCCAAGGCCCGCAGCAGTTCAGCCTCGCGAAAACGCCGGGTTCCGGCGGCGGCTGGACGTTCGTCGCACCCGCGGGCTTCGGGGACGTTGAGGAAGCCGGCGACAGTGCCGCCCAAGCCGGTCCCGCCCCTTTCACCGGCTTACGACCGCTGTTGAACGGCCTGACCGCCCTGCAGACCGCGACGGCCGACGACTATCTGGAAAAGCCCGAGGACCTGAGCAAGTACGGCCTCGCGCCTAACGATCCGAATGCCGTGAAGATCACGCTCGTCACCAAGGATGGGCCGGAAGTGCTCACGCTCGGCGGCCCGGTGCTCAAGGACGGCAAGCCCACGATTCCCGCGAAGATCTACGGCAAACTCGACGGCGACGCAGGTGTTCTCCTGCTCGCCTACGACCGACTCGACGCCCTGAAGGCGACCATCCGCAACCCGGGCGAACTCCGCAACAAGGACCTGCTTCCCGAAGCCAAGCGCGCCACCGCCGATGCCATCGACCTCACCGTCGGTGCCACCGTCATGAAGTTTCGCAAAACAACACTGCCCGGCGAAACTAATGCGACCTGGGTGCTGTACGGCGGGCCGGTGCCCGTCACCGCCCGGGGGACGGACGTCGAGCAAATGCTCACGGCTCTTTCCAAGCCGCGGAGTGCCGCCGAGGTGCTGGCCGCCCCGGACAATGCCGCCTTCGTCGATGCCGAGAAAAAGGCGACGGTGAAGGTCTGGTACAACGGCCAACAGAAGCCCGCCGTGCCGCCGAAGCTGGAACCCGGTCAACTGCCGCCCGAACCGACGCTCGCCGGAACGCCCGCCGAGCTGGTGCTGGGCAAGAAGGAGGGGTCGTTCCTGTTCGTCCGCAAGATTCTGGACGGCAAGACGACCGACGTCAAGGTGCCCGAAGCGATCGTCGTCCAAGTCGCCAAGTCCCGCACGGACTGGATCGACCCGAAGTTCAAATCCTTTGCCGTTCCCACCATCAACCGGCTGACGTTCAACCGCGGCGCGGAACTGTACGATCTCGAACGGACTTCCGATGGCGTTGCACCCGGCACCAAGGTCGCGTGGACCTTCGTTCAGCCTGCAAGCCTCAAGGGGCGCGCCGCCGACCCGGAACTGGTCGGCTCGATCCTGGGTCGACTTTCGAGCCTGTTCCCGGAATCGGTCCTCAATGAAAACCCGACGCCCGACGACCTCAAGAAACTCGCCCTCGATCCCGCCGCCCCGCGGATGAAGGTCACCCTCGGCACCACTGATGCCGCCGTGAAGACCATCGCCTTCGACTTCGGCATGGATGCGAACTCCGGTAAAAGCATCGCCTTCCGGCAGGTCGGCGTGCCGTTCGTCGTTCAGATTCCGCGCGGCCTGTTCGACGGCTTGGCCAACGACGTCCTGAAGGACTCGTTCGCGTTCCGCCTCGACCCGGCCAAGATCAAGATGGTGAAGATCCGCGGCTGGCGCGACGTCGTCGGCGGGCCGACGCCGCTGACCTACGTCCTGACCAAGTCCCAATCGGGCTGGGTGCTGACCTCGCCGACCGGTGTGACCATCGACCCGGCCAAGGTGACCGAACTGGTGGCGCTGCTCGCTCAGCCCCGCATCGACGCCTTCGTCGGCGCCCCGACGCCCGCCCATCACATCAGCATCGACCAGTTCCCGGAAGTCATGGAGTTCACGATCGAATCCGAGGGCGCACCGACGGTGGCCCTGGTGCTCGGCAACGTCAAGGAAGGGACGAAGCACTACGCCGCCGCCTCGACGACCCCGGGCGAAGTCCTGCTCATCGATGCCGCCGCCATCCGTAAGCTGACCGAGAAGCCGCTGAACCTGCAGAAGTAGGAGTCATGGCGAGCGGCGGATGGCGACCGGCGAGCCGCGGATGGTAACCGGCGGAGTCTTTCGTCCGTTCCACGACTCGGCGGATTTCCATGACCGGCGAGCCGCCGGTGGTAACCGGCGGAGTCTTTCGTCCGTTCCACGACTCGGCGGATTTCCATCCGCCGCTCGCCAAAACTATTCCCTCTGCGAGGGCCGATCATGTTCGCCCGCATGCTTTTCCCGTTCGTTCTGCTCGCGTTACCCTGCGTCATGGTCGCGCGCGATGACGATGATCCCATCGCCGCGGCCGATCAGGCCAAGGTCGGCGAGGCGGAGGCCGCGCTCGTTGAGGCGGCTTCTCAGGAGAAGGCATTTCTGAAGGGCGAACAGAAGCTCATCCGCGCGGCCTACGTCAAGTACTTCGAGACGGCCTATGGGCCGGAAATCAAGGCCGGCTTCGGGGAGGACTACGACGCCACCACGGCGTTCCTCGTCGCCAATCCGGATCTCAAGGAAACGCTGCTGACGGCGCTGAACCCGGCGGCGGACAATCTTCGTAAGGCGCTGTCGCTCTTCCGCGATCTCGTCAAGGCATCCCCGGAGAAGGTGAAGGCATACCCGCAACTCGCGGTCGCCCTCTGCATCACTTGGGATCAGGCCAAGGGCGTGTACGATTACCGGCCGCATCAGCGCCGCACCAAGAGCGAACTGCCCGCCGAGGTGGCAACCACCGATGCCTTGGCGAACTGGAATCTCTTCACCCAGCTCGACGGGCCGGCGAAGAACGCGGCGACGCTGTTGCCGTGGGAGTTCCTCGTCCACTCCGTCAATCACCGCACCCCGGCGGCCGAGCGCGAGTGGGCGGCCAAGAACTACGCGCCGCGCCGCATCGGGATCGGCAAGAGTTACTTGGACATCGAATACGACCAGATCATGCTCCGCACGCAAAGTGAAGTCTGCAAACTCAACGAGCAGCCCTACACTCTGCCGAGCATCCGCAAACACGGCGGCGTGTGCGCGATGCAGGCGGACTTCGCGGCTCGGGTCGGCAAGTCGCTGGTCGTCCCGGCGGAGTACGTCTGGGGCGAGTCGAACTCGGGCGGGCTGCACGCCTGGGTGATGTGGGCCGAGGTGCGGATGCTGACCAAGGAGAAGATCGACTTCGTCATGCTCAGCGAAGGCCGCTATCTCGGCGACCAGTATTACGTCGGCAAGGTGACCGATCCGCGCACGGGCAAGGTGATGACCGACCGGGACATGGAGCGGCGGCTGACGGTCATCGGCGCCGCCCCCCAGGCGAGCCGACAGGCCGACCTGCTCATGCGCGCCTACCCGCTGGTGCGCGAAAAAAAGATGCTCACCACCGCCCAACAGGCGGCCTACCTGCGCCGCGTCCACGATCTCTTCCCGGCGGACGAACGGGCGTGGAAGGAACTCGCGGGCCTCTACCGCGACGGCAAGATCAAGGACGCCCAATCGGCGTACCTCGCCGCCGAGCGCGTGGTCAAAACCTTCGGCCGCTTCCCCGATTTCTCCTGGCTGCTCGTCGAGGACCTGCTGACGCCGCTGACGGACAAGGGCCAGCGGACCCGCATCTGGGAAAGCGTGGTGCTGGCCTACGAAAGCCTGGCGCGACCCGACCTCGCCTGCGAAGCCCGCATCCGCTTGGCCGAGTTGCAGGTCGATGCGAAGGATTACGCCAAGGCCGCCAACGGCTTGGCCGGCACCGTCCGCAAGTTTCCCGCCGAAGGTCGCTACGTCCCCAAGATGATGGCGAAGCTGCAGGACGTGTGCAAGCAATACAAGCAGGGCACCGACTTGCTGGCGAAGTTCTACCTGGAGTTTCTGCCGCTCGTTCCCAAGCGCCGCGGCGACGAGGTCAGCAAGTACTGCGTCACCATGCACGAGCAGGCGATCGAATTTTTCGAGTCCAACAACAAGCCGCGCGAGGCGGCGTTGGTGAAGCAGTCGCTCGCCGGCGTGACTTCGCGGAGCAAATAATCATGGCCAAGGATGCCGATCTCAAGCGCGTTCTGGACGGCGGCCTGATCGCGGTAGTGCGGGCGGACGATGCCGACGGGCTGATCGACGTACTGCGGGCGCTGGCCGCCGGCGGCGTTACCGTCGCCGAAGTCACGTTCACGATCCCCGATGCCCTAAGCCTGATTCGAGACGCCAAACGCGAACTGGGCCGGCCGATTCTACTCGGCGCCGGCACCGTCCTCGATGCCGAAACCGGCCGCGCCGCACTCCTGGCCGGGGCGGACTTTCTGGTCTCCCCGGTGATGCGGCCCGAGATTATTGCGCTGGCGCGGCGCTACGATAAGCTCGTGATGCCCGG
>Ga0105048_10002556_pt1 | contig 29602 bp, 23 predicted proteins | sample MAT05_FD_78382 | JGI IMG/M metagenome (GOLD analysis project Ga0105048, IMG submission 78382) | Freshwater microbial communities from Lake Fryxell liftoff mats and glacier meltwater in Antarctica - MAT-05 | ecosystem: Environmental > Aquatic > Freshwater > Ice > Liftoff microbial mat | place... | reverse complement strand
TCGATGGCCGCTCTCGGGCCGGCCAGTGGATCGCGCTGGCGATCGTGTTCGCGGCGTTCGTCGCTGGCTTCGCGCACTGGATCCGCGCTTGAAAACGGCGCTGATCGCGCTGGTCCTCTCCTCCGGTTGTTACACGCTGGGCGCGCCGCGGCCGCCGGTCGAGCGGGTGGCGGTGGTGGTCGCCGACGATGACGGCATCGACGTCGATCTGGCGGCGATCGTGAGCACAGCGGTGCGCGAGGCGATCGCCGAACGCACTGAGCTCGCGCTGACCCAGGCCAGCGAGGCCCAGGCGGTGCTCTACGTCGACGTCGTCTCGGGGCGATCGGGGCTCTCGCTGCTCGCGGATCCGGCGCTGCGATCGGCCGAGTACAAGATCGACGTGATCCTCGAGGGCCGCCTGGTGCGCGATCCGGGCGAGCTGCTATGGAAGTCCGGCCCGATCTCGGGCGAGGCGACGTACCTCGGGAGCAAAGGACCGATCGTGCATCTCGACGGCGATCGTCGCACCGCGATGTCGCGCGCCGCGCAGGACGCCTCGCGGCGCATGATCTCCGCGCTCCTCTACGCGCGCTGAGCGATCCCCAGCCCGGGCGCTTTCGGCAGCCGATAGATCGGGCCCTCGGCCTCGTAGCCGCCGCTGAACGGGTCGCTCGCCAGCAGCCACGCCGTGTCGAGATCGGCGAAGTCCACGCCGCCGAGCGCCGCCGCGAGGTGCGCCGCCGCGGTCATGCCGAGCCGCGTCTCGACCATGCCGCCGACCATGAGCGGCATCCCGCGCGCCCGCGCTGCGCGGCCGATCGCCAGGCAGCGGAGCATGCTCCCGGTCTTCGCGATCTTCAGGTTGATGCCGTCGGCGACGCCGAAGAGCGCCTCGAGATCGGCCATCGTCTTCAGCGACTCGTCGGCGATCACCGGGATGTCGAGGGCCGCGCTCACGACGCCCAGGCCCGCGAGCGTGGCGCACGGCTGCTCGAAGCAGATCACATCGAGCCCGCGCGCGCGCGCCGCCGCCACGTAGGCCAGCGCCTCGTCGGGCTCGAGCCCTGCGTTCGCGTCGGGCTGGAACTGGGCTCTCGGAGCCTCCGCGGCCATCGCCTCGAGGGCGGTCAGGTCGCTCGCGAGATCGCGTCCGACCTTGATCTTGAAGCGGCGAAAGCCGCGTGCCCACCACTCCCGCGCCAGCGTGGCCATGCGCGCCGGCTCGAGGATGGGGATGGTGATATCGGTCTCGATCGGCGGAGCCGGGCTCGTGAGCTCGCCCGACAGCCAGCGCCACAGCGGCAGATCTCCGAGGCTCGCGACCGCGGAGAGCACCGCGACCTCGACCGCGCTTCGCGCCACCGGGGTCGCGCCGAGCGCCGCGTCGAGCACCGCGAGGAGCGCGTCGTTGCCCTCGAACGTCGCGCCGGCAAGCCTTCTCGCCGCGACCTCCACCGCCGCCAGCGCATCGGGCTGATCCTCGATCGTCACCGGCGGCAGGCACGCGCCCTCGCCGAGCCCGGTGGCGACGCGGCCGTCGTGCTCGAGCGTCGCGGTGACCAGGATGGATCGCGTGGCGCGCACCTCGCCGCTCGCGATGCGGAACGGATCGATGGTGGGGACCGAGAGCGGCGCGACCGTCAGGCTGCGTAGCCTCATTGCGAGAGACCGTGCTTTTTCAGCAGGCGGTAAAGGTAATTTCGATCGATGTCCGCCTCGCGCGCGGCGGCGCTGATGTTGCCCGGATACTTGCTCATGAGCCGCTCGACGTACGCGCGCTCGAAGGCGACGACCAGGTTGTCCTTGGCCTCCTTGAACGGCAGATCTTCGGCCAGCGGCGGGGGCATCGACGGGCGCGGGGTCGAGGCGAGCGGGATGCCGTGCGCGGCGCCGAGGTGCACGGTGCGCTCGAGCGCGTTTCGGAGCTCGCGGACGTTGCCCGGCCAGGCGTAGGCGAGGAGGGCGTTCTTGATGTCGGGGCTCTCGAGATCGATCGCGTCCGGGTGGCCCAACGTCTCGAGGAGGTGGTGCGCGAGGTGGACCACGTCATCGCCGCGATCGCGCAGCGGCGGGAGGCGCACGGTGACCACGGCGAGGCGGTAGAAGAGGTCCTGGCGGAAGCGCCCCTCGGCCACCTCGTTCTCCAGATCGCGATGGGTCGCGGCGACCAGGCGCACGTCGATCGGCCGCCGGGTGCTCTCGCCGAGCCGTTGGATCGAGCGCGACTCGACCACCCGCAGGATCTTCGGCTGCAGATCGAGCGGCAGCTCGCCGATCTCGTCGAGGAACAGCGTCCCGCCCTGGGCCGCCTCGAACGCGCCGATGCGCTCGCTCGAGGCGTCGGTGAACGCGCCCTTCTTGTGGCCGAACAGCTCCGCCTCGATGAGGTGGTGCGGGATCGCGCCGCAGTCGATCACCACGAACGGCGCTTGTTTTCTCGGGGAAGCGGCGTGGATGGCCTGCGCGCAGATCTCCTTGCCGGTGCCGGTCTCGCCGAGGATCAGGATGGTGGCGGTGCTGGGGGCGGTGCGCTCGAGCACGGTGAAGATGGAGCGCATGCCGGGCGCGCGGCCGATCAGCGGGCCGAAGCAATCGGCGGTGGAGGGCTCGATCGCCGGGGCGTGGGCGAGCTCGATGCCGAGCTCGGTGCCCGCCGGGCCGCCGATGCGCATGATCGCGCCCGCGCCGAGCCGGGCCTCGGTGATGCGCGCGCCGTCGTAGTAGGTGCCGTTCTTGGAGCCGACGTCCTTCACGACGACCGCGTCGTCTTCCGCCCGGACCTCGAGGTGGTAGCGGGACACGCCGGTGGCGTCTATGACCACGTCGTTGTCGGCGTGCTTGCCGACCAGGATGGTGCCGTCGATGGGGTGGCGGCCGCCGCCCGGAGCCCGGACCACCAGCGCGAACGAGAGCGCCGCGCCGCGTCGGCGGAGGGCGCCGAAGTCGAGCGTCTCCGTCATCGGGTCGTCCTACCATGCGGGAGGGGGCCCCTGCGCACCAACATTTCGTGGTAAGGCCGTTTGACCCCGGGCCGGTGGGCACCACGGGAGTTGTCGACACTTGCGTCCACCCCGTGGACGCCTCGAGCGGAGGCCTCAGACATGGCGATTTGGGACAAGATCTCATCACAGTTCATCGAGATCATCGAATGGGTCGATGACAGCCACGACACCCTGGTCTGGCGTTTCCCCGTTCGCGCCAACGAGATCAAAAACGGCGCGAAGCTGGTCGTGCGCGAGGGCCAGTCGGCCGTCTTCGTGAACGAAGGCAAGCTCGCGGACAGCTTCGCTCCGGGCACGTACACACTGACGACCCAGAACCTGCCCATCCTGGCCACGCTGAAGGGCTGGAAGTACGGCTTCAACTCGCCGTTCAAGGCCGAGGTCTACTTCGTCTCGACGACCACCTTCACCGATCAGAAGTGGGGAACGCAGAACCCGATCATGCTGCGCGATCCGGAGATCGGGCCGGTGCGCGTGCGCGCGTTCGGGGCGTTCGCGGTCCGCGTGCTCGACGCGTCGAAGTTCATCCGCACCGTCGCCGGCACCGACGGCCGCTTCGAGATCGACGAGATCATCGGGCAGCTCAAGAGCGCGCTGGTGTCGCGCTTCACGAACGCGGTGGCGCAGGCCAAGATCCCGGTGCTCGATCTCGCGGCCAACTACGAGGACGTGGGCAAGCGCGTGTTCCCCGAGCTGCAGAAGGACTTCGAAGAGCTCGGCCTCACGCTCACGAAGTTCATCATCGAGAACATCTCGCTGCCGCCGGAGGTCGAGAAGATCCTCGACAAGCGATCGGAGATGGGACTCATCGGCAACATCGGCGCGTTCGCGCAGTATCAGGCAGCGAGCGCGATCCCCGACGCGGCCAAGGCGGGCAACTCGTTCGCTGGCGCCGGCATGGGCCTCGCGATCGGCGCGGCGATGGGCAACCAGATGGCGGGCGCGTTCGGCCAGCAGCAACAGCCGCCCGCACCTGCGCCGGCCCCTGCAGCGCCTGCGGCCGCGGGCCCCGGTGACATGATCGAGCGGCTGAAGAAGCTCGACGCCCTGAAGGCAGCGGGCGTGCTCACCGAAGAAGAGTATTCGAAGAAGCGCGCGGAAATTCTCGCGTCGCTCTGACCACGACCGGTTTTGCTAACGCAGCTGAGTTTCGGCGTGCCTGACCCATTCAGTCAGGGTCAGGACACGTCCGTCTTCGGGGGCGAGGTGACCGGCGCGATCGACGATCGTGCGCAGCACCGGCACCTTCCCGTTCGCGGCGTACGCGGGGTTGTAATAGAGCGCCCGCGCGAGCCCGATCAGATAGACGTGCTCTTCCGAGCAGAGGGCGATCGCGTCGCGGAACGCTTCTTCCGCGTCGTCGAAATTGCCCTGGCCGAGCAACGTCACGCCGCGCTGGAAGTGCTGCCGCGAGCGCGTGCGCTCCGGCGTCTCCTGGGCCTGGCCATCGGGCGAGCGCGGCAGCGGCGGTGAGAACACCACCGGACGCGGGGCACGCCCGCTCGCGCCACCCATCGGCACCGGCATCGGCGGGATCGCGCTGCCGTTGGAGGTCGTGTCGCTCGACGCGGCGACCGGGGCCGGCGGCGGGATCGGCGGCGGCATCGGGGGCGACGGCGGCGGGGGCGGGTCCGAGATCGCGCCGAGGGGCGGGATCGAGAACGGCACCGGCGGCACCGACGGCGGTGCGAGCGAGAACGGCGCGGGCGGCCGCGACGGGAGCGCCTCGACGAGGCTCGAGCTGCTCGGAGGCGGGTTGCGATCGAACGCCGACTTCGGCGGCTCGTTGAACATCGGCCGCGACGACATCGCCGTCGTCGGCGGCAGCGAGGGCTGCGGGGTCGGCGGCGGGCTGCCGGCCTCGGGACGGGTGGTGTCGGCGGGTCGCGTGCTCGGCGAGCCCTGGCGCTGGCGCTCCTCGCGGATGCGCGACTCGAACTCGGCCACGCCCGGCGTGAAGTCGTCGATCTCGCCTGCGGTGATGAGCAGCGCCATCAGGACGCGCGCGCCGCGGGCATCGACGCCGGCGAGCTCGGAGGCGTCCGTCACGTTGTACGCGCGACCGGAGTACGCGAGGAGCTGCTTCTCCTTCTCCGTCAGCGGGAAGCGCTTGGTGAGCTCCTCGATCGTGGAGCGGAGGCGGAAGTAGCGGGACTCGACGTCGCCGGTGATCTGCGTGAGCGAGGCGTCGTCGCAGAAGCGCTTGAGGCCCTCGACGAGGATGCGGCCGACCGAGAGACGGAAGGGGCGATCGACGGTGGCGGGGCGCTTGCCGAGCTGGAGATCGTACGTGCCGCCGCGCATGCCGAGGCGCCGCACCACGCGATCGTGGGCGTCCTCGCCGAGCTCGCGGCCGTAGGCGTCGCGCGAGAGGAAGCCGAGCTCGACGACGGCGTGACCGATCGCGAGGCCGCGCTCGACCGACATCTTGGCGGCGTCGCCGTACTGCGCGTCGGAGAGGCGGCCCTTCTGCACGAGGTTCCGGCCGAACAGATCACCGCTGAGGTTGGACTCGACGTGCACCGGCACGCCGCCCTCGAAGTAGATCGTGAGCGTCTCTTCCGGCGTGGTGACGACCAGCGCGCCCTGGGCTTCGGTGGTCCAGGCCTGGAACAGCACGCGCGCAAAGCGCGGCGGATCCAGCGGCCCGCTCTGGGCGTCATCGGACTTGGTGGTCGAGGCGTGAAAGCTGGCGACATCGAACACGGTGATGTCCTCTTGGGCGCCTTCGGGCGGGTGCCCGCGCGTGTCAGGAACGACTTGCTGATCGAAAACGAGCTCGTCGGACGAGCCGAGGGTGCTCTCGATCTGCTCTGTGGATGGGAACTCGAGGGCCCCGAAGTCCAGGGCGTCCTCGGGGGGAGGATCGTCGAACGCCGGCGAGGCGCGCAGGTTGGCCAGCGGCGTTCGCTGGGTGGTCGGCGCTGCGTCGGTGAGGCCGCGGTTCATCGCCGGGGTCTCTTGCGTCTGATCGGCGTGGTGGTTGGCGTGGCCGGCGAGCGCCTCGGCGGCGAGGGCCTCCGACGCGAGACGGTAGATCGACTGCGTGTCGCCCGGGTCGCTGATGATCTTGGCGAACGACGGTGCGCCCTTGGCGTCTGCGCCGAGGATGAGGGTCGGCGGCATCGTGTTCTTCGCGGCCAGGCGGTTCAGCACCACCACCGCGTCTTCGGTGGCGAGCTTCCCCGAGACCACCAGGAGCGTGACCTTGTCCGTGCTCAGGCGTCGCTCGAGGCGCCGTGGATTGCTGAGGATCTCGACCTCGCATTCGTCGCGGGCGAGCAGGATCCGCACCTTCTTGGCCAGGACGGCGTCTTCTGTGCAGACCAGGATGTTGTGGCTAACGGTCATCTTGCCGGTTCAGCGGTGGGCTCCGAGGCCCACCAGCCCCGCTAACTAACTACGAGTCCGAACGGGGTTCAAGGCGCCGGGCCTCTAAGGCTTGTTTCGCCACCCGCTGAACAGCCGGCGCCAGACGCTCGGCCGGGGGGTCGGGCGCCAGCTCTCGCCGGAGAGAGTCGTGGACCAGTGTCGGCGGGCGCGCATGGAAGACACGCTACGCAAAGTAGGGGCCGTTCGTGACAGCCTCGCAAAGCGCTGATGTCAGGTGTGAAAAAAAGATTCGATCCGGACAAAGGCGTCGCGGATCTGAGGCACGCCCGTGATACGGCCGGAGCATGCGGACAGCAATCGTCACCGGCGCAGGCCGCGGCATCGGCCGCGAGCTGGCGATCGGCCTGGCAAAGAGTGGCCACGCCGTCGCGCTCCAGGCGCGAAGCGAAGCGGAGCTGAAAGAGACCCTCGGGCTGATCGAGCAGGCCGGGGGGCGCGGGATCGTCGTCCCCGGCGACGTGACCCTCGCCGAGTCGGCGGAGCGACTGGTCAGCCGCTGCACCGAGGCCCTCGGCCCGGTCGACGTCGCGGTCGCGTGCGCCGGACAGGCCTGGTCGGCGCCGCTCCTGAAGACCCAGGAGGCGGATCTGCGGCGCCTGCTCGACATCAACGTCATCGGCGCCTTCCACCTCATGACCGCCGCGGCGCGCGCGATGAAGGGGCGGGGCGGGCGGATCGTGGTCATCGGCTCGACGGCCTCGGTGAAAGGCGCGCGCTACACCTCGGCGTATGCGGCCTCGAAGCACGCGGTGCTCGGCCTGGTGCGGTCGGCCGCGCTCGAGCTCGCGCCCGATCGCATCACGGTGAACTGCCTCTGCCCGGGCTGGGTGGACACGCCGATGTTCGATCAGACGCTCGACAACATCGTCGCCAAGACCGGCCGATCGCGGGAGGAGGCGCGCGCCTCGCTCGAAAGAGGCATCCCCACCGGGCGCGTCCTGACGACGGCGCAGGTGGCTTCGGCGCTCGACTGGATCGTGTCCGAGGGCGCGGCCGAGCTGACCGGGCAGGCGATCGTGATCGACGGAGGCACCTCGCTGTGAGCACGCACGAAGCGGTCTCGCCCGAGGGCTGGAAGCGGCCCAAGGGCTACAGCAACGGGATCCTCGCGGCGCCCGGCCGCACGCTCTTCATCGCCGGGCAGATCGGGTGGGACGTCGACGAGAAGCTGGTCTCGAGCGACTTCCTTCCGCAGTACGAAAAGGCCCTCGCGAACATGATGGCGGTGCTGATCGCCGCGGGCGGCAAGGCCTCTGACCTCTGCCGCATCACGACGTACGTGACGGACAAGAAGGCCTACGTCGCCGAGATCCAGGGCGTCGGGCTGGCCTACCGGCAGCGGATCGGCCGGCATTTTCCGGCGATGTCGCTGGTCGTGGTGAAGGATCTCCTGGAAGAGGGCGCGCTCGTCGAGATCGAGGCGACCGCGGTCATCGCATCAGAAAAGGAATCAACGTGAGCGTCGAAGGCATGCATTTCACCGTCGCCGACGGGATCGGTACCATCACCCTGGCCCGCGCGGACTCGCTGAACAGCCTGACGTTCGCGATCTACGCGCGGCTCCGCGATCTGTTCGTCGAGCTCGAGCGCGACGACGCCGTGAAGGTCGTGGTGCTGACGGGCGAGGGCAAAGGCTTCTGCTCTGGCGGCGACGTCCACGACATCATCGGCAAGCTCCTTTCTTATGGGGCGGTCGACATGACGGCGTTCGCGCGCATGACCGGCGACGTCATCAAGAACATGCGGCGGCTGCGGAAGCCGATCATCGCGTCGATCAACGGGATGGCGGCGGGGGCGGGCGCAGTCCTGGCGCTGGCGTCCGATCTGCGGATCGCCTCGGCCGACGCGAAGATCGCGTTTCTGTTCACGCGGGTCGGGCTCACCGGCGCTGACATGGGCGCGGCGTACCTGCTACCGCGCGTGGTCGGCGTCGCGAAGGCGACCGAGATGCTGATGCTCGGCGACTCGGTGAAGGCCGAAGAGGCGCACCGCATCGGCCTGTTCAACGAGGTGGTCCCGGCGGCGGAGCTCGCGGCGCGCACCCAGGTGATCGCGGAGCGGCTGCGCGACGGGCCGTCGTTCTCGCTCGGCATGACCAAGGAGCTCATCAACAACGGGCTCTCGATGGATCTCTACACCGCGCTCGACGCCGAGGCCCGGGCGCAGACGATCTGCATGCTTGCCGAGGACTTCAAGGAGTTCCACGCGTCGTTCGTCGAGAAGCGCAAGCCGAAGTTCCGGGGCCGATGATGGGCATCGTCGAGCGGGTCAGCATCGCGTTCGAGGAGCGCCACCACGCGCTCGAGGCGTCGGCGAAGGCGTTCACCACCGCGCACGTGATGGCGCACGGCCACGACGAGTCGGACGCGTTCGCGCGTCGCATCACCCACGAGATGGGCGCGGCGGGCTTGCTCGATGCGGGCGTGGCGCTCGACGTGCGGGGCATCTGCCTCGCGCGCGAGGCGATCGCGTACGGCAGCGGACTGGCCGACTCGATGCTCGCGCTGCAGGGCCTCGGCTACGGACCGATCGCGCTCGGCGGCACGGACGCGCAGCGAGCGGAGTGGAAGCCGCGCGTCACGAGCGGCACCGCGATCGCGGCAATCGCGATCACCGAGCCCGAGGCCGGCAGCGACGTCGGCGGCATGACGACGCGCGCGACGAAGAGCGGCGACGGCTGGGTGCTGTCCGGCAAGAAGTGCTTCATCACCAACGCCGGGATCGCCGACTTTTACTGCGTTTTCGCGCGTACTAGCGACGAAAAGAGCCGCTCGATCTCCGCGTTCCTGGTGCCCGCGGAGAAGGTGCGGCTGATCGAGCGCTACGCGCTGGTGGCGCCGCACCCCTGCGGTGAGATCGCCTTCGACGACGTCGCGCTGCCCGCCGACGCGCTGATCGGGCGCGAGGGCGAGGGGCTCAAGCTCGCGCTCGGGACCCTCGATCGCTTTCGCTCGACGGTCGGCGCGGCCTCGATCGGGATGGCCCAGCGCGCGCTCGACGAGGCGATCGAGCGGGCGCGGACGCGGCGGCAGTTCGGCAAGGCGATCGGCGAGTTCCAGCAGATCCAGGCGATGCTGGCCGACTCGTTCGCCGAGCTCGAGGCGGCGCGCCTCCTGGTCTATCGGGCCGCGACCGCCTGGGATCGCGACGAGACGTCCGGCGGCATGCTGGCGAGCGCGGCGAAGATGATCGCGACCGAGACGGCGCAGAAGGTGATCGATCGCGCCGTGCAGATCCACGGCGGCCAGGGCGTGCGTCAGGGCAGCACGGTGGAGCGGCTCTATCGCGAGGTGCGGGCGCTGCGGATCTACGAGGGCACCACCGAGATCCAGCGCGTGGTGATGTCGCGCGGTCTGCTCGGCAAGCTCAGCTGATCACGGCGTGAAGCGGATGCCGGTCGTCGTGCCGATCATGCCCGGGTGGGCGACGAAGTCGAGGCCCTGCGGCGATTGCAGGCCGATCGAGGCCTCGGTCCCGTCGACGTACCCCTCGTCGCCGGGCATCGCGATCAGCGTGTTGTAGACGAAGTCGACGCTGTTGGTCCCTTCGTTCAGCACGAGCTCGAACGTCAGCGTGGTCTCGTCCGACGCATTGTAAGACATGGCGTCGCGCCACTCGATGACCAGCTGGCGGTTGGGGGCGGCGCCGACCGTGGCGATGCAGACCGCGGACGTTGGGCCGTCGAGGACGAGGTCCTCCCAGAGCGGCAGGATCGTCGCGCCCTCGTCGAGAATCGGAAACGGGAAGTCGAGGCTGTCGATCGGCTCCACGTCGAAGGTCGCGTAGCCGTTGGTGGACGCCCAGACCGCGGTCACGGTGGATCCGAAGAAGGTGAAGGCGAACGGCAAGGGCGTCGGCATGTCGGTGTGGCCGTCGTCCGGGTCGCTGAGCGAGGCCGTCACGCCCATCGCGCAGGCATCGATCCAGTTCGTCGCGGGGATGGTCGACTCGACGTAGGTGGTCGGGGGCACCACGCCGCCGTCGGCCGCGGGGGTCGCGTCGGTGCCGGGTGTCGCGTCGAGGCCGACGGGAAGCGCGTCGAGGCCGATGACGGGCGCGGCGTCCGCGGTGGGGCTGGCGTCGGCCGCGGGGGGCGCAGCGTCGGCGGTGGGGCTCGCGTCGAGACCGGGCGCGGCGTCGACACCGGGCGGGGCCGCGTCGGCCGCGGAGGCAGCGTCGTCGGTGGGCCCGGCGTCGTTGTGCACCAAGAAGCCCCCATCACGCGCGCTGGCGTCGTTCCGGTTCGCGCCGGGGCCGGGGACCGGGCGCGAGTCACTGCACGCCAGGAAGAGGAGCGGGATCAACACGACGGGCCAGCGACGCATGGCGCGGAGGCTACGCCCCGCGCGCCGGGCGGTTCAAGCGCGCTTCCCCCAGATCGTGGATCCGCTGGCCGCAGCCGCGCGCATGGCGTAGACCAGCAGTCCATGTTCGACGGACTCCAAGACAAGCTGGTCGGGACGATCAAGAAGCTCCGCGGCCACGCCACGCTGAGCGAGGCCAACGTGCAGGACGCGCTGCGCGAGGTGCGGCTGTCGCTGCTCGAGGCCGACGTCCACTTCAAGGTGGTCAAGGACTTCGTCAACGCGGTCAAGGAGCGCTCGCTCGGCAAGGAAGTGTCGGCCTCGCTGACGCCGTCGCAGGAGCTCATCCGCATCTTCTCGGAGGAGCTCACCAAGACGATGGGCACCACCGCGGTGGAGCTCGATCTCAAGGCCAAGCCGCCGGTCGTCATCCTGATGTGCGGCCTGCAGGGCTCCGGCAAGACGACCACCTCCGGCAAGCTCGGCTTCCGCATCAAGGCGATGGGGAAGAAGGTCCTGCTCGTTCCGGCCGACGTGCAGCGCCCGGCCGCGATCGATCAGCTGAAGAAGCTCGCCTCGCAGATCGGCGTCGACGCCTACGACACCAAGCCCGGCACCAAGGTCACCGACATCGCCACGCGGGCGCTCGAGCAGGCGCGCGCGCAGGGCCACGACGTCGTCATCTTCGACACCGCCGGCCGCTTGCACGTCGACGCCGAGCTGATGGAGGAGCTGCGCGAGGCCAAGGCGCTGCTCGAGCCGCGCTGGACGCTGCTCGTCGTCGACGCGATGACCGGCCAGGACGCGGTCAACGTCGCCGGCGACTTCAAGGCGCAGATCGGCATCGACGGCCTCGTCCTCACCAAGATGGACGGCGACGCGCGCGGCGGCGCAGCGCTGTCGGCTCGCGCGGTCACCGGCGCGCCCATCCTCTTCACCGGCTCGGGCGAGAAGCTCGACAAGCTCGAGGTCTTCCACCCTGAGCGCATCGCCCAGCGCATCCTGGGCATGGGCGACGTGATGTCGCTGATCGAGAAGACCGCCCAGGTCTACGACGAGAAGCAGGCCAAGAAGATGGCCCGCAAGATGAAGAAGGCGGAGTTCTCGCTCGACGACTTCCAGGAGCAGATGAAGATGATGCGCCAGATGGGGGACATGAAAGAGCTCATGAAGATGATCCCCGGCGCCGAGCAGGCGATGAAGAAGATGGGCTCGGGCGGGCCGGATCCGGACAAGGAGATGCGGCGGATCGAGGCGATCTTGAGCTCGATGACTCCCCGCGAGCGCGCCACCCCGGAGATCCTGAACGGCGGGCGCAGGAAGCGCATCGCGTCCGGCAGCGGCACCACCGTCACCGAAGTGAACCAGTTCTTGAAAAGGTTCGAAGACGCCAAGAAGATGATGAAGAAGCTCACCAACATGGGACCGGGTGGGCTCAAGAACCTGATGCGCGGGATGGGCGGTGGTGGTGGTGGCGGCGGCGGGCGCTTCCCGATGGGATGAGCGGACGGAACCCGCGGAGTTACTGAATTGATGAAGATAGCTGTGATCATGGGCGGCCGCTCTTCGGAGCACGAGGTGTCGCTCCGCAGCGGCGCGCAGGTGATGAACGCGATCGCCGAGGACCGTCCGCTCGAGGTGGTGATCGGCAAGGACGGCAGCTGGACCGTCGGCGGCGAGGCGCTCAGCTTCGGCGCGGCGATCGATCGGCTGAAGCGCGAGGTCGATCTCGCGTTCCTCGCGCTCCACGGTGCCTACGGCGAGGACGGCACCATCCAGGGCGCGCTCGAGATGGCGGGCATCGCGTACACCGGCTCGGGCGTCATCGGCAGCGCGCTGGCGATGGACAAGGTGCGCGCCAAGTGGGTCTACCGGATGGTCGGCCTGCCCACGCCGCCGTCGCGCGCGATCACCCGCCGCGACTGGCTCGCGTCACGCGAGCGCATCATCGAGGAGGTCGCGACCGAGGTCGGCTTCCCGTGCGCGTTCAAGGTGGCGCGATCGGGGTCGAGCGTCGGGATGGCGTTCCCGGCGAGCCTCGCCGAGTTCGTGAAGACCGCCGACGAGGTGATGGCGGCGACCGATCTCGCGCTGGCCGAGCGCTTCATCAAGGGGCGCGAGCTGACCTGCGGCGTGATCGAAGATCCCGCCACCGGTCGCGTCGAGGCGCTGCCGCCGACCGAGATCGTGCCCGACGCGCAGAAATACGCGTTCTTCGACTACACGGCGAAGTACACGCCGGGCGCGACGCAGGAGATCACGCCGGCGCGCATCACGCCGGAGCTCACTCGCGAGGTGCAGGCGCTGGCCGTCGCCGCTCATCTGGCGCTCGACGCGCGCGACTTCTCGCGCACCGACATCATGCTCGACGGCGACGATCGGCCGTGGATCCTCGAGACCAACACGATCCCCGGCCTCACCGCGCAGTCGTTGTTGCCGCAAGCCGCGGCCGTCGCGGGGATGACGTTCCCCGCGCTCGTGCGCCGCATGCTCGCCCTCGCGGCGAAGCGTCGCTGAACGCAGGGCCGCTGACGCTAGCGGTTGTGGATGAAGGACAAGGACGACGCGTAGGGGTGCTGCGTCGTGACCACCAGGTCACGCACGTTGTCGCCGTCGACGTCCGCCATCGCCACGTCGCTCGGCTGCGTCGGCAACGAGACGAAGTCCGGCGCGAAGAACCCGCCCTGCGGACGGGCAATCAGCACCGCCAGCCGGTTCTCGCCGACGTTGAGCACGGCGACGTCGCTCAGGCCATCGCCGTTCAGGTCGCCGGATGCGATCCGGGTGGGCGTCGAGCCGGCCGGCCACGACGTCGGCGCGACCAGCGTGAAGTTCGGATGGCCGAGCATCGCGACCACGCCGGTCAGGGAGACCGCGAGCAGATCGACCCGCGAGTCACCGCCGAGGAAGCCCTGAGCGAACGCCGAGACCGAGGCGAACGCATTGTACGTCTCGGGAGGATCGAAGCCGCCCGCGCGCTGGCGGTAGAGCGTCACGTTGTTCGTGGTCTGGTTGGCCACGACGTAGTCGAGCAGGCCCGGCGGGTCAGCGAGGTCAGCGACCATCACGCTCGTGGCGCCTTGCTGCGTGGTGGACGAGTAGAGCGTGGTCCCGCGTGAGTCGAGCACCACGCTCCCTCCGTTGGCGGGGCTGTTGTCGAACGTGAAGATCGCCTCTGCGTTCCCCCCGGCACGGACGTCGCCGATCGCGGTGCCGCGCGGACGGTTGATCGACAGCGGCACCATCGTGTACCCGCTGCCCGCGTTGGCGAGCATGATCGTTGCGCTGATCGGCTGGCAGGTGTTGGTGGCGTCGCAGAAGTCCGTGTCCGCACACAAGGGCGGCATCATCGCGCACGGCTGCGTGACGGCTCCGCCGGCGTTGTCGCTGGCCATGGTGATGTCGAGGCCGTTTTGGCCGTCCAGGTTGCCGATCGCCATGTTGGTCACGGTCTGGATGTTCGGGATCAGGTTCTGGGCGACCACCGTGTAGCGATCGTTGCCGTCATTGCGCAGGACCTGGAGCGTCGCGATGTACGAGACGCCGTAGATATCGGTGTACGGGTTGAAGCCGACCGCGAAGTCTCCCAGCGCGCTGCCGGCCAGCTGCCCGAACGCGAGCGTGTTCGGCGGACGGATGACGTCGATGGAGGTCGCTGCGACGAAGGTGCCCGCGCCTTCGCCGTCGGCGATCGCCACGCCGGAGTCCTGGCCCGCGGTCGCGAGGATCTCCACATCCCCGTCGCCGTCGAGATCCACGACCGTCGGATGGGACGGCGTCCGCCCCATCACCAGGCGCCGGCCGTACGACAGGTTGCCGCGACCGTCGTTGAGGAACAGGCGCAGGCCGCCGTTGGGGTGCGCGGTGACCGTCACGTCGTTGTCCCCATCGCCGTCGACGTCGGCGATCGTCGCGCCGCTCGGACCGGAGATGCCGAGGTCTGGAAAGGCCGGCGTGTTCGCCGGTGCCCAGCGGCCCGGCGTGAGCGGATTGCCCATCCGCACAATGAAGCCCGAGAGCGCGATCAGCGGCGAGGGCAGGGGCGCCGGGTTCGGGGTTTTGGCGACCAGGTCGGGATACGCGTCGCCGTTCAGATCGCCGAGGGCGATCGACTCCGGCGGTCCGCCGAACTGCGTGTCGATGCCCGCGCCGCCGAACGTGCCGGACGCGTCGGCGTTGCGATACACGGTCACGACGTTGTTTCCGCCGCCTGTCCTGCCGAGGACGATGTCGGGGGTGCCGTCGTTGTCCACGTCGGAGAGCACGACCTCGGTGACCGAGCCGACGCCACCGCGGCTGGCGATGACGCTGAACGTGCCGGGCGAGGTCTGGTGGACGATGACGAAGTCACCGCCTGCCGCGGACCGTCCGACGATGACGTCGACGTCCCCGTCCCCGTCGAGGTCATCCGCGGCGAGGTCGGTGGCCTGCACGGGGCCCAGCGGCACGCGCACCGGCGCGGCGAAGCGTCCTCCGCCGATATTTCGGTAGCTGTACAGGTTGTCGCCGCTGACGCCGATGATGTCGAGCTGGCCGTCGCCGGTGAAGTCGCTGAACACGACCTCGTTGGGCGTCTCACCGAGCAGGACGCCCGGAAAGAACTCGCCTCCGCCGATGCCGCGATGGAACAGCGCTCCGCCACCACCGCCGGTGACGATGTCGTTGATACCGTCCCCGGTCGCGTCCCCGACCGCGTAGCCACCGCCGCCGAGGGTGGGCGCCGGGAGCACGCGGACCACGCGGAGCGGCGGCGCCTGAACGACGTTGACGAACACCGAGGTCGACGTCGCAATCATGTTGTTGCCGACCGCGGTCGCGGTCAGTGTGAGCGACGCGGTCGTCGCGCCGACGAAGACCGTGGCGGTGTACGGCGGCGTCGCGACGGTGGCGACCACCCGGCCGTCCACCCCGAAATCGACGTGATCGATCCCGACGCCGGAGGTCGCGTCGACCACCACCTCGACCGTGCGATAGACGCCGTCGTCGTTGCCCGGCGAGAGGATGCGCACGATCGGGGCTTCGTTCTCCGGGTTGAAGACGATCACCGGCAGGCGCGTGGTTCGCGCGTTTCCGACGCCGCGCAGGTTGTCGACGATCGCGTCGTCGTACGCGATGATCGCGATGTCGAGCGGGCCGTTGCGGATCAACAGCGTGTCGAGAGCGTAGGTGAGCGTCGCGGTGTTCGAGGTGGCCTGAGCGCTGGTCATCAGGCGCACTCCGGCCGGATCCGCGGCGTTCGCGGTGACCGTCACCGTCTGGCTGACCTGCGATGCGGCGACCGGCTCGCTGAAGGTGATGATCGGTCCGATGTTGTCGATGATCAGCGTCTGCGTGCTGGTGCTGATGTTGCCCTGACCGTCGCGCGAGACCGCCTCGATCGCGTGTGGGCCTTCGGTCAGCAGGCGGGTGTCGAGCCGTACGCGCCACGGCGGCTGGGTCAGAGTCGCGAGCAGGATGCCCTCGCGCCGCAAGACCACCTGGTCGACGTTGTTGAAGTCGCTGACGTCGGCCTCGATGTCGACGAACCCGCCGTAGGACTCGCCGAGAATCGGAGCGATGAACGTGACCATCGGGCCGGGGTTGTCGACGATCAGCGAGATGGTGCCGGTCGCGGCGTTACCCATGCCGGCGACGTTGTCGATGATCGCGCGGTCGCGCGCGCTCGCGGTGAAGCGGTAGGTGCCGTCGGGGGTCGGATCGAAGTCGAGCGACACCAGCAGCGGGCTCGTCGACGACGTGCTCGCGCCGCTGGTGACGCTGCTGATCCCGGCTGGATCGAGGGCCGCGACCTCGAGGATCACCTGGCCGCTGACCACGGTGCCGCTCGAGGGCGTGAACGCGAAGGTCGGACCGGTGTTGTCGACGTTCAGCACCGCGTTGGTCACGCGCTCGTTCATGAGCGTGTCGCGGGTGGTGATCACCAGCGGGTGGGGTCCGTCGTTGAGCACGCGCGTATCGACCATGATCATGATCGGGCCCCTCGCCGCGGTGAGGATGTTGTTGCCGTCGAGCGTGACGGCCACGGCGGTCACGCCGAGCGGATCGACGACGTCGGCGTCGATGTTCACCATGCCGCCGTAAGACTGGCCCGCGAGCGGCGAGCGGAGCGTGACGGACGGGCCGAAGTTGGTCGCGTTGACGGTCGCGACGAGCGTGACGCTGTTGCCGGTGGGCATGCCGTCCACGATCGCGCGATCGGTCGCGGTGGCGGTGATGTCGACCGAGCCGGTCGGCATCGTCTCGAAGTCCCGGGTCACGATGATCGGGCTCGCGGACGAGGTGACCGTGCCGTTGGTGAGGCTCGCCAGGCCGTTCGCGTCGCTGGCGGTGATCTCGAAGTCGACGACGCCGTTCACCATCGAGCCGGTGGGCGGGTCGATGTTCAGCGTGGGCGCGGTGTTGTCGAATGCGACGTTGCGCAGGATCGACGACTCGCCGCCGCTCTCGCTGAGCGCGACGATCGTCAGGATGTGCTGGCCGTCGGGGAAGAGGCGGGTGTCGATGGTGGCCTTGTACGGCGCGGCGGTGAGCGTGGTGCGCGTGTTGCCGTCGATCTTGATCGCGACGTTGGCGACACCGGAGAGATCTTCGACCGTCAGATTGACGTCGAGCCCACCACCGTAGATGCCGCCCTCGTTCGGCGAGGTGAAGCGGATGGTCGGCATGGTGATGGCACCGCAGCCGGGGCCGTCGATGATGAGATCGCAGTTGTTGTCCTTGCCGTCACCGCACACCTCGGGCTTCTTGCTGCTGACGCGCGGATCGCGATCGTCGCAGTCACCGCCGGGCATGTTGAGCGCGTCGGTGGAGTTGTCGTTGTCGCCGTCGAGGTCGCGATCGAGCGTCAGCGGGTTGCAGTCGTTGTCGAGCCCGTCGTACGGGACCTCGGCGGGGCAGGCCTGACAGGTGCCGTCCGCGCCGCTGGTGGGCAGCACACACGTGAAGCCGCGGTCGCAGTCGCTCTGCTCGAGGCAGGCATTTTTGGGTCGGTCACCGCAGCCCGACGCCATGAGAACCGCGAATGAGATCAACAAGCTCGAGCGAAAAAACACTCGCCATCGTGCCACGCCTCGCGATCCCGTCAACGCCCCGGCTGGCGTGACAGCGCGATCGGGCCGGCGTATGAGCCTCGGCGATGCTCTGGATCGCCGCGGGACTCACCTTGTCGCTTGCGGCCGCCGGCCCCCCGGATGCCGCACCTCCGGGCTCCGGTACGGACTTCACGGCCGACCTTCAGCTGCTCTATCGGGTGGTTGCTTGCGCCGGTAACGCGCCGCTCCCGGCCAACGTCGACGCCAAGATCGTCGAGGCCCACTGCGCGAAGATCGGGCCGCATATCGCCAGCTACCAGCAGAAGTACGCCAACGAGGCGAAGGCGTTCATCACCGCGATCCGCCCGCCCAACGTGCCCAAGACCCTGGTCTACCCGTTCGGCGGCGGCGATCTCCTGTCGGCGCTGACCACGTTCCCGGACGCCACCGAGATCACCACGATGTCGCTCGAGCACAGCGGCGATCCGCGGCGGATCGGGCGCGGCCTGCCCCCCGCGACCCTGGCCAAGAGCCTCGAGAACGTCCGCAAGATGATCAGCGGCCTGCTGCTCTACAACGACTCGAAGACCGAGAGCATGCAGAAGCTCCAGGTCGGCGAGATCCCGGGACAGCTCGCCTTCTTCGCGGTCGCGCTGGCGGTGCACGGCTACGAGCCGGTGCGACTGCGGTTCTTTCGGGTCGAGAAGGACGGGACGCTGCACTACATCGACGACGCCGAGATCGCCGCGGCCGAGAAGACCAACGCCAAGCTGCTGCGCAAGGGCTGGGTGTCGCCGGACTTCTCGGAGGTCTTCTCGATGTCGGAGATCGAGTTCCGCCCGATCGGCGGCGGCCCGACGCGCGTGCACCGCCACATGGGCGCCGATCTCAGCGACGGCTTCCTCTCGAAGGATCCGTCGATCCTGCGCCACCTCGAGGCCAAGGGCCGCGTCAGCACGATGACCAAGGCGGCCAGCTACCTGCTCTGGCGCAACGACTTCAGCCTCATCCGCGACTACTTGCTGAAGAACATGGAGCTGATGATCTCGGACAGCACCGGCATCCCGCCGAAGTTCGCCACCGCCGCCGGCTTCACGCAGGAGACCTGGGGCAAGTTCGAGAAGTCGTTCCTCGGCGCGAACAGCGAGCACAACGCCGATTTCGCGAAGCTCTGGGCGAGCTTTCCCGACCGCAAGCTGCCCTTCCGCTACGGCTACATCGACGGCTCGCCCGGCAAGCACTTCCACATGATGCTCACGAAGAAGCCCCCGCCCAAGGCGCAGCTGGCCCCCGATGCCGGGGCGCCGGTCGTGGCGCTTACCGAAGGCTCACCTTCGGCGGTTCCGAAGACCTGGCTCCCGCGCGAGGATGGATCGGCGCCGCGCCTCGACACCACGGACGTCGTGCTCGGCGGCCAGCACGCTCGCGTCATCACCTCGCACGGCGTGGCCCACGTGTGGCGGCCCGCCGGATACGACCCGGCGGTCGCGGGCACGGTGGTGTACCTGCACGGCTACTGGGTGAACGCGGATCAAGCCTGGACCGAGTTCCGCCTCGCCGAGCAGTTCCACGCGAGCCACAAGAACGCGCTGTTCGTCGTGCCCGAGTCACCCGCCGAGGATGCCGACGACGTGCAGTGGAAGGAGCTCGGCCCCCTCCTCAAGGAGGTGCGTTCGCTCGCCAAGCTGAAGATGCCGGACGGGCCGATCGTCGCGATCGCGCACAGCGGCGCGTTTCGCACGGTGGTGCTTTGGCTCGGCGAGAAGCGCCTGCAGCAGATCATCCTGCTCGACGGCGTGTACAAGAATGAGGACCAGCTCTACGGCTGGATCAACGGGCAAAAGGGCCGTCACGTGCGGCGCTTGACCATGGTCTCGTTCGACACGTTCGAGCGCGCGGACAAGCTCGCGGAGCGGTTCGGCACCGCGCGGCGCATCGAGGGCGTGCCGGAGACGGCGGCTGGGCTCGGAAACGCGCGGCACGCCGAGGTGCTGTCGGTGAAGTCGCAGTACGATCACATGGCGATCGTGACGACCGGCAAGGTCATCCCGCTCGTCTTGCAGACCAGCCCGCTCCCGCGCGTCTAGCGCTTCGTACCGGTGTAGAGGTGCAGCGCCCCGAACGACAGCGGGCGCGCCTCGACATCCACGAAACCGGCCGCGCGCATCGTCGCGGCAAACTCATCGGGCGGCGGGAACGCGGCGATCGAGCGGGCCAGATACGCATACTCCGCGTCGTTCGAGAGCCAGGCGCCGAGCCGCGGCACGATGTTGTGCACATGAAAACGAGCGATCGCGCTGTTCGGCTCGCCGAGCTCGAGGATGCCGACGCGGCCGCCGGGCACCAGCACGCGGGCCATCTCGGCGAGCGCGCGGGGGCGATCGGCGACGTTACGGATCCCGAAGCTCATCGTCACCGCCGCGAAGCGCGCGCCCTCGAACGGCAGCTTCTCCGCGTCGCCCTGGGTGAGCGAGATGGCCAGCGGTCCGATCTTCTCCTTCGCCTCGGCCAGCATCTGCGCCGAGGGATCGAGGCCGACCACCGTGCGGCCCTTGGAGCGCGCGGCGAGGATCGCGACGTCACCCGTGCCGGTGGCGAGATCGAGAAGCTCGCCTGCGGGCGCGCTTTTCGTGGTCGCGTCCACGAGCTGGCGTCGCCAGCGCTGATCGAGCCCGAGGCTCATCAGTCGGTTGAGCAGGTCGTAGCGACCTGCGATGCGATCGAACATCGCGCCGCTGCCGGCGCGGACCGTGGGCTCCATGGTGCTCATCATCTACCTCTCGCCTATCTCTCGCGTCCGAGCGTCCCCTCGACGAGCGCTGCGAACGCGCGTCGGGCCGGTGAGTCCGGCAGCTGGGCCAGCGCGCGCAGGCCCTCCTTCACGTGGCGAGCGGCCTCGGCGCGCGTCTCCCTTGCCGCCCCGGTCGCGCGGATTCGGTCCGCGATGGCCGACAGATCGCGGGCGGCGATCGCGGTCAGATCGCCGCCGTCCTGCATCACCGCCGCGATGCCCGGATCGCGCGACAGCGCCACGAGGAGCGGCCAGGTGATCTTGCCCTCGCGCAGATCGGCGAGCGCGTTCTTGCCGGTGACCGCCGGATCTCCGTCGAGATCGAGCGCGTCGTCGACGAGCTGGAACGCGAGGCCGAGCGACTCACCGAACTCGCCGATCGCGTCGACATCGGCGCTGGCGAGCCCCGAGAGGCGTGCCCCCGATCGCAGCGCCCAGCGGAACAGCGCCGCGGTCTTGCCGCGCGCGATCGCGAGGTACGTCGTCGCGAGCTCGTCCGGCGCATCCTGGGTCGCGATCCCGCGCCGCTCGAGCTGGATCGCCTCCGCCGCGACCATGTCGGCGATCGTCTGGAGGAGCTCGCTCATCAGCGCGGGCGCGCCCGTCTTGTGGACCCGGCGCAGCGCCTCGACGAGCAAGTGATCGCCCCCGAGGATGCTGGCCGAGTTGCCGTACACGACGCGCGCCGCCTCGACGCCGCGTCGCTCGGTGCCCTCGTCGATGACGTCGTCGTGGAGCAGCGTCGCCGCGTGCACGAGCTCCGCGGCGATCGCCGCCTCACGCGCGGGCGCCTGGGCTGCCATCGGCCCGAGCCGCGACGCGAGCAACGCGCACGAAGCCCGGATGCGCTTCCCGGGGTGATGGAGCAGGTGCCCGGCGGCGCGCTCGGCGAGATCACCGCGCGCGGCGGCCATCTCGCTCAGCGCCTTGTCGACCTCGCCGACGTCCTGCGCGAGCTGCGCGCCGAGATCCTCGAGCCGGCCCGCGAGGGGCTCGGGCCCGCGGAGGCGGGCGGTGCGGGCGAGGCGATCGAGGACGGCGTCCCCGTGGGTAGATGGATCGATGCTCATGACTCCTCCTTCGACAACAGCGCCCGGGCGCGCTCGCGAGATGGTTTACCGGCCGGACCCCGCGGGATCTCGGACGACCAGATCAGTCGCGACGGGCGCTCGGCGGGCGCCAGCTGTATCGCGAGAAAGGCGCGGATCGCCGCCAGGTCGGGCAGGTTTTCGGCGTTCTTCGCGACCAGCACCATGCCGGCGCGCTTGCCCAGCACGGGGTCGGGCAGGCCGACCACCAGCGCCTCGGCGATCGCCGGGTGCGTGACCAGGACCTGCTCGATGCGCACGGGATCGACGTTCTCGCCGCCCGAGACGAAGACGAGATCGCGACGGCCGTCGATGGTCACCGCGCAGTCGGGCCCGATCTTGCCGCGATCGCTGGTCACGAGCCGGCCGTTCGGGGCGATCGGGCCCTCGACCACCAGCGCGTCGCGCGAGATCGAGACGCGCGCAAACGGCATCGGCATGAGCTTGGTCTCGCCCGTCGCGACCTGGGAGGCGGCCTCGGTCATGCCCCAGGTGAGGACGATCGGCGCGCCCATGTTCCGCGCGCGCAGCACCAGCTCGTCAGGCGCCTTGTCGCCGCCGAGGAGGATCACGCGCAGCTTCTCGGAAAAGCGTGTGCGCCGCTGATCGAGGATGCGCGCCAGCATCGCCGGGACCAGCGACACCATCGTGACCTCGTCGATCAGCTTACTCACCTCGATCGCGTCGAAGCGCGGCGTGATCACCGCGGTGGTCTGCAGCCACGCGGTGCGGAGCAGGATCGAGAGACCGCCGACGTGATGGAACGGCAAGCAGGCCAGCCAGCGATCATCGGTGTGGTGGCCGAGGCGCGCCGCGGAGCCCATCGCCGAAAACACCAGCTGGGCGGTGGTGAGCTCGACGGTCTTCTGCTGCCCGCCGCTGCCGGAGGTGAGGAGCGAGAGGCGCGGCTCGTCGATCGGCCAGTCGCGCTCGGCGAGCGGCGCGTCGGCCGGCTGGCTGCCGTGCGCCCAGGTCCCCTCCAGCCGCGGCGCAGCGATGGCGCCGGCGAGCCCGATCGCGTGGAAGCGCGCGATCCAGTCGAGATTCACGGCGTTTTCGAGCGTGACGACGTCGCCCGGCTTCACGGCGCGCTCCACCAGCCGCGTCGCCCAGCACGACGCGCGATGCGCGAGCTCGCGCCAGGTGAGCGACTCTGATCCCATGACCACTGCGGGGTGATCGGGGCGGCCGCGCGCGGCGGCCATCGCGGGAGGCGGGATCATGATCATGCGGCCCACCCTCCGCCGATGCGCGCGACGTGCCCGGGCGGGCCGCCGGTCTCGAGCGCGACCGAAGCGCCGGCGTCGCGACCGATCGCCGGCGCTGCCTCGATCCACGGATCGCGCGACAGCGGACGTACGTCGCTCGCCAGGAGGTGGCTGGGCAAGCCGCAGGTCCACAGCGTGCCGGGGCATGCTGCGGCCACGGCGATCGCAGCGCGGCGGGCGATCGCCCCGTCGATCATCGAGGTGATCGAGACGGGGAGCCCGGCGTCCGCGGCGCGCGCGGCGATGGCCAGCGCGCGGGTGGGGCCACCGGCGATCATCGGCTTGATGACGATCGCGTCGGCCGCTCCGGCGGCGATGACCCGGTCGAGATCGGCGAGATCGTGCACGCTCTCGTCGGCCATCACCGGCGTCGGCGAGCCGCGGCGAACCAGCGCGAGGCCCTCGATGTCCTCGCGTGCGACCGGCTGCTCGACACACTGCAGGCCGAAGCGCGCGAAGCGGTGGAGCGCCTCGAGCGCGCGCCCCGCGGTCCACGCGCCGTTGGCGTCGAGGCGCAGCTTCACAGCGGCCGGGATGACCTCGCGGATCGCCGCGATGCGGGCCTCGTCCTGATCGAGGGTGCGGCCGCCGACCTTGATCTTGAGGCACTTCGCGCCGCCGCTGGCCGCGACGCGCGCGTCGTCGGGCCCGGTGACCAGCGCGTGGATGGGCACGGTGCTGCGTGCGCCCGGGTGGAGGATCGACGCGAGGCCGATCCCGCGGCGCACCGCGATGAGCGAGAGCAACGCCTGGTCCACCGCGTGGCGGGCCGATGCAGGGAGCGAGAGGTTGGCGAGGATCGCCTCGACCTCGTCGGGGCGCCGAAACGAGATTCCGACCAGGCTCAGCGCGCGCAGCGCCTCCTCGACCTCGGCGATCGACTCACTGCTGTAGCCGGGCAGGGGCGCGGCCTCGCCGTGCGCGACGGCTCCGCGCTCGTCGACCAGCGCGATCACCACCGTGTCGCGCGAGACGATGTCGCCCTTGCTCGTGTGGAGCGGCTTCACCAGCGGAAGGTGAGCGGTCGTCAGCGCGGCCCTGGTGATGGTGATCGTCGAGCTCATGACAGCGACACCCCCACGGCGAACAGAGCGGCCCAGGCCAGCTCGAGCTTCGCCGTGTGCCCGAGCAGCGGGTTGAGGGCGCGGCCGTCGAGCGCGTTCACCTTGCGGATGAGCGCGACCGCGAGCGGCAGCGTGAGGAGCGGGACCCACCACATGCGCGCGGCGGCCAGCGCGTAGGGGAGGGCGACGAGGAGCGCGTACTGCCAGCGGGTCCAGCGCGATCCGATGCGCACGGCGAGCGTGCGCTTGTGCGCCTTGAGGTCGGTGTCGCGATCGCGGAGGTTGTTCACCACCAGGATCGCGCTCGCCAGCGCACCGAGCGCCGCCCCGGCCGCGATCGCGTCGATGCCGATCGCCGCGCCGTGCAGATACGTCGTCGCGCACACCGCCGCGATCCCGAAGAACGCGAACACGAACAGCTCGCCGAGCCCGAGGTACGCCAGCGCGTACCGGCCCGCGGTGTAGCCGACGCCCGCCGCGATGCTGGCGATGCCGAGGATCGCGATCGGCCAGCCGCCGATCGCCACCAGCCCGACGCCCGCCAGCGTCGCCAGCACGAACGACGCGATCGTCGCGTTCCTCACCGCTTCGGGGCTGACCCAGCCCTTCTGCGTGACGCGCGGCGGGCCGAGGCGATCCTCGTTGTCGGCGCCCTTCTTGAAATCGAAGTAGTCATTCGCGAGGTTGGTGCCGACCTGGATGAGCGCCGCGCCCAGGAGCGCGAGCACGAGCACATCCATCCGGAACGCGCCGGCCCGGTGCGCCAGGGCGGTGCCGGCGATCACCGGCGCAAGCGACGCCGTCAAAGTGGCGGGCCGAGCGGCCAGCCACCACACCTTCCACGCGGGAGGTCTCACGGGAGCCTCTTGAACTGCCCGAAGTTCGGCTTTCGCCGCTCGATGAAGGCGTTCTTGCCCTCCTGGGCCTCCGCGGTCATGTAGTAGAGCAGCGTCGCGTTACCGGCGAGCTCCTGGAGCCCGGTCTGCCCATCGACGTCCGCGTTGAACGACGACTTGAGCAAGCGCAGCGCGAGCGGCGAGAGCGCGAGCATCTCGTTGCACCACTTGATCGTCTCCTCCTCGAGCTGGCGCAGCGGGACGACGGTGTTGACCAGGCCCATGTCGAGCGCCTGCTGCGCGTCATACTGGCGGCAGAGGAACCAGATCTCGCGCGCCTTCTTCTGGCCGACGACGCGCGCCAGGTAGCTCGCGCCGAAGCCGCCGTCGAAGCTGCCCACGCGCGGTCCGGTCTGGCCGAAGCGGGCGTTGTCGGCGGCGATCGTCAGATCGCAGACCAGGTGGAGCACGTGACCGCCGCCGATCGCGAAGCCCGCGACCATCGCCACGACGGGCTTCGGCAGCGTGCGGATCTGCCGCTGGAGCTCGAGCACGTTGAGGCGCGGCACGCCGTCCCCGCCGACGTAGCCCTGCTCGCCGCGGATGCGCTGATCCCCGCCCGAGCAGAAGGCGTGATCGCCCTTGCCGGTGAGGACGATGACGCCGACCTCTTCGTCCTCCTTGGCGAGGCGGAACGCTTTTTCGAGCTCGAACAGCGTCTCGGGGCGAAACGCGTTTCGCACCTCGGGACGGTTGATCGTGATCTTGGCGATCCCGCCGTTCTTCTCGTACTCGATGTCTCCGAACTCAGCTGCCTTCTTCCACATGGGGTGTTCCTTTCTTCGAGAAATAAGCTTCGAAATACAGTTGGATCTGGCGGGCGCTCTCGGCCCACCGCTCTCGGTGAGCGCGGACATTGTGCGTGGGGTCGATCGGAATGCGCACCAGTCCCGGTGTCGCGATCGCCGCGGCGATCGCATCGGCGGTGGTGGCCTCCCTCGCCTCGATGCCGAACGCGCGCGCGATGGCGCCGAAGTCGGCCTCCTGCGGCGTCTTGAAGCAGCGCTGGTACGACTCGCTGTGCGCGGCGATGGGGAGGAAATCGAAGATCCCGCCGCCGCCGTTGTCGATCACCACCATCGTGATGTCCTGCCCGCGCGCCATGCGCAGGCCCGACAGATCGTGGAGCGCGGTGAGATCGCCGGTCACCGAGATCATCTTCGTTCGAAGCCCCGAGCCGGCGAGCTCGCCGAGCGCGGTGGAGGTGGTGCCGTCGATCCCGTTGGCGCCGCGGCTCGAGAACACCCGCACGCCGCTCGCCAGAGCGCCGCCGCAGGCATCGAAGTCGCGCACTGGCATCCCGCTGCCGAGGTGGACCAGCGTGTTCGGGCCGATCGCGCGGGCGATCGCGCGTGCGACCTGGCCTTCCCACAGCTTCGCCGCAGGTGCTTCGAGAACACGCTCGGCGATACGATCGGCGGCTTGCCAACCGGCGAGCCACGTCCGGTCCGTGGCGGGCGTCGCATCGGAGAGCGCCGCGAACAGCGCGTTCGGCTCGGCGGCGATCAGCGCCTTTGCGAGGTGACCGTGATCGACGAGGTCGTCGACCAGCACCAGGCGATCGCGCCCCACCTTGGCGAGCCACTCCTGCGTCGCCTTCGACGAGGGCGCGCGGCCGATCTTGAAGACCACGTCCGGCGCGAGGCGATCGGACTGCGCGCGGACGATCGCGTCGCCGTGGGTCAGCACGTTGGGGTGACCACCGGCGCGCAGGTTCGACGCGGCGTCAGCCAGGATAGGCCAGCCCAGCCGCTCCGCCAGCGTCACGGCGGCTGGCGCGGGCGTCTCCATCGGGCCCGCGATGATCACGCCGCGTGGGGACAGCCACGACGCGACCTTGGCGAGCTGCGCGCGATCGAGCGTGCGCGCGCCGCTGATCAGGCGGGCCGGCGCGAGGCGCTCTCCGGCGTCTTCGCCCGCGGTCCAGAGCGGCTCGCGAAACGGGGCCTGGATGTGCACCGGGCCTTGTTTTGCCGCGGTCGCGCTGGCGATCGCCCGCAGCCCCGCGGTGCGAAACACCCGCGCGCTCACGTCGGGACCTGGCACCGGAAGATCGACGCGGGTCTTCGCGTGCGCGCCGAACAGATCCGCCTGCGGCGTGGTCTGCGGCGCGCCGACGCCCTGGAGCTCCGGAGGCCGATCGGCGGTGATGACGATCAGCGGCACACCGGACTCGAACGCCTCGATCACCGCGGGAAGGAAGTGCGCGCCCGCGCTGCCCGAGGTCGCGACCACGATCACCGGGCGCCCGCTCGATCGCGCGACGCCGAGCGCGAAGAACGCCGCCGATCGCTCGTCGAGGATCGGGTGCAGGACCAGCCGCGATGCGCGCGCTGCGGCGTCGAGCGTGAGCGCGATTGGCGTCGAGCGCGAGCCTGGCGACAGCACCGCGTGGGCCACGCCCCCGGCGATCAGCGCGTCGATCAGCGCGCTGGCGGACCCGGCATTCATCGCGTGGCTCCGATCAAGGCGCCTTCGATCGCCGCGAGCTTGTGCTCGGTCTCGTCCCACTCGTCCGACGGCACCGACGCCGCGACGATCCCCGCGCCCGCGTAGGCGTGGGCCATCTCCGCGTCGAGCCGCGCCGATCGCAGCGCGACCGCGATCCGCCCGCCGCCCTGCGCGTCGATCCAGCCGACCGGGCCGGCGTACCAGCCGCGCTCGAGGTCTTCCTCGCGCTCGAGCCAGCGCATCGCGGCATCGACCGGCGCGCCCGCGACCGCCGGGGTGGGGTGGAGCGCGCGGGCGACGTCGAGGATCCCGGCGCCCTCGGCCAGCTGCGCGGCGATCGGGGTCTCGAGGTGCATCACCCGCTTGAAGCGCACGACGCGGGGCTCGGTCGGGATCTCGACCTTCTTCGCGAGGCGGCCCAGGCGGGCGCGGATCGCCTCGACCACGATCCGGTGCTCCTCGCGATCCTTGGCGCTCGCGGTGAGCGCGGCGGCCATCTCGGCGTCGATCTCCGCGCTCTCGCCTCTCGGTCGCGTGCCCGCCAGCGCCACCGTGCGCGCTTCACGCCCGTCGACCGCGGCCAGGAGCTCCGGGCTGGCGCCGATCCACCAGCGGTCATCCGGGCTCGCCAGGGCGAACACCTGGCTATGCGGATCTTCGCGGCGCAGCGTCATCGCCGTCCCGCGGACGTCCCAGCGGGCGCCCTTTTCCAGCGCGAACGTCCGGCGACGCGCCACGACCAGCTTCGCCAAGCGGCCCGAGGCGACCTCGTCGCGGGCCCGGGTCACGAGATCGATCCAGGCGGCGCGGGCCCCCGGATCAGCCTGTTCGACCGGACGTGAACAGGATGTCGGCTCGGGGATCGTCGCGATCCCGGCGATCATCGCGCGGGCCTCCTGGACCTGCGCTTCCAGGCGATCGCGCGCGTCCCCGGGCGCCACCGCGAGGGCCACCGCGCAGCCGGCCTCCGCGCCGCGTCGCCAGACCATCAGCTTGGGCACCACCACCCAACCGGCGCCGAAGCCACCCCAGCCGCCGGTCGCGCCCGAGAACGCGAAGCCCGCCAGCGCGGCCGGGACTTCGGGGCGGCTGTCGACCCATCGTTCGAAGCGGCGCGAACAGCTCGTGGACAGCCCGGCGTCGTCCGCAGCGGCGGTTCCGACGCCCAGAAGAACGGTCTCGCCATCGGGCCCGGCCCAGGCTCCCGTCACCCGTCCGCAGCGCGGATCTGCCGCCAGCGGCGCCCACCAGGCCCACGGATCGAGGGGGTGGACGGGCAGATGCAAGCGCGCGATGACGGTCTGGCCAAGGCGGCTCGCGAGGGCCATGGCCCGCTCGAGTTCGTCGCCGGCAGAAGACCGTGAAACGTCGTCCCGTCGAGTGAAGCTAGGCCGCATGGGTGCTCCCGCTGAGTTGTTCACAATGTTTTGAACAACTCATGACCGATCCGTACTCCCGCTTTGGGCGCTTGGCAACGGGGCCGTGTCGGGCGCATGTTCGAGGTGTGGCGGTCAGCGACGAGATCGAGGTCCAGCGAGTCGCCCCCGATCGCCTGACGCAGCGCGTGCTCTCGGTGGCGGACACCGTGGGCGCGTTCATCGAGAGCTGGGGCTTCAAGGCGATCCATGGAAAGGTATGGACGATCCTCGCGCTGCGCCGCGCGCCGACCGCGCAGACCGAGGTCGCCGAGATTCTCGGGGTCTCGCGCTCACTGGTGTCGACGGCGATCAGCGAGCTGGTCGAGTACGGGCTGGTGCGCGCGATCGGCGATCATCGCAATGCGCCGTACGAGGCGCGGCTCGACGTCTGGCCGACGATCTCCGACGTGCTGCGCCGCCGCGAGTGGATGACGGTCGAGCGCGCGCGGCTGGCGATCGAGGCGGCGGTCGAGGAGCTCGAGTTCGCAGAGGAGGGCGGGGAGCGGACCCCTTACGACCTCGGCCGCCTGCGCGTGATTCTGACGATGACCGAGCTCGCCCAGACCGTTCTCAAAGCCATCATCGGACTGCGCGTTCCACGCAGCCTGGAAGCGTTTCGTGACTGGATGCGCGACTCCGCCGCTCTGATGCAGCGCTTCAAGCTCTGATGTACGCGCCTTACTGCCGTGGTCGCATTGTTGACGCCGGGTCCTGGCCACACCCAAGATGCGCCATCGAGCCGAATACTCAGGTTCTCGCGCGGTTCGCCGATTCGGGGGAACAAGCGGTCGAGCGAAGATCTGAGTGAGCGCGCAACGCTCGAAATCGCGATGGAATTGAGCCGGAGATCACGATGGTAAAGGAAGCCGCGCGCACCCCCGCGACGCCCCGCCCCAGGGGACGCTCGTACGCCG
>Ga0105048_10002554_pt1 | contig 29610 bp, 29 predicted proteins | sample MAT05_FD_78382 | JGI IMG/M metagenome (GOLD analysis project Ga0105048, IMG submission 78382) | Freshwater microbial communities from Lake Fryxell liftoff mats and glacier meltwater in Antarctica - MAT-05 | ecosystem: Environmental > Aquatic > Freshwater > Ice > Liftoff microbial mat | place... | reverse complement strand
AGCCCCACCAGTTCGGCGCCGGGAACACGCAGGATCTCGCTGGCCTGGCGGTTGGCGAACACGATGCGTTCGTCCTGGATAACGACCATGCCCTCACCCAGATGTTCCACCACTGCGCGGTGGTGCTCCTCGGAGCGCCGCAACAAGGCCTCTGCCGCATATGGCTGCGAGACATCGCGCACGCTCACGCGAAAACCCTGCATGCCCGTACAAGCCAGCGGCCAGGTACAGCACTGCAACACCATGATGTGGCCGTCGCAGTGCTGCGCCTGGATGTCAACGATACGGGTCAGTTTGTCGTGGTCACGCTCAAACAACGGTGCAGTGGATGCGCTTGCCACCAGTTCTGCCAGTTGGCGTCCGACCGCTTCGCTGGTCGTCCAGCCGAAGACATGTTGCGCATCGCTCCCCCAGTGCTGCACCACGCCATCGGGGCCGAGTGTTATCAGGCACTCGGCGGCCTGAGCTACATCTTGACGCATCGCGAATGTTGTCAGCATGGTTTGAAACGGTTGGATTTCGTTGCGAGCTTACCAGCAGCATTCTCCTGACTTTCCAAAGCCAACCGCAACTCGGACACTCAGATCCAGGAGTGCATCTTCAGCGGGCGCTGCATCCTTGGCATGCTCGGAGCTGGGCTGGCAGCTGCCTTTACCCGATCCGCGTGGGACAGGGCGGCCGCGCCAACCCAGTCGCCGTCCGGTAAGTCGACTTCGGCCGGGCTGCTGCCCGCAAACGAGGTACAGGCAGCCAGTACGACGACGAACAGCAAGATGGCGAATGCAAGTGCAAGTACGGTGATGATCGACATGGTGGTCTCCTTGGTATGGGGTTGCAGCCATTGTCGAATCCGCTTGTATCACTGCGATGTCGCGCAAGCTTCGCTCGTATCGTTTGTATCGGGCCCGCGGAATTCGCCGTCATAATTGCATGGGCCACTGCCGACCCTCGAACCGACAACTTGACCGACTTGCGCACCGATATCCCTACCGTGCTTGTGGTGGAAGACGAAGCCACCCAGCAAACCATCCTGACTGAATACCTCAGCCGCCAAGGTTTGAGCGTCTCGGCGGTGGGTACGGGTGCGTTGATGCGCGAATCGCTGAATTTGGGGGTGCCGCGGATCGTGCTGCTCGATGTGGGATTGCCGGGCGAAGACGGCTTTGCGCTGGCCCGCTGGTTACGCGAACGTTACCCGCGCCTGGGCATCATCATGGTGACGGGTGCCACCGACATGGTGGATCGCATCGTCGGACTGGAAACTGGCGCCGACGACTATGTCACCAAGCCCTTCGACACGCGCGAGTTACTGGCACGCATCAAGAGTTTGTTGCGCCGAACGGTTGTCTTGCCGCCAGAACCTTCGGCCGCGGCAACTCCAGCAGCAGTCCAGGATGGACATCTTTTGCGCCTCGATGGTTGCGACTTTGATCGTCAGCGCCGAGTGTTGATCGGCCCTGACGGTGTCACGCAGCCGCTCACCGCAACAGAATTCGATCTGCTGGAGCTGTTCTGCAGGCATCCGAATCGACCGTTGACGCGCGAGTGGCTACTGGAGACAACCAGCCAACGCGACTACGACGGCAGCGACCGCAGCATCGACTTGCGCGTGACGCGATTGCGCCGCAAGATCGAATCCGACCCGGGGCACCCGCAGTCCTTGCGCACCGTGCGTGGCGTTGGCTACATGCTGGTATTGCAGCCCCCTGCAGCAAACTGAAGCCGGGCGAGAAGCCTGCGCACAGCGCCAGGCGGAGCGACGTGCGGATTCATGGAATCGTTCAGTAGGTGATGCCGTGTCAACTGGTCGCCATTCGGGCCAGATTGCGTACGGTATTGAAACCCAGATTGACGATCGCCTGCGCAAGCGACTCGATTGGTCGGGGCACTGTTGCGTAGCTGGCATTGATGCGCTGCAAGATGCGATGGCGCAACACCGGCAATCGGTTCACCACCGAAAGCCATTCCCGCGGAGAACAGTCGACATCGTGACTCAACGCGGTTAGCGCCTGCAGGTCTTGGCATGCCTGTGGCCGCTCTGGCATCGAGGGGATTGTCGGGTGCGTATTCATGGTTCTGCTGTCTCCTGTCGTTGGTCGGCTAAGAACAGACGAGAGTGTGACGTCGCCATGTAACCACACGATGTCGAATGCGGCGGCTTTGTATCGGCGGTATCAGGCAGTGATTGATCTCAGCGCAGCCAGCAATTGCGCACGCGTGAAGGGCTTTGTGAGTCGGGCGTCGGCCAGCGCATGGGCCGTTGCAACCACGTCGGACAGGTTTTCGCCGGTGAAAAGCACCACGCGGGTATGCAACAGTGCGGGGTCGCCGCGTATGGCTGCCAGCAGCGCAAGCCCATCCATGCGCGGCATGTGCAGGTCGGTCAGGATCACGTCCGGCAATTTCTGCTGGGCCAGACGCAATCCCGCTTCTCCGTCGGCCGCAGTCTCGACACTGTGGCCTTCGAGCGCGAGCATCATGGAAACAGTCGTTCGGATGAAAGGCTCGTCATCCACCAGCAGCACGCGCAAGGGTGTCACAGGGACGATCCAACACCACGGCCTGCCCTGGCTACAGACAAACCCCGTTGCCACCGTGCACAGCTGGTTCGCAGCTGCAAGGAATTCGCCAGCACGATGTCGACCTCATGCTGGCATTGGCACTGGCATTGGCATTGGCGGCCCAAGTTATGACATGGAATCATGAGGGGATTGTGCATGCTCGCCCTTGCGCTACCACCGCGACTCTGACGGCGTTCGAACTGTCGTGCGGCCAGTACTACCTGATCGAGCTGGCGATAGAGCTCGAAGTGCTGACCCGCGCGCCAGGTTGTCAGGTCTACGCCAGGCCGCGCTGCGGGCCAACAAGTGGTGCAGGACGTTGAACACTGGCGCACATTGGTTCGACGCTCTGGCGCCTCGGCTGACTGAAGCCTATACCATCGGATTCTTCACCCATCACGGTATTCTTCGACCATGCTTTACGACGTTCGCACTTATGCCTGCCGCCCCGGCACCATCAAGAAGCACCAGGCCCTGTACCTTGAACACGGTTTCGAAGTGCAAAAGCGCCATCTGGGCGAGCCGTTGGTCTACCTTCTGACCGAGACCGGCGACGTGAACAGCTACCTGCATATCTGGGTCTACCAGAGTGCAGGCGACCGCGAAACCCGCCGCGCAGCCATGATGCGCGATCCGCAGTGGCTGGCCTATCTTGATAAAAGTGCCGAAGCCGGCTACCTGATCAAACAGGAAAACCGGTTGATGGTGCGCGCGCCGTTCTTCCAGCCGCCGGGCACGTCGGTCCCGTAGCCCACGGCGCCCCGAGGCCGCCGCCTTCCGCTTTCCCCCAGCCATACGCCGGCGATTTCTCAATTGTTGGTGCCAGGCACAGCTTCCCGCCCTTACAACCCTGACCTGCCATGCCGACCCAATACCTCCATGAAAAAGAAGACCTCACTGCCGCCTTGCGCTGGGCTGCCCGCCTCGGCCTCAATGAAGGCGTCTGCAATCACTTTTCGCTCGAGGTGGCGCCCGATCGTTATCTGATCAATCCACAGGGACTGTCCTGGGAGGAGGTCTGCGTCGGCGACATGTTGCTGATCAACGGTCAGGGCTCGGTGATCGAAGGCTGCCACGCCATCGAACCGACGGCGTTTTTCATCCACTCGTGGATCCACCGGCTCAACCCGGATGCCAAGGCCATCCTGCACACGCACATGCCCTACGCCACAGCGTTGACGCTGGTGCAGGACGGCCGCCTGGTCTATTGCCATCAGAATACGCTGCGCTTCTGGGGCCGGGTCGGCTACGACGATGTCTATGGGGGCGTGGCGCTGGACGCAGCCGAAGGCGAACGCATTGCCCGCACGATGCAGGGCAAATCCGTGATGTTCATGGCCAGCCATGGCGTTTCCGTCACCGGCAGCACCATGGCCTGGGCGTTCGACGATTTGTATTACCTGGAGCGCGCCTGCATGCACCAGTGCCTGGCGATGCAGACGTCGGGGGGCAAGCCGCTGAGGGTCGTTCCAGACGCCCAGTGCGCCGAAGTCGCCGCACAGATTTCGGGTGAACGGGCCCAAAGCGACCTTTACTTCGCAGCCATCAAACGCCTGCTCGACCGCGAACAACCTGGCTGGCGAAGCGAGGGCTGATCAGTTGCCAACACTGACGCGCGTCACATCGACGCGGCGCGCCGGCCTTACCCACTCCAGGCTTTGCAGCTAACTGTTGATATAGGTCTGCAACTGCGCGATGGTCTGCTCATGGTCGGCAATGATGTCGTCCATGATGTCGCGAATCGAGATCATGCCCACGACCTTGCCGTTGTCAACCACGGGCAGGTGGCGGATCTTGTGCTGACTCATCAGCGCCATGCACTCACGGGTACCGGTTTTGGGTGCCACCGAGATGACGTTCGCCGTCATGATCTCGGAGATCGGTGTCTCGCGCGAGTTCTTGCCCTTCAGCGCCACCTTGCGCGTGTAGTCGCGCTCGGAAAAAACACCCACCAGTTTGTCGCCCTCCATCACCAGCATGGCGCCCACGCCATGGTCAGCCAGCAATTGGAGTCCGTCGAACACCATCACGTGTGGTGCCACCTTGAAAAGCGCTGGATCACGCTTGTCGAGCAGTTCAACTACGGGTTTCATGGAGCCTCCTGTCACGGGAATCGTTACAAGTCCAGTGTAGCCAAACTCTGGTCGCATGCCCAGAGTGTCTGCTGGCGGCGGATCACCATCCGCGTTTCACATGTGATGTGGCTCAATGCGCCTGCCGCAATGCCTGTTGCGCACGGTCGCGCAGCAGGCGCAGGCTTGCCCGTTGACGCTCGGTCAGCGTGGGTGCCGTCTGCTCCACCATGCCGGCATAAATCAGGGCAAAGGGCTTGCCATTGAGCCCCATCGGCAGCAGCAGCAGCGCCGTGGCATGCACCTGCTGCCGATACCACGCTGGCAGGCGTTCGGTCATGGGCGACGTGGCGGTATTCGCAATCCAGGTGTCGGTATCGCGCGCACACACCGCCTGCAGCAGATCACCAGCCCCAACGCCCAGCGGCACGCGAAATGCCTGGACGATCGCATCGACGCCGGATCCGACGCCGAAGCGGCCGGTCAGGGTGGCGGTCTTCGGATCGCGCATGCAGAACACCGCGTGCGACAGGCCGACGGCCCGTTGCAAGGTGGCAAGTACCATGAGCAACACGTCTTTCAATCCTTGGCCTTGCGCCAGCGCCTTGTCGATGTCGCTCAATGCGGCGGTCAATTTGTCATCGAGTGACAGGTCCCGGCTGAATGCATCGTCGAGCGTCGGCATCGCGACCGGGCCGGACCCATCGGAATCCGCATGGCCGGCGACTGGCTCCGACGTGTCCGGTGGCTGCAGCAGGCGCGCGGCTATGCCGCCGGGAACGCTCTGCATTTCCATGGCGGCAGCCAGGTCGACAACCTTGATACGCGCTGTTTCCATGGCCTGCTGCATGTCGGGGGGTGTGGTGCCCAGCGTCCGCGCAAAGCGTTTGCGCACCCCATCGAGCTGTCTGGCCCGCTGCGTCGGGTCTTCCAGCAACAAAGTGTCGGCCAACTGGTTTGCAGCAAGCGCAGTCCACCGCAACTGCTCCTGGACGTCAGCGACCGCGCGCAGCGGCGGATCACCCACAGGCTTGTGCATATAGCGCCGGATGTCGGCCGGCAGATCCCACAGCTTCGCTACCCCCATGCCCAGGCCTGCATACGACAGGCCCAGGACTCGGATTGACGCGCTGTCTTCTGTCAGCTTGCCGGCGCCAGCGCGCACCAGCGCCTGCACATGCGCGGCCTCCTGGGCAAAGTAATACATGGCGAGCAGACGACCCAGTTCCTGGAACATGGCGCCAATGAAAGTCTCCTCGCCATCGCGACTGGATGCGGTCAGTTCGCGCGCAATCGACGCTGCCATCAGCGCGCGCAGAAACTCGCCGGTCAACTCATCCGCATGGGCCTTGTCCTGCATGCCCTCGACAAGAACCAGGCCCATCGCCATGTTGCGCAAACCGTTGAAGCCGATCAGCGTGACCGCCCGCGAAATGGTCGCTATCCCGCCACCACGCGCGTAATACGCACTGTTCACGACCCGCAGCAACTTGTTGGACAGTGCCACATCTTTCATGATTTCGTCGGCGACGGCACCGACACTTTCGCTTTCCGACGCGGCCATGGCCTGAATGCGCGAAACTGCATGTGTCATGGCCGGGAAATTCTCGTTTTCCTGCATGCGGCGCAGCAAGCGCTGGAGCGCGCCGTCATCGGCACCCGACCCGGCGGACCCGGCAGCAGTTCCCGGCAATGCGGCGTTCGCATCCGATAAACCAGACCATTGCGCCAGCTTCTCCTGCAAAACCCGCGCACTGGCATGGCGGCCGCCCGCATCGGCCGTCAAGGCCGCCTGCACGATGGCGCGCAAGGCACTGTCCGAACCCGCCGCCATGGCAGCCGGCCCGGGCTGCGTGGCATCTGCGCTGCTGCGCAGAGGAGTGCGACTGTCCGAGAGCAGGCAGGCGAGCACCATGGCGACAGTGTGAACATCCGCTTCAGTGCCAAGGGTCTGCGCAATGGTGTGCCCTGCAGGCCACCAAGGGGCCATTGCTCGTGCCTGCGCGGCCTGGGCATCGGCATCGGTCACACGGACAGGGACCGCAAAGTCCAGCAGGCGCACGCGCCCCTGATCGTCAATCAGCATGTTGCCAGGGTGCAAATGGCCGTGAACCTGACCCGCGGCATGGGCCAGCACCAGCGCATCGAGCACTTCCAGCATCCAGCCAACCGCCTTGCGCGCCCCAGCACCTGCAGGCATGGCCATCCGCTGCGCCAGAGTCTGGCCCGGGACCCAATTGGTTACCAGGTAGGGCTGGCCGTCGATGACACCGACCTCGCGCAGCGGCACGATGGCTGGATGCGACAGGTGGCTGCGCAAGTTGGCCTGGTGGACCCACGATGCCATCAGGGTCGCATCGACATCGCGCCCAGGCTTGATCAGCTTGACACGCACTTCACGTCCGGACGGCTGGTCAAGCCCTTGCCAGACGCTGGCCAAGTCAGTATCCGCCACCAGCCGGCGCAAGGTGTAGTGCCCCAGAACAGGCAAGCGTGCCATGGGGTCAGGTGGATCTGACCCGCCAGCAGGTTTCACAGGTGGTTCCTGCATGATGAGAAATGGTTGAAAACCGGCAAAAAGGAGTGCCGGCCCGGCCAGTATGGCACCGGATGAAGCGCCGGCAATCCGGCATTACCCATACCTGCATACCATGCGCCCGACGCCGGACTACCCGGCGTCGCCGAAGTGGCTTCAGCGGGGAAGCAGGAAACGACGCAACAGCTCGCGCACATCGTCGATGGCCGGGATTGCGGCCATCAGAATCAGCAAAAAGGCCAGCGGAACCGTCGAGATGTAGCCTACGCTCTGAAAGCCGAGTGCGCCCATCACACCGCCAAGGAAAAATGCACCTACCAGCAGCAGCAGAATCCGCAGTCGCTGGCGATTGGCCAGCACCGCCGGCGCGCCCGGTGTCGGATGGCGATTCCAGTACAGCAGCTTGCCGATCTCGATCCCGATGTCGGTGACCAGTCCGGTCACATGCGTGGTCCGAATCTCGGCGTGGGAAAGTTTCGAGATCACCGCGTTCTGCAACCCCATCATGAAACACAGCAGCATCACGGTGACCGGCACGAACAGCCCCGCTACCCCCATCAACCGGGCGCCCAGCAGTCCGAATACCAGCAGCAGCACCGCCTCGAGCAGTAACGGCAAGGCGAACTCGCTCTGCATTTTCTTGCGCCGCGCATAGTGCACCATGACGGCCGAACAGGCTGCGCCCAGCATGAACGACAACAAGGCGCCCACGCCGACCAGCACCAGCGTCATGTTGCCCAGCGCCAGATTGTCAGCCATCGACGAGACGATGCCGGTCATGTGCGAGGTGTATTGCTGCACGGCCAGAAAGCCGCCTGCATTGATTGCGCCGGCCACAAACGCCAGCACGACGCCCAGGATCCGATTGGACTGATGCGTGCGGTTGCGCCCGGTCAGGCGTCTGGCGAACTGAATGGGCACGTCGGATGGGTCAATGGCATGGGGGATACCACGCGATCGTACCGGGAACCGGAAACGGTTCGGGGCCCGGCATCCGGGGTGAGGCACGGCTCAGCGGTCGGCGTTGTCCTGGCGCAGCTGTTTTCGTGGCGCCCGGGAGTCGGACCTGCGCCGGCTTGTGGCGACCATACAAAGGCCAGCCGCTGGTCGGACCGCCCGACTCAGACCAGACCAAGTGGGGTTGGGTGTCCATGGTGCGTGGTTGGTCGATCCAAAAACAGCGCCCAACGTTGGGTTGTCCAAGCAGTGCCGCCTTGTCGGCGCTTACACACACCGGGCCCTTGCTGGAGCTCGAAAAACGCAGGTGGGTAATATCGAGACCCACCGCACCTAGAAAAAATGGCGCCAGTTGCGCACCGTAACACCCGTCAAAAAGGGCCCTGCACCACCATGAAACCGATTGCACCCCGTGTGTTGGCATTCGATGTATTTGGCACCGTGGTCGACTGGCACGGCAGCATCCTGCGAGAGATCGACGCGATGGACCTGGGTGTGGACGGCGCGGCGTTCGCGCTCGCCTGGCGCGCCGGCTACCAGCCAGCCATGCGTCGGGTGATGTCGGGCGAACGGGGCTGGACGCTGCTCGACGATCTGCATCGCCTGATGCTCGACGAAGTACTTGCCACGTTCGGCGTCACGCACCTGGGTGCGGCAGAAAAGGCCCACCTGAACAAGGTCTGGCACCGACTCGACCCCTGGCCCGACGCCGTGCCCGGTTTGATCAGACTCAAGCAGCGTTACATCATTTGCAGCCTGTCGAACGGCAATATCGGCCTGTTGACCCACATGGCCAAACACGGCGGACTGCCCTGGGACTGTGTGTTGTCCGCCGAGGTGTTCAAGGCCTACAAGCCGGACCCGTCGGTTTACCTGGGTGTGGCCCGCGTGTTCGATGTGCCGCCCACAGCCGTGATGCTGGTGGCGGCCCACCACGACGATCTGGCGGCCGCACGCGCCTGCGGCCTGCAGTCGGCGTATGTCGAGCGGCCGGCAGAGTTTGGCGCTGATCACCTCAAGAATGTCAGTGCGAACCCTGCCAACACCATGCATGCGCGCAACTTCATCGACCTGGCCGATCAACTGGGTGCCTGACGGGCCCGCGCATGGGCCACGTAAGCCCCCCGAACACGAGCGTTTCGACGTCGATGGGCTTGGCAGGCGCCGGCCATTGAATTTCGCGCCTTTGCCTCACAGTTGACGCCACTGCAACGTCTGCAGCGGACATTGTGCCCTTGTCATTTCTTCTTTTCACCGTTGTTGCCCTCGCATTCGTGGGGTGGTTGCTGGCGCGCCCCTGGCTGCTTGAGCGACGCCGCCAGGAGCTGCGCAGCCAGCCATTTCCGGCCCACTGGCGACCTTTGTTGATGCGATTACCACTTGTGCGTCGTCTGCCGGCTGATCTGCAAATGCAGCTCAAGGCCCACATACTGGTTTTCCTGGCCGAGAAGCCGATGCTCGGGTGTGCAGGCCTGCAATTGACCGATGCCATGCGCATACCGATCGCCGCCCAGGCCTGCCTGCTGCTGCTCAATCGCAAGACCGACTACTTCCCCAACCTGCGCCAGATCCTGGTCTATCCCGGCCCGTTTGTCGTGGATCGGCAGCATCCGGTCGGATCCGGCGTGATGCAGGACCTGCGCCAGGTGCTTTCGGGCGAATCATGGTCGCAAGGGCAAGTGGTGTTGTCGTGGCAGGACGTACAGGTGGACAGCGCGGACGGCAACGATGGTCGCAACGTCGTAGTCCATGAGTTTGCGCATCAACTCGACCAGGAAAGCGGCCAGGCCAACGGTGCGCCGACTTTGCGATCACGCAGCGCCTACCGGAACTGGGCACAGGTTTTCGGCCAGGCATTTACGCATTTGCAGCAACGCGTGGCAGCGGGCCAGGGCGGCCTGCTCAGCGACTATGGTGCGACCAATCCGGGCGAGTTCTTCGCAGTGGCCTCGGAAGTGTTCTTTGAGCAGTCGCAACAACTGGCCGACGAGCAGCCGGCACTGTTCGCGCAATTGCGCGACTTCTATGCCGTCGACCCGCTGAGCTGGTGATCCATCGTGGCGTTACGGCAGGCTGTCAGCTGTCGAGTTCGGGGTATTGGCGAAACAGACCATCCAGGTTGAACGCTATGCGCCGATCGCTGGCCAGGTAGGCCGCCACGCGTGGCAACAGCGCGATCTCGCCATGCAGCCGCTTCACCATGGGTGCTGTGCGCAGCACGCGCCGCGTGGCCTTGGGGAACGCGTAATGCAGCCCCTCGACCAACTGGAAAAGCGACAGGTCGGCGTACGACAACTGCGCGCCGACAAGGTGCAGATGGTGCGCCTTGGCATTGGGTTCGTTGCGCGATAACACGGACTCAAACCAGGCCAGGTACTTGATCAAACGCGCGCCACAGAACATTCGCGCGCGTCGATCAGCCTCGCTTTTCTGTTCCTCGTAATACAGCGAGGCAGATATCGGATGGTGGGTATCGTGCACCTCTTGCAGCACATCGGCGATGGTCAACTGAATCTGGTGTGTCCACAGCTGAGCCGGCGCGCCCTTGCCCACCAGTCCCAGCCGCGGCCCGAGGTAGAGCAGGATCGCCGCCGTCTGAGCGATCACTGTTTTGCCGTGGCGCATGATGGGTGGCGCAAACGGAGGATGCCCCTGCGTGGTGTCACCCAGCGCGGCCAGCAGTGCCGGCATGCCGCGCCCGGATGCTTCCTGACCTCGCGCAACGTCTATGTAATCAGCACCGGCTGCCTCGAGCGCCAGCCGGATGAATTCGCCGCGACCCTGGATGGTCGGCCAGTAAATCAGTTCGTATGCCATGCCTGTGTTTCGTTTGATCATGGGGGTGCTGGTTGCGGGCGCACCGAAGGGTAACCCAGGTCGGGGCTGTTGCCATGCCGGATGTAGCGCACCCATGTGACAGGCGTCGCAGACCGAATGCATATACTCGAATTTTCGCCATCGGCCACCACCGGGACGCGCCGGATCGGCATCGCAATCCAGGAGGTACACCATGACTACCGAAGCATTCGTTTACGACGCGATTCGCACACCCCGTGGCAAGGGCAAGAAGGATGGCAGCCTGCACGAGGTCAAGCCTGTCAATCTGCTGGCCGGCGTGTTGGCCGAACTGCAACGACGCAACGATTTCGACACCGCACAGGTCGATGATGTGGTGATGGGCGTGGTCTCGCCGGTTGGCGAACAGGGCTCGGTGATTGCCAAGGTGGCGGCGCTCAAGGCGGGATGGGACTTCCGCTGTTCGGGTGTGCAGCTCAACCGCTTCTGTGCGTCGGGCCTGGAGGCGGTCAACATGGCGGCACAAAAGGTACGTTCGGGCTGGGAGGACCTGGTGGTGGCCGGCGGTGTCGAGAGCATGAGCCGCGTGCCGCTTGGCTCGGACGCAGGCGCGTGGGCACAGGATCCGGAAACCAACAACGCTACCGCCTTCGTGCCACAAGGCATTGGCGCGGACCTGATCGCCACCATCGAGGGCTTTGCGCGCGAAGACGTCGATGCGTTTGCGCTGGAGAGCCAGAAGCGAGCGGCCAAAGCGCGCGAAGGCGGCTATTTCACCGGCTCGGTGGTGGCGGTCAAGGATTTTCTCGATCAGACCATCCTGGATTTTGACGAATTCATCAAGCCGCATACGACGCTTGAAGGCCTGGCCTCGCTGCGTCCGGCATTCGAGGCCCTGGGCGCGATGGGGTTTGATCAGGTGGCGATCTCGCGTTATCCCCAGGTCGAGCGCATCCAACATGTCCATCATGCCGGCAATTCGTCGGGCATCGTCGACGGCGCAGCGGCGGTGCTGATCGGCTCCGAAGCGGCGGGCAAGATCCACGGGTTTGCGCCGCGCGCTCGCATCGTCGCGGCCGCACTCAGCGGCGCCGATCCGACCATCATGCTCACCGGGCCCATGCCGGCGGCGCGAAAGGCACTGGCCAAGGCGGGCATGACGATCGACCAGATCGATCTGTTCGAGGTCAACGAGGCCTTTGCAGCGGTGCCCATGCGCTTCATGAAAGAGATGGGCGTGCCTCATGAGAAGGTCAACGTGAACGGCGGCGCCATCGCGATGGGCCACCCGCTGGGTGCCACCGGCGCCATGATTCTGAACACCCTGATCGACGAGTTGCACCGGCGCAAACTGCGCTACGGCCTGGCCACCCTGTGTGTCGGCGGTGGCATGGGAATCGCCACCATCGTCGAACGAATCTGAGCGCGCAGGGTCTGCCATGTCGGCGCCCTGTTCATCCCTTTTGGACCATGCCGCGATGCCTGTCACGGCGCGAAATTGGAATCTGACCCCGATTAAAGAAGATGAAAACCATCCAGTACACCCTTGACGACGGTATTGCGACGATCATGTTTGACGAGCCGGGTTCGGCCGTCAACACCATGTGCGATGACTGGCATCAGGACCTGACAAGGGTCACACAGCGGGTCATGCAGGACAAGGACGCGATCCGCGGCATCATTCTGGCGTCGAACAAGACGACCTTTTTTGCCGGCGCGGACCTCAAGGGACTGATGCGGCTGACTGCCGCCGACGCACCCCGTTTGTATCGCGAGATCGAGCAAAGCAAGAAGAACTTCCGCGTGATCGAGACACTGGGCAAGCCGGTGGTGAGCTGCATCAATGGCGCTGCGCTGGGTGGTGGCTGGGAGGTGGCGTTGATCGGCCATTGCCGGATTGCTGTGGACGATCCGAAGATCCAGCTCGGCCTGCCGGAGATCACGCTGGGGCTGATACCCGGTGCGACCGGCATCACCAAGATGACGCGCCTGCTCGGCTTGATGGGGGCGCAGCCTTACATCCTGGAAAGCCGTCTGTTCAATCCGCGTCAGGCGCTGAATCTCGGCCTGGTACACGAACTGGTGGCCGATGCCAGCGCCTTGCGACCCGCGGCACTGACCTGGATCCAGGCCCACCCGGTATCGATGCAGCCCTGGGACGACAAGACCTGGAAGATTCCCGGAGGCCTGCCGAGCCATCCGAAAATCGCCCAGGCCCTGGCGGTGGCGCCGGCGATGCTGCGCAAGACCACGCACGGCCTGTACCCGGCTCCCGAGGCGGCATTGGCTGCGATGGTCGAAGGTGCGCAGGTCGATTACGACACCGCATTGCGCATCGAGAGCCGCTACCTGGCCCGGCTGATCGTCGATCCGGTGGCTAAGAACATGATCAACACGTTTTTCTTCAACATGGGTTCGATCAAGTCCGGCCAGTCCCGACCGCAAGGCGTGCCACGCAGCAAGCCGACCCGGGTGGGCATCCTGGGCGCAGGCATGATGGGTGCCGGCATCGCGTATGTGCAGGCCAGCCGGCGCATCCAGACCGTACTCAAGGACGTCGACCAGGCAAAAGCGGATGCGGGGAAAGCCTACAGCGCCAGGCTGACCCAGGCACGGGTTGACCAGGGACACATGGGAGCGCACGAACAGGTCGAACTGCTGGCCCGCATCGCGCCCACAGGGTCGGACGACGATCTGCAGGGTTGCGATTTGATCATCGAGGCGGTGTTTGAGCAGCGCGAACTCAAGGCCCGGGTGACGCGTGCGGCCGAAGCCCGGTTGGCGCCGGGCGGCTTTTTTGCCAGCAATACGTCCACACTGCCGATCAGCGGCCTGGCCAGCGCGAGCAACCGGCCGGAGAAATTCATCGGCATCCATTTCTTCAGTCCGGTCGAGAAGATGAAGCTGGTCGAGATCGTCCGCGGCCAACAGACCGACGACGAGACCGTGGCGCGCGCGTTCGACTATGTACAGGCGCTGGGCAAGATCCCGATAGTCGTCAACGATTCACGCGGCTTTTACACCAGCCGGACCTTCGGCACCTATGTCATGGAAGGTGCGGCCATGCTCAGCGAGGGCATTGCGGCGGCGGTGATCGAGAACGCGGCCGTGATGTGCGGCATGCCGGTCGGGCCGCTGGCGGTGCTGGACGAGACGGCACTGTCGCTGAGCGTGCATGTGCTGGATCAGACGCGCGCCGATCTCGCTGAGCAGGGCCAGATTCATGAAGCCACCGCCGGTGAGATATTGGTCGAGCGCATGGTCAAGGAATTGAAGCGCCCGGGGCGTGCGGGTGGTGGCGGTTTCTACGACTACCCGGTGAAGAAAGGCGCACGCAAGACTTTGTGGCCCGAGCTGGCGCGTCTGTTCGGCAAGCCCGACGTGCCCTGGGACCTGCAGGACATCAAGGACCGGCTGCTCTACCGCCAGGCCGTCGAGACCGCGCGTTGCCTGCACGAGAACGTGCTGACCAGCGTGCCCGACGCCAACATCGGCTCGATCTTCGGCATCGGTTTCCCGGCCTGGACCGGTGGGGCCATGCAGTTCATCTACAGCCAGGGCATTGACCGGTTTTTGCAGCGTGCCGACTCGCTGGCCAGCCGCTACGGCAACGGATTTGCCGTCGCCGATGGCGTGCGCGGCACCATCGCGAAATTCCAGCCGAAGTACTGATGCGGCCGCATGACGGTTTACGTCATGCCGAAGGCGAATCCATGTCGGGAGCAGTGCCACCGCTGGTGTGATCCAGTGCGGCGAGCAACAGCGGCTTTTGTACCTTGCCCAACGCCGTCTTGGGCAGTTCACTGCGGAACTCGACGCGTCGCGGCATCTTGAAGCGGGCGATACGGCCTTCGAGCCGTTGCAGCACATCGTGCGCCGTCAGATCCGCGCCCGCGACCAGAACCACCACGGCCACGGCCACCTCGCCCCAGGTCGGGTCCTTCATCCCGATCACGGCAACCTCGGCGATATCGGCGCTCGCCGCAAGCAGATTCTCGATCTCGGCCGGATAGATGTTTTCGCCACCGGAGATGATCATGTCGGTGCTGCGTCCAACCACCCAGTAAAAGCCTTCAGCATCCTGGTGCGCCAGATCGCCGCTGTGGAACCAGCCTTGCTGGAAAGACGGATGGTCCGGCTCCTGCCAATATCCGCGCATCAGATTCGGCGCCCGAATCCAGATCTCGCCGACTGCGCCTGCCGCCACGTCGCAGCCGTGCGCATCGACCAGACGCACCTGCACATGCAACCCGGCCCGCCCGGCAGCGCCGGGCGCCCGCATCGCATCGTCGCGACGCAGGTAGATTGACACCGGCCCGGTCTCGGTGGCGCCGTACACCTGCCCCACCGGTATGTGCCGCGCATGAAAGCCGTCAATCAGGCCACGCGGCACCACGGACGAACCGGCCACCACCAAACGCAGCGAAGACAGGTTGGCCGCGCCCCACTCGGGGTGTTCCATCACGGCGCGCATCGTCGCTGGCACCATCACCGACAACTGCGGTCGCCATGCCTGTACGTCGGCGATCCAGGCGCTGGCGTCAAAGCGCCGGTGCAGCCTGACCGTGGCCCCTGCATGCAGGGCGGGCAGGGTCTGAATGCAAAGACCGCCCACATGGAACAGCGGCAGGACGGTCAACACCCGGTCTTCGGACGACAGGTCCTGCGCGTGCGCGGCATTGACGCAGTTCCACAACAGGCCGGCCTGGGTATGGACCGCCCCCTTGGGCAGCCCCGACGTGCCAGATGTATAGACCAGTAATACGGGTGTGTCGTCGTCACCGTGCAGCAGTGACGCATCAGGCGCGTTTAGTTGCTGCACGATGGGCCTCGGCCTGGCTGGCACGGGCAACAAGTCAAGGGGGGCGTCCAGGGCCAGCGCTTGCGCAGCGTCGCCGTGGTGCTCATCCGCCATCAGCCAGCGCGCGCCGGCATGGGTCAGGATCTGCCGATGCTCGTCCGCCGCCAGTCGATAATTCAGCGGCAGCAACATGGCGCCAATACGCGCCAAAGCGAACAGCGTCACCAGCATGCGAGGATCGTTCAAGCCCAGCCACGCCAGTCGATCGCCACGGCGCACACCGGCGGCCAGCAAGGCGATGGTGCTGGCGTCGACCTGTTGCCACAAGTCGCGATAGTCGATGTCCTGGCCGTGCCAATGTATCGCCACCTGGTGTGGCGTGAACTGGGCGTGTCGCTCGACGATGCGTGAAAGATTCAAGGCCATGGTTCAGCCGTGTCCGACAACCGGGGCGCAGGGTTGACTGGGCCTACAACACGTCTGGCTCGTCGCGTTCGCCCGACTCGTACAGGCAGTCGCGGCCGAGTCGGTCGATGCACAGTTCGGCGGTCCAGGGCAGCATCAGCGAGCCGCAACGCGAATCGCGGTACAAACGCTCGAGCGGCAAGGTCTTGAGCATCGACTGTCCGCCGCAGGTGCGCACCGCCAGCTGGCAGATGTCGTTGGCGTTCTCCATGATGCTGTAGTGTGCTGCCAGCAGGCCCATGCGCACCTCCTTGGATGGATCGACCCGCGCAGCGCGCGCATTCTGCAGGAAAATTGCGCGGGTTTGTTCGAGCTTGACCTTCATCTCGGCCACGGCGATCTGCTTGGTCGGGTACATGCGCCGCTTCACGGGCGGCATGCCCGGCAGTTCAGCGCGCAGGTATGACACGGTGAAGTCGTAGGCGGCCTGCGCGATGCCCATGTAGGTGGGCGACAAGGTGGCGAACATGTGCGGCCAGCGCAGCGCCGCCTGGGCATACAGGCCTTCGGGCATCAACAACTCGGCGTCAGGGACGAACACGTCCTTGAACAGCAGGTTGCGCGACACCGTGCCGCGCATGCCCAGCGGATCCCAGTCGCCAGTGACCGTGACGCCGTCGGCATTGCGGTCGACGGCCAGATACAGTGAATCGCGTTGCGTGGCACCTGGAATGTCCAGCGTGCACAGGATGCCGTAATAGTCGGCTGCGCCAGCCAGCGAGGCGAATATCTTCTTGCCGTTGACCAGGTAGCCACCGTCGACCTTGTGTGCCAGCGTGCCAAACGGGGCCTTGCCAGCTGCCGCCGCGCCACCTTCGGAAAATGGCTGGGAGTAGATCTTGCCCTCCTGGACGATGCGCTTGTAATGTTTGGCGCGATGTGCCTCGTGGCGGGCGCGCTGTTCGGCCGTCATGTCCAGGTCGTCGGCAATGAAACCGGTCCACATGGTCGAACTCACATGCATGTTGAGCGTGAGTGCGGTCGCGCCACAATGGCGCCCGATCTCGGCAGCTGTCATCACATAGGTGGCGAAGTCTGCCCCCCAGCCACCGTATTGCTCCGGCACACAGATGCGCAGCAGGCCAGCCGCATGCATGTCGGCGTAGTTCTCGAACGGAAACACCGCATCGCGATCAATCTGCTGCGCACGGGCCGCGAACTTGTTGCGCCCCAGGTCGCTGGCGATCGCCAGCAACTGGTTCTGCTTGTCGGTCAGCGTCGTGTATTCGCCTGCAATGGACGGCGGCACATAGCGGCTGGATTTGGTGGACGACGAAACTCTGGCATCGTTATGCATCAGACTCCTCCTCGGATTGGGGAAATGCGCCCGCAGGAAATCCAGCACGGCGCGGTTGAAAACTTCCGGTTGCTCCATGTTGGCGAGATGGCCAACGCCGGCAAGGCACTGGTATTGCCCCTGCCCCTGCCCTATACGATCGGCCATGCGCTGCATCACAAGCGGCGGCGCATTGCGGTCGTGCTCGCCGGCCAGGCACAGCGTGGGTACGGCAATGCGCGCCAGGGCATCCAGCCGATCAAAGGCCACAATGGCCTGCAATGCGGCCCGGTAACTGGCCTGGGGCACAGCGGACATCACGGCGCAGGCGTGTGCCTGTGCCTGCGCATCGGCATGGGGCGCCATCATCGAGGGCACCAATTGCCGCGCCAGCGCGGCCATATCCATGCCGGCATCCAGCGGCGCGAACCGTCGTTGCAAAAAATTCTGCTGCCAAGCACCATCGGCACGACCAAATGCAGCTGAAGTGCCCGACAGGACCAGCCCATCGACCTGCTGCGGCCACAGGGCCACCAGTTCCTGCGCCACCATGCCGCCCATGCTGTGACCCAGGATCAGATTGCGCTCGGCCCCCACATGTTGAATCAATCGTAGCAGCGCGTGAGCCAGCTCGGTCGTGGTGCATGGATCGACCATCGCCGAGTCGCCGTAACCCGGCATATCCCAGGCGATCACGTGGTAACCGGCATCGGCCAGCGCGGGCATGTTGGCAGCAAAAGCCTGCTTGCCGCCGCCTACGCCATGCAACAGGAACAGTGCGGTTGTTCCGCTGCCTTGTGCAATCGAGGCCGGTATCGCCTGGTCCCGGCTTCCCGCAGGACCTTCGCCCTGCGGGCTACGGTGCGAGCTTGCTTGGGAAAGGCCCGGCGCGGCGCTCATCCCAGTTCCCCTTGCAATTGGCCATCGAGCACGACGACCTTGTCGTCGAGCAGTACGGTGCAGCGGCGCAGCGGCAGGTCGAAATGGCCCAGCGTGTGACGCCCAGCCACTTCGTTGGCGCCGGTTGAATACAGAAAATTTCCGGCAAACGCCCGCAACTCGGTGCCGTTGAAGTCGTTCTTGTCGTAGAAAGCCATGGCGTCCCAGCGCGCACGCGGATTCATGCCCCAGCCCACATGCGATACCGCATAGGCAGCATGGTCGCCCCAGGCCGCAAAGTAGCTGCGCATGAGTTCGGCGTCCAGATGCTGGCCGGCGATTTCGGTTACAAAATCGTTCTGTATCGTCAGTACAACCGGTCGCTCCAGGTAGCGTTTGAAGGTCAGGTTGACATCACCCTCGTTCAGGACAAGGGTTCCGTTGACGCTACCCGCCGCCGGGAATGCCAGGCACAGACCGCCCGGCCAATGGGAAATACTGCCCGCACGCGCCGTATATCCCCAGCCACCGCCCACGCGCGCACCTGTCAACGCAATCGACAGATCGGTGCCCGCTGCCGAGCGTACCTGCATCTGGCGGGCCTGCTTGAGCAGCCGCATGCCGATCTTGACCTTGGGTTCGAGCGCCGGATCGGGCAGGCAACGCTCGAGCACCTCGGGATGCTCGTTGGACACCATCAGCACCCGGGCGCCGCCCGCCAGAATGTCCGGCAACTCGCTTGCGTGCAGCAGACCTTCGACCGTCAGGTCTGCGACAAAACCGCTGCTTGCAAGCGCCTGGACCACTGGCGCCAGACCAGCGATGGCATCTGACGCGCCGGTGGAGCGCACCGGTACCGGGGCCGTCAGGGCTGGCGTGCGCAACACGACGTGGAACACCCGAGCGCCCAGTTGCGCCAATGCGAGTTCGGCCAACTGCACGTTGACTGCGCGCGACTGGGTTTCCGACAACACAACCGCCGTTTCGCCGGCTTGTACGCCCGACAGGCGAAATACCTGCACAAAGGCTTCAATCCATTTGGCCTCCATCCGTGACTGCATCATGCTGGGGCCTCGTTCATGAGGAAACGCCGGGCCGCTCCCAAGTTTCCTCGCACCCCCTCGGGGGGCCTGGCGAAGCCAGGGCTGGGGGCACTCATAGCGAAACGCCGGGCCGCTCCCAAGTTTCCTCGCACCCCCTCGGGGGGCCTGGCGAAGCCAGGGCTGGGGGCACTCATAACCGGGAACCGAGGGTGAAGTAGCCCCCGCTGTGAAACAGCAGTGGCGCCGCTTCCGCGTGGCTGTATCGCTCCACCTCTGCAATGAACAGGCAGTGATCACCAGCGTTCTGCTGCGACACCCGCCGGCATTCGAACCAGGCGGCCGCGCCGTGCAGATAGGGCATGCCATCGCGGTTCTCGGCATGCGCGACCTGGCCGAACTTGTCGTCGGCGCCAGAGGCAAACAACCGGGATATCTCGACCTGAGATTCAGCCAGCACGTTGACGACAAAACGCTCCACCTCGCGAAAGCTCGGCAGATGGTGCGACGCCAGGCGCAGCGCCCAGGTGATCAAGGGTGGCTCGAGCGACAAGGCAGCGAATGAATTGGCGGTCAGGCCGACAAAACTGCCGTCGGGAGCGCGGGTGGTGATCACCGTAACACCCGTGGCAAACTGGCCCAGCGCGACCCGCAAAACACGGGTCTCGCCAAGGGTAGCACCAGCAGGCGGCGACGCCGTCGCAATGGAGTGTGGTTTCATCACCTGCCATCATAGATGAGGCCATACACCACCCGGTCGCAAGACTTCAGGGCAGACGCGTGCGCTATGCTTGCCGGATCGACGCACGCGACACTTCCAACATGACCGAATCGCCAGACGAACGCAGCCACTTTACGATGGCCGTCACTCAATTGGGGGACAGGCGCGATGTCGTGGCTTCGAAGGCGATCTTCAACAGCCAGGGCATGAAGGTTGTTGACAAGGGTGTTTCGATCAACAACGGTCTGTATGCCCGACTGATGCAGCACAAACTGGCGGTTCCGCTGGAAGACTCTGTCATCAGTGCCGATGCCGTCAACGGCGATGCGCTCAAGCGGACGGCGGCCTCCATCATGGCCGATGTACCCTTTTTCGGCCGACTGACGGCGGATCCGGCCAGCCGCAAGTTACTGCTCAACGTCATGGAAACCCTGCCGCTGCCCGAGGCCATGGCTTTCCAGTTGACGGTGGCGCGCGACGTGCGACCGGAAATCTACATGAACCTGGTGCGCACCGCGCTGGTGGCGATCTGGCTGGCCAAGTCGCAGGCCACGCTGTTGTCGCGCTTCGACCTGGGCATGGCCGGGGCTGCCGGCCTGCTGCATGACATCGGCATGCTGCATGTCGACCCGATCCTGCTGCGCGCGACGCACAGACTCAATCGCGAACAGCGGCGCCAGTTGTATTCGCACCCGCTGGTATCGACCACGCTGGTCGAACGCCACCACCAGTATTCGCGCGAGGTGGTCCGGGCCGTGTCGGAGCACCAGGAGTACCTGGACGGCTCGGGGTATCCACGCAACCTTTCAGGTGAGGCCATGAGTGCGCTGGGCCGTGTGGTGTCGCTGGCGCAGGTGGTGGCGGCGATGTTTGCGCCCGGGCGCAATGCTCCTGAGATGCAACTGTCGGTGCTGCTGCGCATGAATACGCACCGGTACGACCCCGCCATGTCGATGCAGATACTGACGCTGGTGCAACCGCAACTCGATGTGCTCAGCGCCGCGATCGAACTGCTCGAAGACCCGGTGCAACAACTCGGTGAGATTGACGCCATGCTGGCCCGCCTGCCGCTGGATCTGGGCAATGACCCGGCCGTCAACCCTGCGCGGCGCGTGGCGCTGGCCACCGTGGCTGAACACGGAGCCAAGTTGCGCCGTTCGCTGGCCGGGGTGGGTGCCGTTCCCGACCAGCTTGTGCAACTGGGCGACAGTGTCAAGGATGAGTCAGTGCAGACCGAGCTGACACTGCTGACCCGGGAGGCAAGCTGGCAACTGCGCACCCTGGCACGCGAGGCGCGCCGGCGCTGGCGCGAACAGCCGGAGGACGATTTCCCGGCGCCACTACGTGCCTGGCTGGACGATGTCGACGCCTTCGTTGCCAAACTGGCCGGGCCGCAGGTGCAAGACAGTGCGGATGCCGAACCGAGCCAGATTGTTCTGGACACGGACAGCACCGAAGACACACCAACCACCTGATTGCCATGGCGGTTGCTCCTGTTGCGCAGGACGATGAAGTCGCCGCGGCCCGTCCTGAATCGCTCTCCGACCTGTTTTGGTCGTTCAGCTTGCTGGCACTGCAAGGCTTTGGCGGCGTGCTGGCGGTGGTACAGCGCGAACTGGTGGAAAAGAAGCGCTGGCTTACCCTCGACGAGTTTGTTGAGGACTGGGCCGTGGCCCAGATCATGCCCGGCCCCAACGTGGTGAACCTCTCGCTGATGATCGGCGGGCGGCATTTCGGCATCCGCGGTGCACTGGTCGCACTTGCCGGCATGCTCACGTTCCCGATGGTGATCGTGCTGCTGCTGGCGATGTTGTTTGCCGGCATTTCCGATGAGCCAGCCGCAAGGGGTGCCTTGCGCGGCTTGGGCGCCGTCGCAGCCGGACTGATCGCCGCCACCGGTCTGAAGATGCTGCCGGCACTGCGCAAAAACACCATGGGCCCTACGGCGTGCACCATCATCGCAGTGCTCACTTTTGCGGCGATTGCAGTCGCCCGCGTGCCGCTGCTGGGCGTGTTGCTGGGTCTCGGATTACCCGCCTGCGTCTGGGCCTGGTACCGGCTGGGGCGGGCATGAATCTGGTCATGACCCCATCTGACTGGCTGGCATTTTTCGGTCACTTTCTGTCGCTGTCGCTGCTGGCCGTCGGCGGCGCCATTGCACTGGCGCCCGACATGCACCGATATCTGGTCGACGAACGCCTCTGGTTGAGCGATCCGGAATTTTCATCCAGCATTGCACTGGCACAAGCGGCACCCGGCCCCAACGTACTGTTCATCGCGCTGCTGGGATGGAACGTCGGCCTGAACACCGGCGGTTATGGCGCTGCTGTACTGGGGATGTTGCTTGCGATGTGTGGTGTGCTGCTGCCCAGTACCGCACTGACCTATTCCGCCAGCCGCTGGGCCCATCGCAACCGCACACATCGCGCCGTACGTGCGTTCAAGCTGGCCATGGCGCCGATTGTCATCGCACTGCTGGTGGCCACGGCGTGGCTGCTGGCATCAGCCCTGTACGGCAAGGCCCACGCGGGCATCTCATGGCTGTTGACGCTGGCCTGTACATGGATTGTCTGGCGCACCCGCATCCACATGTTGTGGTTGCTCGGTGCCGGTGCCCTGTTGGGGGCATTCGGCTGGGTTTGACACACCACACATCCCCCCGCAATCGCGTCATCCTGGCCCAGATCGCCCTGCGGCGTGGCCGCAAGGAGTCCATTTCAGTATTTGCCACCCGGTAGGGCGCGCTGGCGCACCGCCTCATACAGACAGATCCCGCTGGCCACCGACACGTTCAGGCTCTCAACCGCTCCGCGCATCGGAATCTGCACCAGCTCGTCGCAGGTCTTCATCGTCAGCTGGCGCATGCCCGCGCCTTCGGCGCCCAGTACCAGCGCCAGAGGCCGGCGCAGATCGGTCTGGTAAAAGGTCTTCTCGGCCGTATCGCTGGTACCCACGACATGAATGGCGCGCTCTTTAAGCTCGCCGAGCGTACGCGCGAGGTTCGTGACCATGAAATACGGCATGGTTTCAGCAGCGCCGCTGGCCACCTTGGCCACGGTGGCGTTGATGCCTGCCGCATGATCCTTGGGCGCAATGACTGCATGCGCCCCGGCGCCGTCGGCCACACGCAGGCAGGCGCCCAGGTTGTGCGGATCGGTAACACCGTCGAGCACCAGCAGCAGCGGAGCCACCCGCTGCGCGAGCGGCAGTGCTTCCTGTGCCGCCTCGTGGTCTTCGAGCAATTGGTCCAGCGAGTGGGTCTTGGGCAGCGCCTTGACCCGTGCCACGACGCCCTGGTGCCCATGATTGCCGCTCATGCGCGCCAACTGCATGCCGTCGGATTCCAGCAGACGCACGCCGGCATTCCGCGCACGCTCGAGGAACTGGCGCAGCCGCGCGTCGCGCCGGCTGGCGTCGAAGTGCACCTCAATGACAGATGCAGGCGCGGTGCGAATGCGCACGCCGATGGCGTGAAATCCGAAAAGAACTTGAGAACTTGCCATGGCGCGATTATCCGCCGCCGGCGCACCCGCTTCGCTTGTCAGTCCGCAGATTCGACGATACGCCCGGCTTCAATGGTGATGCGGCGCTGGCAGCGCTCGGCAATGGCGCGATCGTGCGTCACCAACACCAGCGTAGTGCCCAGCTCGGCATTGAGCGCGAACATCAACTCCATGATGGTCTCGCCAGTGGCGAAGTCCAGGCTGCCGGTGGGTTCATCGGCCAGCAACACCGCAGGCTGCACGACGAAGGCGCGCGCCAATGCGACCCGCTGCTGCTCGCCGCCACTCAAGACCTTGGGGTAATGCCCCAGCCGCTCTGACAGGCCGACCCGTACCAGCATCTCGGCAGCCGACTGTCGCGCGTTCTTTGCACCACTGAGTTCCAGCGGCAACATGACGTTCTCCAGCGCCGTGAGGTTGCCCATCAGCTGGAAACTCTGGAATACGAAGCCCACCTGCTGGCCGCGCAGCGCGGCCCGGGCATCTTCGTCTATGGCGAACAGATCCTGACCCGCAAGGCACACCGTGCCGCGCGTGGGGGTGTCCAGGCCTGCGATGATGGATAACAAGGTGCTTTTGCCCGACCCGGAGGCGCCTACGATGGCGGCAGTCTCCCTCGGAGCAAGCGAGAAATCGATATCGCGCAAAATGTCGAGTGTGCCGGTGGAATCGGTCACGGACTTGAATACGTGTTGTACGGCAATGATGCTGTCGGCGCGGGAACTTGGCATGAAAGGTGGATGGTTTGAATCGAAGAGACTTTATCGCGACGGCTGCAAGTGCCGGATTTTTGGGGTTATACGGCGAGCCGGTGCTGGCCCAGTCCGCGCCGGCTGCGCCTTCGCATGGTAAGGCCAAAGATCCGAAGGGTGCGACGATCGTCGTTCTGGGCGACTCGCTGAGTGCCGAATACGGGCTGCGCCGGGGGACGGGCTGGGTTGCCTTGCTACAGCAAAAGCTTGCGCAGGAGTCGATCGCGGCCAAGGTCGTCAACACCAGCATCAGTGGCGACACCACCTCAGGCGGGCGTGCGCGCCTGGGCGCGGTACTGGCCCAGCACCGCCCGAGCCACCTGATCATTGAACTTGGCGGCAACGACGCCTTGCGCGGCATGTCCTTGCAGGCCACCAAGGACAACCTCGACCAGATGACCCGCGCAGCCCAACGCGCTGGCGCCAAGGTCCTGCTGGTCGGCATGCAGGTGCCGCCAAACTATGGCGCCGCCTATAGTGAAGAGTTCGCCGGTCTGTTCGCGCAGGTCGCCAGTGCGAATAATGCCGCCTTGGTGCCGTTTCTGCTCAAGGGCGTGGCCGATGTCGAAGACCCGACCCGGTTGTTTCAGAGTGACCGCATCCACCCGACCGCGCAGGCCCACCCGATCATGCTGGCCAATGTCTGGCCAACTTTGCGAAAGCTGTTGCCATGAGCCGCCGGGCCGTTCCCAAGGCTCATCACACCGCAGCGCGCTGCGCGAAGGTTTCATTTTGCCGCCGGGCCGTTCCCAAGGCTCATCGCACCGCAGCGCATGGCGCGAAGGTTTCCTGATGAGCCTCACGCCGGAAAGCGCGGGCAACGTACTGCAGCAACTGGGCACATTCAATGCCGTCATCGACGCCCGCAGTGAGGACGAGTTCGCGCTGGACCACCTGCCCGACGCCGTCAACTGGCCGACGCTGGACAACCAGCAGCGCCACGACGTGGGCTGGCGTTACAAGCAGGTCAACCCGTTCGAGGCGCGCAAGATGGGCGCGGCGATCGCGGCGCGCAATATTGCTGCGCATATCGAACGCGAAGTGATGGACAAGCCCCGCACCTGGCGACCGCTGGTGTATTGCTGGCGCGGCGGACAGCGCAGCGGGTCGCTGTCACTGGTACTTAGCCAGATCGGCTTTCGGGTCAGCATCATCGAAGGTGGCTACAAGGCGTTTCGCGCGGCCGTCGTGGCCGACATCGAACGGCTGGCCGCAACATTCGAGTACCGCGTCGTGTGCGGCACCACCGGTTCAGGCAAGACGCGGCTGCTGCATGCCTTGTGCCGTGCCGGTGCGCAGGTGCTGGATCTCGAGGACATTGCCAATCACCGCAGTTCGGTTCTCGGCGCCATTCCAGGCTTGGCGCAACCGTCGCAAAAGGCATTCGACACGCAGGTGTGGAACCAGTTGCGCCACTTCAATCCCACACAACCGGTATTCGTCGAAAGCGAAAGCAGGAAGGTCGGCAATGTCACTGTTCCGGTGCCGCTGATGGACGCCATGCGTGTGCGGGGAAACTGCCTGAATCTGGAGTTGCCAGACAGCGAACGGGTCGCATTGCTGATGGAAGACTACGACTACTTTGTGCGCCACACCGACGCATTCTGCAGCCGGCTCGATGCGCTCACCGAAATTCGCGGCAAGCAAGTGGTTCAGGGATGGAAAACCATGGTCCAGTCCGGCGGCATCTCATTGGTTGTGCAGGAGTTGCTGACGCAGCACTACGATCCGGTTTACCTGCAATCGATGGAGCGCAACTTCAAACGGTTTGGAACGGCGCAGGCATTGGCGCCCGAAAACCGCAGCCAGGCGTCCATGGACAAGGTGGCCGCATCGCTGGTCAGTGAGACCAGCGCCTGGCAGGCGTTGCGCCTGCCGACTACTCAGCTCTGTCCTGGATTTCCCGGACCCGCATTTCCCGAGGGGTCGCCGCCGCCCGATGACGGTTGCTCGTAGTCCGGCCCACCGCTTTGTTTGCGAATGGCTTTTTCCTTGAGTTTGTCTTCCTTCTTGCGCTTTTTCGCAAGTTCCTTCTGCCGCTTTTCGTATCCGTAATTGGGGGTTGCCAAGTTGTTCCTTCCGATTGATGGTGCCCACTTTAACAGTTCAGGCCAGGCAGATCAAAAATGCGCACACCCACTCACGCTCACACGATCGGGGCCGGCGCAACGGGCACATCGGCCAACCACTGCACCGAACCGCGATAGGCATGCCAGCTGGCATGCCCCAGCCACGGCCCCACCACCACCAGGCCCAGGCCCCATGGCAATAGTGCAGCTACGACCAGCATTGAAATCAACACTCCCCACAGGACCATGACCCCGGTGTTTTCGTAAACGACCTGAATACTGGTGATGGCAGCCGAAATGGCATCGGTATCGCGGTCCAGGATCATCGGGATGGATACCACGGCAATCGCATACACCAGCACGGCAAAGAATCCGCCCACCATCAGGTAGACCGCGACGAACTCCCAGTTCCGGGGATTGAAAATCGCCTGGATCACACCGGTGGTGGACGGCATGCCGGTGTTGAAAAACACCGCAAACACGACCAGCGACGCCCGGCCCCAGATCAGTTCAAGCACCACCAGCACCAGTACCAGCAAACCAACGCTGCGCAGCCGGGTGTCCCAGCATGTCAGGGATGACGCCAGGTCTGGTAACAAGCCAGCCTCACGCCGCCGGCTCACCTCGTACAAACCCATGGCCATGAAAGGGCCCACCAGCAGACAGCCGGAAGCAATGGACATCACGTATTCGGGTTTGCTGCGAAATACCAGTGCCAGCACCACGGCCATGGCCCAGAAGCACAGGCCGTAAAACAGGGCGATACCGGAGTGGGCACGCATGTCATGCCAGCCCGCCCCCAGCCAGCGAAACGGCGCACTCCAGGCCAACGACAGGATGCGACGCTGCGGCCCTTCGGGTGGCGGGGGAAAGTAAGGTTCGGTTGCGGGAGAGGGATCAGTTGCCGTAGCCATATGCCCCAGCTTATCGTGCCCGGCCCTGGCGGGCCATTGCGGAAAACACCAACCCAGAACACCCCTACAACGCGGATTGCAATGCCTGCTCGAGGTCGGCCTGAAGGTCGGCCACGTCTTCCAGGCCAATGGAAAAACGAACCACGGTGCCGGGACGCAGATAGGCGGGACGTTGGCTGCGCATGTCGGACAAGGCGTAGGGAACCACCAGACTCATCGGGCCACCCCAGCTGTAGCCCAGCTTGAACAGGCGCAACGCGTTGCAAAACGCATCCACCCGGGCCGACGCATGCTGGGGCCCGAAGATCACGCTGAACAGGCCGGCCGCACCACCGGGGCCCTGCTTGCACAAGCTGCGCCAGAAGGCGTGACCAGGCGAATCCGGCAGCGAAGGATGCAGCACCTGTGAAAACTCGGAACGGCCGCTGGCCCACTGGGCCAGCGTACGCGTCGTCGCATCGTGGCTGGCATAACGCAGCGCCACGCTGGGAAGGCCACGCAGAATGCTCTCGACGTCGTTGCCGGACACACCCATGCCAATATGACGGCGTGTGGTACGCAGTCGCAGGTGCAGTTGCGGATCGCGGGTGATGATGCTGCCCATGAGCACATCGCCACCGCCGCTCGGATACTTGGTCAAGGCATGTACGGTCAGATCGACACCGAGCTGCTCACCGGAGCCGGCAAGCAGATCGAACGGACGAAACGCGAGGCCTGCGCCCCAGGTGTTGTCCAGCGCCGTGAGCACCGAGCGGGCCCGGCACAGTCGCACCTGTTCGACCAGGTCGGGGAACTCCAGCGTCACCGATCCGGCAGCTTCAAGCCACACCAGCCGTGTGGCCGGGCTGATCTTGTCGGCAAGTTCCTGCACGTCCTGCGAATCGTAGTAACGGTGCGTGATGCCCCATGCCTGGAGTTCGTTCTCGGCCAGGGCCTTGTTCGGGCCATAGGCGTTGTCCGGAATCAACACCTCGTCGCCAGTTCGGAGCAGCGCCATTGACACCGTCGAGATCGCTGCCAGTCCGCTGGGCGCGAGCAGGCACTGCAGGCCGCCTTCAAGCATACACAGGCGTTCTTCGAGCAGGAAGGTGGTGGGTGTGCCGTGCAGGCCATAGGAGTAGCCGGCCTTCTCTCTCCAGTCGACGTTGCGCAGCGTCGCCACGTCGGGGAAGATGACCGTCGAGGCCTTGTGGACCGGGGGTTGCGGCGAGTCAAACCCGGCAGGCGGCCGGTAGGGATGGTGGATCAGGTCAGTGGATAGGTCGGACATGGCAAAAGGCGCGGATCAGACGCTCCACTTTTCAATCAGCTGTTCGGCACGCATGGAGTCGTATCCTTCGAACGGCTGGTGAATCCAGGGATTGGTGGGCAGGAACTCGACTGAATAATCAGCGACAAACGTCGACACGGCCTTGGTCCAGATGACTGCACTGCGCAGTTCGGTGATCGGCTTGTAGTCTCCGCGCAGCTGCTCGATCACCACCTTGAGCGTCTTGCCGGTATCGGCGAGATCGTCAACCAGCAAGACCTTGCCCGCGATCTCGCCTTTGGGCGTGGTGATGTAGCGCGCGATGTCCAGCACCCCTTGCTGGGTGCCTGCCTCGGCGCGATAGGAACTGGTGGACATGATGGCCAGCGGCTTGTCGAAGATACGCGACAGAATGTCGCCCGGTCGCATGCCACCGCGCGCCAGACAAAGAATCGTGTCGAATTTCCAGCCGGACTGGTGGATCTTGATCGCAAGCTTCTCGATCAGGTTGTGGTATTCATCGTAGCTGACGTACAGGTGCTTGCCGTCTTCAGTCAACATGGTCTTGTTCCTTCAGGGCTTCTGCCCTCAGTCTGCCAGATAGGGGTGGCGCATCATGATGGTGTGATCGCGATCCGGGCCGGTCGAGACCATGTGAATCGGCACACCGGTCACATGCTCGATGCGCTGCAGATACAGTCGCGCCGCGATCGGCAAGGCATCGTAACGCGTCACCCCGACCGTGCTTTCGCTCCAGCCCTGCATCTCTTCATAAATCGGCTTGCAGCGGGCAATTTCCTCGGCCCCCATCGGCAGGATATCGATGACCTCACCGTCAAGTTCGTAGCCGGTGCACAGATTCAGGGTTTCAAGGCCATCGAGCACGTCCAGCTTGGTAACACACAAGCCGGACAAGCCATTGACCTGTGCCGAACGCTTGAGCAAGGCCGCATCGAACCATCCGCAACGACGCGAACGGCCGGTGGTCACGCCCTTCTCTGCGCCAACCGTGCTCATGT
>Ga0105048_10002552_pt1 | contig 29628 bp, 21 predicted proteins | sample MAT05_FD_78382 | JGI IMG/M metagenome (GOLD analysis project Ga0105048, IMG submission 78382) | Freshwater microbial communities from Lake Fryxell liftoff mats and glacier meltwater in Antarctica - MAT-05 | ecosystem: Environmental > Aquatic > Freshwater > Ice > Liftoff microbial mat | place... | reverse complement strand
GTTGTAGATTTCCACCTCGTACTCATCGTGTTCCGGCAAGTCGGTATCGACGTACCAGGAGGGTCGCGGCGGGGCGAGTGTCGCCGTCGCGCCGCCGGTCGATGCGCTAGCACGCGGCGTGTTGTCATCCGTCTCGGAGGCGCCGATGTCGATCTCGAAGTACGGCCCGAGCCGCACCCGCGGGGCCGAAATGTAGCCCGGCGGGAGTTGCTTGCGGAGTTGTTGAACGATGACCGCCGGCCACATCCCGTGGAGTGTTTCCCACGAGCCGTCCTGTGTCGTCGGTCGACGAACGTGATCCCGCAGCGGCATGGCGCGGCCCTCCCGCCGACATTGTACCCCGAGCTACGGCCGCGGCGGCAGGGACTCGATCTTCGCCCGGACGCACCACTCCTCGCGTGCGACGCGAGCGAAATCCCGACAACCACCCGAGCGGGGTCGCGTCAGCGCCCCGTGCGTTCCCACGACTCGAAGATTGGGAGACGCACGGGGCGCTGACGCGACCCCGCTCGGGAAGTGTTTCGTACTCATCCGAATCGCGCTCGCACTGCGTTACGGCATCGGCGGCGGGGCCAGCGGCGGCGCCTGCCCCGGCCGTAGGCGGTGAAGTGGAGGCCGTACGTCGTGCAGACGGCGGCCGACGCGAACATCGCGACCACCCCGATGCTCGCCGCCGACGCAGAACTGCCGGTCAGCATCTGGCTTGCGGTTCAAGTATCCCCATTTGATAACACGCTAGCTGGTTCGGCGTCTGCGCTACCCGCCCCGCCGCGACAGCACAAGCGCCCGCAGCTCCATAACCGACACCCACGGCCGGCGGTGCAGCATCCGGTGGCAGTTGGCGCACACGACCGCCAACTCGGACAGCCGGGTACGCCGCTCGGGGGCCGACTGCGAGATGGGATGCGTGTGGTGACACTCCGCGAACCCGTCCCCACGCGGCCCGTATGACGCGGCGAAGTCGAAGTCGCACACCTCGCACAGCAGCTGACCGGACACGGACAACACCGCCTGTTTCTTACGGGCGACCAGCCCTCGGCTCCGCTCCCGCGTGCGGTGCAGGCGGACCAACTCGCGGCCCTCGGCGACCGACACATCGGTCACGGTGGGGGCGACCGCCGGGGTGGTGGAAGACTGACCGGGTTAGACCCAACCCAGTTGCTCGAGGGCGTCGGCTACCTCGGGCAGCATCTGCCACACGAACCCTTCCGGCCCGCTCCAGCCGGCGGACCAGGTGGCCCAAAGCCGCTCCTTACCGCGGTTGGGGCCGGACTGTCGCACGTCCGGCCGCTCGCCAGTCTGGTTGCAGAACAACCGGCCGAGCCGGCCGTAGTGCGCGTTGATGACCGAATACCCGCCCGCCACTTCGGCCAGCCGGGCGAGTTGCGGGGCGGTGACTTGTCGGCCGGGGGCGTAATACTGCTCGGTAAGCAGCCGCCGCTGAACAGGGGTCACACGCGGGGCGATGGCGGTCAGCCCCGCGACGTAGTCGGCCGCCGTTAGCGAGTGACTCCACCTTGTCATGGGCTTTCGCCTCCGCCGCCGAAAGACCCGTCGCTGAGCGGCCGGCGCCCTCTCAGCGCGGGTCGCACCCCCGGCGCGGCGGCCCTTCGGCCGGGGGGATCACCGGGGGTTGTGGTATGGCGCCGCGGCACCCGGTGTGAGCGTCTGAGGAGGCGCGGAGGCGACGGCGATGACCCCGTAAGCGACCTGCACCCCACGACACGGAGTGTCGTGCCACACTTCGGTGGCAGGTCAAACCTTACGGCAGCGCCAGCACGTAGGCGGTGCCGTCGGCGTTGGCCGTCACCACGGAGCGGCCGTCCGGCGTGTATGCCGCCGCGGTCACGTCCACCGGCAGCGCCCACACCCGCGACGGCTTCAACTCCGTCACCGCCGCGCCCAGCGGCCACGCCTTCACCTCGCGGTCGGCGCCGACCGTCAGAAAGGAATCCCCCTTCGGCGACACGATCAGGCTCCGCACGCGCTTCGGGTGCGCCGCCGCCGTCGCCAGTACCGCCCGCTTCGCCACGTCCGCCACCTTCACCTGACCGGTCGCGTCGGCGGCCACCAGCAGCGCCTTGTCCGGGCTCAGGCCCAGGTCGGCCACCGCTTCCGGGAACACCGACCAGCCGCCGCCGAGCTGCTTCTGCGTCGTCAGGTCCCACAGCCGGACTTCCCCCGCCGCGTCCCCCGACACCGCCACCGACAGGTCGGCCGCGAACGCCACCGCCTGCACGTCGCGGCCGGCGTCACGAACCACCGCCAGCGACTTCCCGTCGGCATCGAACACCTCGTAGGTGCTCGCCTTCACCGACTCGTTCTGCACCGCCTGCAGCGACCACGCCGCCAGCTTCGACCCGTCCGGCAGCGCTGCCAGCGCGCACACCTCGCCGGGCGTGACCGAGCCGCCGAGCCTCGCCGGCCGCCCCTTCCAGAAGTGCAGCTGCCCCGACGCGCTCGCCGTAGCGACCGCCCCCACCGCCAACCGGTCGGCCCCCAGGAACGCCAGCGCCGACGGCGTGTCGGTCGGGCCGGCGAGCGTGTCCAGCTCCTTGCCGGACGCGATGTCCCACAGCTTCACCGTCCGGTCCTTCGAGCCGGTCGCCACCGTCTTTCCGTCCGGGCTCACGGCCACCGCGGTCTGCCGCAGCATGTGCCCGACCGGGGTCGCCCCCTCCTGCGGCGTCAGCTCGAACACCAGCGCCCGCTTGTCGGCCCCGCCGGACACCAGCACCCGCCCGCCGGGGCCGAACGCCAGCGCCGTCGCCCACTCGGCGTGCCCGCGCAGGCCGCGCACCTCGGCCTTCGTGCGGGTGTCGTAGACGCGGACCACGGCGTCCGCGCCGGCCGACGCCACGAACCGCCCGTCCGGGGTGAACGCGACCGCCGACAGCGGCGCGGCCCCGCCCTTGTCGGCCCGCGGCGCCCCCTCGAACCGGTACCCCGGGGTGGGCCGGCCGGTGTCGTCGAGCGTCCAGAGCTGCATCACCCCGTCGCCGCCGACCGTCGCCAGCGTCGCGCCGTCGGGGGAATACGCCGCGGCCGCGACGCCGGCCGTGTGCGCGCTGCCGGCCCACACCTCCTTCGGCTCGCTGCCGGTCACGTCGAGCACGGCGAGGTTGCCGTCGGCGGCGCCGACCGCGACCTGCTTGCCGCCCGGCCGCACCGCCGCGGCGCACGCCGCCGACTTCGTCGCCCACGACCACAGCGCCTTCCCACCCGCCGCGTCCCACCCGCGGGCGGTGCGGTCGGCGGCGGCGCTGACCAGCAGCTTCCCCTCGGCGGCGAGCGCCAGCACCGGCAGCTCGTGCCCCGCCAGCTCCTTCACGACGGCCTTCGTCGCCACGTCCCACAGCTTGACCACGCGGTCGCCGCCGGCCGACGCCAGCTTGCCGTCGGCGAGGAACGCCAGCGACGTGACCGCGGCCGTGTGCCCGGCCAGCTCGCCCTCGGCCTTGCCGGTCTCGGGGTCGTAGAGGCGCACGACCTTGTCCGCGCCCGCGGTCGCGGCGAGCTTCCCGTCCGGGGACACAGCCACCGCCCACACCGGCCCGGCGGCGCCGGCGAGCGGCCGGTTGTCGTCGGCGGTGCTCAAATCCCAAAGGCGAATGGAGCCGTCGGCGCCGGCGCTGGCCGCCTGCCGGCCGTCCGGCCGCACCGCCACCGCGGTCACCCCGGAGTCGGACATCTTCTCCACGCCGTGCCCCTGGAACAGCCGCAGTTGCTTGCCGGTGCCGACCTCCCAGACGCGGACGGTGCCGTCGGCCGAGCCGGTGACGAGCGTCTTGCCGTCGGCCGTGAGGGCGAGGTCGGTAACCACGTCGGTGTGGCCGACGTACCGCTCCCGGTCCTGGAGGATGTCGGGGCCGGCGCTGCCGTCGGCCTTCGGGCCGCTCGTCAGCCGGGCCTTGTGGTCGGCCCCGCAGGTGAACACGGCGTCGCCGGACGCGGCGAACGCCACCCCGTAGCAGGGCCCGCCGCGCTCGACCGCGTCCGCCGACATCGGCATCGGGTTCGCCAACCCCGGGGCGTACACGCCGACCTTGCCGCCGCTGTCGGCCACGCCGATGAGCTTGCCGTTCGGCGAGAAGGCCACCCGTTCGATGCGGGCGTTGCGGCTGCCGGCCTTGAACGTCTCCTTGCCGGTCGCCGGGTCGTACACGCGCAGGATGCCGTCGTCTCCGACCACCGCGACCGCCTTGCCGTCCGGGGCGAAGGCTACCGCCCGGAGCGGCCGGTCGTCCTTCTCCACGACGGTGAGGACCTTGATTTCCTTCCCCGTGGCCGCGTCCCACAGGTGAAGTTGGGCGCCGCCGACGGACGCGACGGTCTTCCCGTCCGGGGCGAAATCGACGCCGGCGGCCTTCAGCGGGTCGGACTCGCGCTTCTTGTCGGCGTCGACGTGGCCGCGGTAGGTGACGAGTTCGCGGCCGTTGCCGAGGTCCCACAGCTTGACGGTGCCGTCCTTCGCCGCGGACGCGAGCACGGCCCCGTCGCGGCGGTAGGCGACGGCGTTGACGCGGTCGGCGTGGCGGACGCGGCTCTCGCCGAGGACGCGGGTGACGTGCGGCGGCAGCCCGGCGGGGAGGAACGGCAGCTGCCAGCGGGCGTCGCGGTAGTAGCGGGCGGCGCCGCGGGCGTTGCCGGCCTTCTGCGCCGCGGCGGCCTTCGCGGCCAGGTCGTCGGCGGGGGCGAGGCGGGAGGCGGGGTAGCCGGCCTTGTCGGCGGCGGCGCGCTCGGCGGCGTAGCGGTCCCCGAGGGCGGCGGGGTCGGCGTCGGGCGCCGGCTGGGCCGCGACTGCGCCGGCGAAGACCGCCAGGATCAGGGCGGAGGTGCGGGCGTGCGGCATGAGTCGGACCTCGGCGCGTGCGGGACCGGGGGCGCGGACGGTGGTGAGTATAAGGGGACGAGCCGGCGGGGGGAACGCAACTGGCGTCTACGGAAGCAGGTCCGCCACGGGAACGGCGGCGACGGCCGCACCGTCGAGGACGACCGGCACGTCCTGTCCGGGGCGGTAGTCGGTGCGGGTGCGGTACGCCGGCGGCGTCGCGGCCGGGTCGGGGTCGGCGTACACCTCGACCTGACCTTCTTCGAGGTTGATGATCCAGTAGACGGGCAGGCCGTTCCGCGCGTACCCCGCCGCCTTCAGGCCGCGGTCGGTGTCGAGCGACGTGTCCGCGACTTCCGCGACCAACAGGATTTGTCGCGGCCGAGGGTGCTGTCGGGCGAAGCTCCGGGGGTCTCCCCGGACGACCGCGAAGTCCGGCTCGGGCTCGCCGTCCAGCAGCGTCACCGCCTGCTGGCTGCGGAGCAGCATCCCGGGACCGACGTGCGGGGCGAGCGCGGCCCGGAACAGGTCGATGGCCGCGTCGTGGGGCGGGTTGCGGGACATCTTTTCCACCAGGTAACCGTCGACCAGCTCGACCCGGTCCCCGCTCGCCAGGATGCCGGCCTGCATCATGGCGTGGTACTCCGGCACCGTGAAGCGCCGGAGGGCACACCACGCCGGCGGGCACGTCGGGCGGAGCGGGCTCGGCTCCCGACCGCCCTTGTGGACGATGTACCCGTCGAGCCGTTCGAGCGATTCCGACCAGTCGATCACGCCGATCTCGGCCAGCCGGCGGTACTCGTGGCTGGTAAACCGCCACGCGCCGGCCAGTTCCGGCAGTGCGCCGGCCGGGGCGGGCCTTGTCGTCGGGGTCATGTCGGCTCCTCGCTCCGCCCCATCGTACCAGACGCCGCCCGGCCCGCACACCCGCGTCACACGCCCACGTCGCGGTTGTCGAACTGGCCGCGCATCTCGCGGAGGTAGACGTGCCCGTCCGGGTCGAGCAGCCCCTCGGCCTTGCGGGCGTCGGCGAACCCGTTCGCCAGCCCCGGCGACTCGCGCCACCCGGCCCGCGGCGCCTCCGCCGCCTGGCAGTAAAGCGCGTGGTCGAACCGCGCCCGCGCCGGCACCGTGCCGTCGTGGATGTGGACGGTCGGAAGGAACAGCACGCCGCGGTCGGCCCGCGGGAACTCGAACGCCATCGGGTGGACCTTCTTCTCGCCGCGCTCCGGCTTGCGCAGGCGGAACACCGCGAACCCGAAGTCGCGGTACTGCGGCAGCCCGTCCCACGTCGTCGCCGGGATGCGGTAGCGGGCGTCGAGCCGGGCGAAGTCGGCGACCGTGGGGACGAACGACGCCTCGAACCCGCCGACCTCGACGACCGCGAGCACCCCGCCGGGCGCGCTCCGCGACGGCGGGAGGTCGCCCTTCGCCGCCTTCGGCTGCGGCTCCGGGAAGCCCTTCTTCAGGTCGGCGAAGAACTCCGGGTACTTCTCCAGGTTGATGAACCGGACGGCGTCCTCGGCGCTGCGGGCGGGCGTCGGCAGCGGCAGGATCATGGCCAGGTCCTCGCCGGCCCGGAACTTCATCTGGTAGGCGAGGAACTGCCGCCCGTCGCGGGACGCGCGGGCGAAGATGTTGGTGTCGGCGACGGACTGCACGGGCCGGGAGAAGCAGCACATGGGCGGGCTCCGGGTCGGGGTTGGGGAACGCCCCATCATCGGCACGACGGCCGCCGTGGTCAACACCTGACCGGCCGGGGTTGCGTCCGATCGGGCACGGCGGTATGCAGTTTCCTCTGCGAATCTGAGGGCGATCGATGCGACTCGCCGCCGCGTGCGCCGTTGCCGTCGCGTTACACACCGGCTGCATCCCGGGCGACTTCCGGGTCGGCCAGGCGCCGATGGACGACGGCTGGTACGTCATGCGCAACCGCATGATGGACGCGGTGCCGCGGCACGTGAACACCGCGGTGATCGCCGCCGCGCCGCCCGGCACGAAGGTGGCCGAACTGGGGTGGTTGTCGTCCGGCAGCGGCGGCGAGCACGAGTGGACGCGCCACGTCCGCTACCACCACCCGGACGGCCGCACCGAGCCGGTGCCGCCGGGCTGGACGCGGACGGTGCGGAACGCGCTCGAACACGCGATCCTGACCGAGATCGGCGACGTGGAGGTGTACCCGCCCCCGGCCGAGCCGGCGGCCGACGAGCGCTTCCTGATCCGCTACTCGCGGGCCGGCGGGGTCGTGGCGGGCGACGTGGTCGGGCGGATCGAGCCGTCGCGCCAGTACGCCGGCTACACGACCGTGACGGTGGTACAGACCGAGTGGCGGACGCGCTGACGGCTACGGCAGCAGTTCGGCGACGGGGACAGCGCCGACGGTTACACCGTCGAGGACGAGCGGCACGTCCTGGCCGGGGGCGTAGTTGGTGCGGCTGCGGTACGCCGGCGGGGTCGCGGCCGGGTCGGGGTCGGTGTACACCTCGACCCGTGATTCCACGAGGTTGATGATCCAGTAGACGGGGATGCCGGCGCGGGCGTAGTCGTCGGACTTCACCACCCGGTCGAATCGGAGGCTAGTGTCTGCCACTTCGATGACCACCCCGAAGTCGGCCGGGCCGGGTTTGCGGCGGTCGTAGGTGCGGCGGTCGCCCCGGACGACTGCGCCGTCGGGTTCCGGTTCGCTGTTCGCCAGGGTGATCGGGAGTTGAATCATCGCCCGCCAGCCGGGCGGCACGAGCCGGACGAGGTCTTCGGTAAGCCGCCCCACGGTGGACGCGTGCGGGTCGTTTTGGGGCATCTTGTTCACCAGGTAGCCGTGGATCAGTTCGACCCGATCTTCGGTGGTGAGGACGCCCACACGAATCAGCTCGTGGTACTCGGCGACGGTGAACCGGCGGAACGTCGCCATCGAAGCCAACAACGCCTGTGCGGGGGGCGGGGAAATCGGGGCACTCGTCGGGCTCATGCCATCACCTCCGCTACCGTGATACAACACGCCGCCGCGAAAAGAAACCGCGGGGGTACGCCCCGCGGTTGGCGTTCGCCGGGTCGGCGGCCGCGCTACTTGTCCCGCTGCCCCGCCCCGAGCGCCGCCTGGGCGGCGGCTAGCCGGGCGATCGGCACCCGGAACGGCGAGCAGCTGACGTAGTCCATGCCGATGCCGTGGCAGAACACCACGCTGTCCGGGTCGCCGCCGTGCTCGCCGCAGATGCCCACCTTCAGGTGCTGGCCGTGCTTCGCGCTGCGGCTCGCCCGCCCCTTCGCAATGCCGATCTTCATCAACTCGCCGACGCCGTCGAAGTCGATCGTCTGGAACGGGTCGATCGGCAGCACCTTGTCCGCCAGGTACGTCGGCAGGAACCCCTTGATGTCGTCGCGGCTGAACCCGAACGTCATCTGCGTCAGGTCGTTCGTCCCGAAGCTGAAGAACTCGGCCTCCTCGGCGATCTTGTCCGCGGCGATGCACGCCCGCGGAAGCTCGATCATCGTGCCGATCTGGTACTCGACCTGAACACCCGCCTTCTTCATCGCCGCCTCGGCCACCGCCACCGCCCGCTTCTTGAGGATCGTCAGCTCCTCCGGGACGCCGACGAGCGGGATCATGATCTCGGGGTGGACGGCCTTCCCCGTCTTCTTCACCTCGATCGCGGCCTCGATGATGGCCCGCACCTGCATGTCGCCGATCTCGGGGAACACCAGCGGCAGCCGGCAGCCGCGGAAGCCCATCATCGGGTTGAACTCGTGCAACTCCTCGATCCGCTCGATGATCTTGTCGCGGCCCACGCCGGTCTGCTTCGCAATCTCGTCCACGCCCTTGTAGTTGTCATCCTTCTTGGGGAGGAACTCGTGCAGCGGCGGGTCGAGCAGGCGGATCGTCACCGGCAACCCGGCCATCGCCTCGAAGATGCCGACGAAGTCGGCCTTCTGGTACGGCTCGATCTTGGCGAGCGCCTTCGTGCGCCCTTCCACGGTCGTGCTGAGGATCATCTCGCGCACCGCGGCGATGCGGTCGTCGCCGAAGAACATGTGCTCGGTCCGGCACAGGCCGATGCCTTCCGCGCCGAACTCGCGGGCCTTGAGCGCGTCGGCCGGGCTGTCGGCGTTGGTGCGGATCTTCAGCTTCCGCGCCTTGTCGGCCCAGACCATCAGCGTGGAGAAGTCGCCGGTCATGGTCGGGGCGATGGTCTCGACCTTGCCGATCATCACGTCGCCGGTGGTGCCGTTGATCGTCAGGAAGTCGCCGGCCTTCACGACGTTCCCGGCGATCGTCACGGTCTGGGCCGCGTCGTCGATCTTCACGGCTTCACAGCCGACGACGCACGGCTTGCCCCAGCCGCGGGCGACGACGGCGGCGTGACTCGCCTTCCCGCCGGTGCTGGTGAGGATGCCCTTGGCCAGGTGCATCCCCGCCACGTCCTCGGGGCTCGTCTCCTTGCGGACGAGCATGATCGGGTCGTTCGGGTACTTCGCCGCGTGCGAGACCGCGGCCTCGGCCGAGAGGATCACCATGCCCGACGCCCCGCCGGGGCTGGCGGCGATGCCCTGGGCCACCGGCTTCACCTTGCTCTTGGGGTCGAGTTGCGGCTGGAGGAGGTGGTTGAGGCTGTCCGGGGCGACGCGCTTCACGGCCGTCTGCTCGTCAATCAACCCTTCCTTCACCATCTCGACGGCGATGCTCACGGCCGCGGTGCCGGTCCGCTTGCCGCTGCGGGTCTGCAGCATGTACAGGGTGCCTTCCTGTACCGTGAACTCGATGTCCTGCATGTCCTTGTAGTGCTTCTCCAGCGTCTGCCGGATGTCCATCAGCTGCTTGTAGACGCGCGGCATCTCGCTGTCGAGCTTGGCCATCGGTTCGGGCGTGCGGATGCCGGCGACCACGTCCTCGCCCTGGGCGTTGATGAGGTAGTCGCCGTAGAAGACGTTCTCGCCGGTGTTCGGGTCGCGGGTGAACGCCACGCCGGTGCCGGACGTGTTGCCGGTGTTGCCGAACACCATCGCCTGCACGTTGACCGCCGTCCCCTTCAGGCCGCTGATCCGCTCGATGCGGCGGTACTCGATCGCCTTGTTGCCGTTCCACGAGTTGAACACGGCGTTGATGGCCAGGTACAACTGCGTGCGGGCGTCCTGCGGGAAGTCGGCGCCGACGTGCTTCTTGTAGACCGCCTTGTACCGCTTCACCAGCTCCTTCAGGTCGTCGGCGGTCAGGTCGGTGTCGAGCTTCGCGCCCTTCTCGTGCTTGAGGGCGTGAATCTGCTTCTCGAACTCCTCGTGCTCGCAGCCCATGGCGGTGCTGCCGAACATGTCGATGACGCGGCGGTAGCTGTCGTAGGCGAAGCGGGGGTTGCCGGTCTTCTTGGCCAGCCCCTCGACCGAGGCGTCGGTGAGTCCGAGGTTGAGGATGGTGTTCATCATCCCGGGCATCGACAGCGCGGCGCCCGAGCGTACCGACACGAGCAGCGGGTCGGCGGCGTCGCCGAACTTCTTCCCGGCCACGTCCTCGACCTTCTTGAGGGCGGCGTCGATCTCGGGGACGGCGGCGTCGGGGAGTTTCTTGCCGGCGTCGAGGTAGGCGGCGCAGACCTCGGTGGTGATGGTGAAGCCGGGCGGGACCGGGATGCCGATCTTGGACATCTCGGCGAGGTTGGCCCCCTTGCCGCCGAGGAGTTCCTTCTGCTTGCCGTCGCCGTCCGCCGTGCCGCCGCCGAAGAAGTAGACGTGCTTCGTGCTCATGGTCGCCCGTGTGGGGATTCGGAGAAGGCCCGGCCGCGCCGCCGCGACCGATCAGGGGATGGTTTTACGGACGCCCCCGCGGTGAGGCAAACGCCCGGCCGCCGCGTACAATAGCCGGCCCACCCCCACGAGGTTGCTGATGAATCTGTCCCGGCGTGCGAAGTTGGACCGCGAGGCCAGCGACAAGGGACTCGTGCCGCGGCCGGCCCCCGCACCGGTCGCCGCCGCCCCGGCCGCCGAGGTTCCCCCGCCGGCGGAGGTCGTTCCGCCGGCGCAGGACGTTCCGCCGGCGCAGGACGTTCCCGCGGCGCCGGTGGCCGAGGAACCGCCGAAGCGCGTCCGCTTCGTTCGGCCGGCGGCCGAGGTGAAGCCGGGCGCAAAGCCCACCCCCCTGCAGGCGCGGAGCACGAAGCGGGGCGGAAAGATGATGACCCGGAACGTGTCGGCCGCCCCCGCCCGGCCAGCCGGCGCCGACCAGAAGAAGGGGCCGCCACCCGGGCGCGAGCCGATCACCAACACGCCGAAGCGGCCGTAGTCATACCGAACCCGGTGGATCCGCGTCCGTCCCGGGGCGTTGCCCCGGGCTATCCTGTCCCAGGCCGTTGGCCTGAAAACCCAGCCGCCCTCTTCAGCCCGAAGGGCTGGGACAGGATAGCCCGGGGCAACGCCCCGGGACGGAAACCGGATACGGATCACCCCGATCCGGTATCCTCCTCGATCGGGTATCACTTCTTCCGTCCAGCTTGCTCGGCGACTTCGAGGAGGGTGCGGCCGAACTCGCGGGCACTCCAGAGCGACCGCCCGACCTGCCAGGCCCGGTCCACGGCCTGGGCGGGATCGACGTCGGCGAAGATGAAGTCCTCCTGGTGGCGCCGGCTGCGGACCAGCAGCTCGCCGTTCGGGTCGATGACGTAGCTGTCGCCGTAGCCCACGCCCTCGTACTGCCGAATCCCCGAGTCCCGCGCGCCCGGGGTGGCGCTGTTGCCGCGGAGAAACCAGACCCGGTTCTCGACGGCGCGGGCGACGTGGTCCGACCGCACCTGGGTGAAGTGCCCCAGCAGCTGCTCCTTGCCGATGTAGTTGTAGTGCGGCGAGAAGATGACCCTCGCCCCCTTCAGCGCCAGGATTCGCGTCGGCTCGATGTACCCCCCGTCCGAGCAGATCACCACGCCGAACTTGACCCCGTCGCGCTCGAAGACCGGGAACTCGCGGCCCTGCTTGTGGAACGGCATGTAGGCCGAGCACTTGCTGTAGGTGCCCAGGACGTGCCCCTTCGTGACCACGGCGGCGGTGTTGTACAGGTCGCGGCCGCGCAACTCGTTGAACCCGACGACGCAGGTCGCGTTGAAGCGGGCGACGCGCTCGAGGAACCGCATGAACGGCGGCGAGTCGGTCGCGACGGCCGCGGCGCGGGTCGCGGCCTCGGTGTCCTGGTAGCCGGTCAGGAAGCACTCGGGGAAGCAGACGACCTGCACCCGCTCCTGGTCGGCCCGCTCCAGACCCCGGACGACCTTGGCGAGGTTGCCGTCGAAATCGCCCGACACGGATTCGAGCAGACAGTGGCCGATACGCATGGGAAGGTTCTCCGCTCCGAGCGGGCGCCCGGAAGTCAATTCTCGTGCTCCGTATCCCAACTCTTTGCCGGGCAACGATCCGCGACGCGATCGACCCGGCGGCGTCGCTCCGACGGCGATTCTTCTGGCAGAAGCACTTGTTTCCGGAACCCGGTGGGGGGCGCGCCGGAAACAATGATTTCCGCCCGAATGGACGATTTCCTTGACGCCGCCGGATTCATCAGTCTCGGAACCCGTATCACTCCCGCCAGAACCGCGAATCGCGCGGCGACTCGTACCTCACCGCCAGGTGCGGCGTCTCCAGCCGCCGCCCGTCCTGACCCAGCGACCGGCACCCCGCCGCCACCAGGCCCGTCGTCAGCAGCGTCCGTTCGACCGGGTACGGCGGGACCCCGGTGCGGAACATCTCCTCCGACTGCGCCATGAGCGCCGCCGAGTACACCACGTTCGGCACCGGCGGCAGGTAGAACAGCGTCGAGAGCGGCTCGGCCCGCCCCGCCAGCCGCGCCGCGAACGTGAAGTCGGTCACCAGGCCGTTCAGCAGGAGCATCGTGGCCTTCGTGCCGTCCGCGTACTCGACCCGGTAGGCGACCGGGGTTCGCACCCACTCGCGCAGCTGCGCCGGCGTCGGGTAGCGGTGGCTGTACGTCGGCGGCTGGGCGAGCGTCTGGCTGCGGCACAGGCACGCCTCGAACAGGCGCGGGTCCCACCCGCCGGCCGCCCAGCTGCCCGCGGCCAGCGCCTTCCACACCGCCTCGCCGCGCAGCGCCTGCACGGCGCGCACCCCGGTCTCGCCGCCCTTGCGGCGCTCGGCCATGCACTGGATGACCTCGAGGGCGTGGAAGTCGTAACTGTCCACGCCGCCGAACGCGACGCACATCATCTCTTCAACCGCGGCACCGAGCGGCAGATCGACCGCCGGCATGCGGAACGTCACCGGCAGCGACGACCCCGCCAGGAAGGGGATGCGCAGCTCCTTCGCGGTGTCGACCATCTCCTTCGCCCAGTCCCAGTTCCACGACAGGTGCTTGTCGTTGAACATCGGCCGCACCGCGCCGTCGCGGCGGAACACGTCCACGACCTGCCGGAAGAACTCGTAGCGCGGGTACTTCTTCTGGCCGAACTCGTTGTCGGGATAAGTACCGTGCTCGCCGATGATCAGGACCGCGTCCACGGCCAGGCGGTCGGTGCCGCGGCGGAGCGCCTCGGCGACCGACGGGTAGATGGTGAACCCGGACTCCTTCGCCCGGGCGCGGCTGAGGTCGGCCTTCGGGAACTGGTCGACGTAGGCGCTGACCACGTCCACGGCGGGGCGGTGCCAGCGGCCGCGGACCGGGTAGCCGGCGAGGAACCGCTCGGCCATGTGCCAGGCGTGGGACCGGTCGCGCCACTCGGTCGTGACGACCGCCAGCCGGGTGCGCCGGGCCGGCTCCTGCGCGGCGGCGCCGGCGAGGGGGGCGGCGCTGACGGCGCCGAGGAACGTCCGCCGCGTGAGCATGGCTGCCTCCGGGGTGTGAGGGGTACGGGCGACTCAGGCGAGCAGGTCGCGTACGACCGCGGCCCGGGTGACGGCGTAGTCGGTGAGCGTGTCGTCGCGGCCCTCGTGCGGGACGGTCAGGCGCGTGTGGTCGAGGCCGAGGGCGTGCAGCAGCGTCGCGTGGAGCGACGGGACTCGCACCACCTTCTCGACCGACCGGTAGCCGAAGTCGTCCGTCGCGCCGTGGACGTAGCCGCGCTTGAACCCGCCGCCGGCGAGCCACAGCGTGAAGGCGTGGCGGTTGTGGTCGCGGCCGTCGGTCCCCTGCGAGATCGGCAGCCGGCCGAACTCGCCCGCCCACATCACGATCGTGTCGTCGAGCAGCCCGCGGCGCTTCAGGTCGAGGACGAGGCCGGCGCTCGGGCGGTCCGTCATGGCGCACAGGTTCCGCAGGTTCTCGGCGTTGCGGCTGTGCGTGTCCCACGGCTGGCCGTTCAGGAACAGTTGCACGAACCGCACCCCGCGCTCGACCAGCCGGCGGGCCAGGAGGCAGCGCCGCCCGTACTCCGCCGACTTCGGGTCGTCGATGCCGTACAGCCGCTTCGTCTCGTCCGTCTCGCGGGAGAGGTCGAGCACGTCGGGCACCGCCGTCTGCATCGCCGCGGCGAGCTCGAAGTGCCCGAGCCGCGCCTCCAGCTCGGCGTTCCCGGCGTGGCGGCGGAGGTGCGCCGCGTTCAGGTCGCGGAGCACTTCGAGCTGATTGCGGCGCGCCACGGCCGGCACGTCGGCCGGGGTGGCGAGGTGCGCCACAGGCGAGCCCGCGGCGCGGAACGGCGTGCCCTGGTAGACCGCCGGCAGGAACCCGCTCGACCAGTTGTTCGCGCCGTCCACCGGCAGCCCGCCGGGGTCGCCGAGCACGACGTAGGCGGGCAGCTCCTTCCGCTCGGTGCCGAGCCCGAACAGCACCCACGACCCCCACGCCGGCCGGCCGGCGAACACCTTCCCCGAGTGGATCACCCGCAGCGCCGCCTCGTGGTCCACCGAGTCGGTCGCCATCGAGCGCACGAGCGTAATGTCATCGACGATCCCGGCGGTGTGCGGCAGCAGTTCCGACAGCTCGACGCCGACGTTGCCGCGGCGCTCGAACCGGAACGGCGACGCGAGGAGCTTCCCCTGCTGTGTGTGGAAGTGGACTTCGAGCTTTTCGGGGTGCGGCTGACCGTTGCGGCGCGTGAGTTCGGGCTTCGGGTCGAACAGGTCCATCTGGCTCGGCCCGCCGTGCTGGAACAGGCAGATGACGGCCTTCGCCTTCGCGGCGTGGTACGGCCGCTTTGGCGCCAGCGGGTCGGCGCGCGCGTCGGCCGCGAGGTGCGCAGCACGAGCGTGCCGAGCCCGCCGGCGTAGCGGCCGAGGAACGCCCGGCGGTTCACGGCGAAATCGGGTCGCTCCACGGACATCCTCACTCGACGTAGAGGAACGCGTTGCTGGCGAGGAGCATCTGGCCCAGGTCCGCCCAGGCGCGGGCCGCGGCACCCGGCTGCCCGGCGTAGGCCTCGCGTTGCTTCGTGAGGAAGCCCTCGCACGCGGCCAGCTCCTCGGGGCCGGGCGGGCGGCCGGCGGTGAGGCGGAAGGCGAGCGTCAGCCGCGCCGCGTCGTCGCCGGCCTCGCGGGTCAGCCGCGCGGCGAACGCCTTGCCGCGGGCGCGGGCGAACTCCGAGTTGAGCAGTGCGAGTGACTGGAGCGGCACCGTCGAGGGCGTCCGCTTCCCGCACGTCGTCGTGATCGCCGGCGCGTCGAACAGCTGGAGGAACGTGACGACCTGCGTACGCCGCTGCTGGAGGTAGAGCGACCGCCGCAGCGCCCCGGGCGTCTTCTCTGCGACCTCGACCGTCCCCTCGGGCGTGCGCCGGCTCGGCACGTACGGGCCGCCGGCCGTCGCGTCGAGCTCGCCGGAGACGTGCAGCATCGCGTCGCGGACCGCCTCGGCGTCGAGCCGGCGGAGCGGGAAGCGCGACAGCAGCCGATTGTCGGGATCGACCGCGTCGAGCCCCGGTCGCGGCGCGCTGCCCTGCCGGTAGACGGCGGAGGTGAGGATCAGCCGGTGCAGCGCCTTTACGCGCCAGCCGGACGCGACGAACTCGGCGGCGAGGTGGTCGAGCAGCTCCGGGTGCGACGCCCGGGCGCCGGACGCGCCGAGGTTGTCCGGCGTGGCGACGAGGCCGGTGCCGAAGTGGTACTGCCAGACGCGGTTCACCATCACCCGCGCGAACAGCGGGTTCTCCGGCGACGTGACCCACTTGGCGAACGCCGTGCGCCGGCCGGTCGAGACGCGGCCGGCGGGGCGGTCGATCGTGAACGGGTTCCGCGGCGTGGTGAGCGCCGCCGGCACACCAGGCGCCGCCTCGTCGGCGGGCAGGTGGTGCTGGCCGCGCTTGAGCAGGTGGTGCGGCGCCGGGTTCGGGTCGGTCTCGACGAACGCCGCTAGCGCGTCGGCCGGCGGCGGGCGGTCCTTCTCGCGGTCCGCGACGGTCTGCTTCACCTGATCGCGGAGGGCGCCGTACTCGCGGAACCGCTGCGCCAGCGCGTCGTCGCTAACGTCGGCCGCCTTGGCGTGCTCCTTCAGCAGCGCCTGCTGCGCCGGCGTCCGCTTGTCCTTCGCGGCCCTCACCGCGACGACGATCTCGGCGCGCTTCGCCGCCGGTATCTCTTTCAGTCGCTCGTCGAGGAACTGTTCGCGGAGCAGGTCGGCGAACGCCGCGAGGCCGTCGCGGGCCGCCTTCACCTGCCGATCGACGAGCTGGTTGCGGCGTACCCGCGCGTCGAGGTCCGCCTTCAGGCCGACCGCCACGACGCGCTCGTTCGGCTTCGCCCAGCGCTCCGGGTTGTACACCGGGAACAGCAGCGCCTGAAGGCTGTAGTACTCCGCCTGCGTGATCGGCTCGAACTTGTGGTCGTGACTACGGGCGCACTGCACGGTGAGACCGAGGAGGCAGTTCACGAGGTTCTGCATGTTCCCTTCGAGCACGGTGAAGCGGTCGGTGCGGACCTCGTCCGGGTTGCCGTCGCTCTCGCCGGTGCCGTCCGGGGCGTTGCGGAGAAAGTGGGTCGCGGTCAGCGGCTCGACCATTGCCGGCGTCACGTCGCCACCAGGGGCGTAACCGATGAGTTCGTCGCCGGCGAGCTGCTCGCGCACGAACACGTCGTAGGGCTTGTCGGCGTTGAACGCGCGCACCACGTAGTCGCGATAACGCCACGCCAGCGGGCGGTCGCTGTCGGCGTTGAAGTAGCCATTGCTGTCGGCGTATACCGCGGCATCGAGCCAGAACTTGCCCCACCGCTCGACGTAGGCCGGCGACGCGAGGTAGCGGTCCACCATCTTCTCGTAAGCGTTCGGAGAAATGTCCGCGACGAAGGCGTCGATCTCGGCGACAGTCGGCGGCAGGCCCGTCAGGTCGAACGCGACGCGGCGGACGAGGGTGAGGCGGTCCGCCTCGGGACTCAGCGTGAGTTGTTTGGCTTCGAGCGCGGCGAGGATGAAGCGGTCGACGGCGGTGCGGGCCGGGCCGCGCACGTCGGGCACCTTCGGCCGCACGACCGGGCGAAACGCGCGGTGTGTCTCCGGGCCGGGCGGCTCGTCGGCCGCGACCGACCGGACCAGCGCGGCCGCGGCGACGAAGCAGAGGGCAACACGCACGGGGCTTCGCATGAACCCCACCTGGCCGAGTTGTGGTCGGTCACCAGAGGGTGTACCCGCCGTCGATCACCAGCGCCGCCCCGGTCATGTACCGGCTGGCGTCGCTGGCCAGGTACACCGCCAGCGGGCCGAGGTCTTCGGGTTCGCCGAGGCGGCCCATCGGGATGTTGCGCTCGAACTCCGCGATCACCACCGGGTGCGTCTGCTGCCACCGCCGGTTCGGGTCGGTCAAGAATCCGCCGGGTAGGATCGCGTTGACCGTCACCCCCGCCGCCGCCCAGTCGGCCGCGACCGCCCGCGTGAAGCCGACCACCGCCGCCTTCGCCGCCTCGTAGTGCCGCCCGCCGATCCCCCGTCCGGCCACCAGCGCGTTCACCGACGCCACGTTTATCACCCGCCCGCCCCGCCCCCGCTCGACCATCGCCCCGCCGATCAGCTTGGTACACACGAACACGCTCGTCAGGTTCAGGTCGATCAGCTCGCGCCACGTTTCAAGCGGCAGCTCCTGGGTGGGCGTGGGAACGCGGCGACCGCCGGCGTTGTTGATGAGCACGTCGATCGGGCCGAACTCGGCCATCGCCCGACGACAGGCGGCTTCGCACGCGGCGGGGTCGGCCACGTCGGCCGGAATCGGGAGGGCGGCCCGGCCGAGGGCGCGCACCTCCGCGGCGGCCCGCTCCAGAGCGTCCGGGTCGCGGCCAACGAGGGCGACATCGGCTCCGGCGTCGGCGCACGCGAGGGCCATCTCCCGGCCGAGCCCGCGGCTGCCGCCGGTCACGAGCAACCGCTTGCCGGTCAGCCGGAACCGGTCAAGAACGCCCATGACCAGCCTCCCGCGGGTGGCCGTCGTCCGGTCAGTACGGCCGGTCTTTCTTGACCGGCTTGCCGAGGAGAGCCTTGCGGATCGTACTCCGCTTCTTGGCCGCCTTGCGGCTCCGTGCCTCGCACGGCTTCTCGTAGTACTCGTGGGCGCGGATCTCGCCCTTCATCCCGCTCCGCTCGATCAGCTTCTTGAACCGCCGCAGGGCCGCCCCGATCGGCTCCCGGTCGTGCACGCGCATCCGCAACCCCATGCCGACTCCTTGGTAAGACCCGCCACGGCCACCGCGGTGGGAACGGGCAGTATAGGACCGCCCCGGCCCGGCAGCGAGTCCCCCTCCCGGCGAGCCGCGCATTCGGCCCCGCGCCGCACCGTCGGGGCGACGCCGTCACGCCGGATCACGCGAGCGCTTCGCGGATCACGTCGCCGTACGGGAGGAGCGGAACCGGGCGGCCGAGGCGGTCGGCCACCGTGGCCTCGTGGTCGATGCCGAGGAGGTGGTACGCGGTCGCGAGCACGTCCTTCGCCCGTAACGGGCGGTCGATCGGGGTCGCGGCGATCCGGTCCGTCCGACCGATGACCCGCCCGCGCGCGCTGCCGCCCCCCGCCATCAGGTTGCAGTACGCCCGCCCCCAGTGCCCGCGGCCGTCGCCGTCGAGCCGCGGCGTGCGGCCCATCTCGCTCAGAACCAGCACCAGCGTCTCGTCGAGCAGCCCGCGAGCGGTCAGGTCGTCGATCAGCGCGGAGAAGGCGAGGTCGAAACCCGGCAGCAACTCGTTCCTCAGCCGGTTCCGCTGATCGACGTGCGTGTCCCACCCGGTGTTGAGCTGGCCGAACTCGTCCCAGACGACGGTGACGAACCGGCACCCGGCCTCGACCAGCCGCCGGGCCTGGAGCGCGCCCTGGCCGAACAGCGTCGGGCCGTAGCGGGAGCGGAGCCGCTCCGGCTCGCGGTCCAGGTCCAGGGCGGTGCGGACGGTCGCCGAGTCCATGAGCGCGAACGCCCGCGCGCGGTTCTCGTCGAGCCGGCGGCCGGTGCGGGACGCGTCCGCGTCGCGCCGGGCCGCGTCGAACTGGTCGAGGAGCGACCGGCGGGTGCCGAGGCGATCGAGCGTCATGGTCTCGTCGAGGGCGGTCCCGGCCGCGAGCTCGAACCGGCTGTCGGGCGTGATCCCGAGGTGGGGGTCGCGGACCTCCTCGGCCGGCCCCCACGCCGTGCGGGTGACGGCACGCGACGCGGCGCCGTGGAACTCGCCCCAGATCGGGTCGAACTCGCCGCCGAGGTACGCCGCGTGGGGGCGCCCGTAGGGCGGCATGGTCCGCTTCGAGCTGAGGAGCCACGGCAGCACCACGTTGTCGGGTACGCGGCCCCTCGGCTTTGCCCCGTGCCGCTGGTGGTCGAGGAACGACACCACCGATCCCATGAACGGCCACTGCTCGGGGTGCAGCTGCGTCTCCTCGATGGGAATGGTGCCCTGTGGGAGGCCGGTCGTCGCGTACTGCATCCCGTGAAAGTTCCACGGGTGGTTGAGCGACCGGATGAGCGTGACGCGGTCCATCACCGCCGCGACGTGCGGCAGGTGTTCGCAGATGTCGATCCCGGGCACGGTCGTGCGGATCGACTTCACGTCGCCGCGCACCTCGGCCGGCGCGTCGGGCTTCGGGTCGAACGTGTCGAGCTGGCTCGGCCCGCCGAACAGGTACAGCAGGATGACGTTCTTCGCCTTCGCCCCGCCCGGCGTGCTCGCGGCGGTCGCCCCGCCGGTGAGGAGTGCGAGCGGGCCGGCGCGCAGCAGGTCGCGCCGGGTGACCCCGTCGCAGGCCCGCTTCGGGCTGCCGAGGATGCGGAGCATGGCGAAATCTCTGGGCCAACACGCGTCACAAGAATTCACTCCGAGCTCGCTCGCGCGGCCGGCTCAGAGCCCCAGGTAGCGACCGATCCACCCGTCGAACGACTCCGACTCGATCTGCGCCTCCCCGAGCTCCAGGTCAAACAGCCACACCGCTGCGTCGTCGGGTCGCGGGTCCGCGCCCGACAGGTGCCGGAACGCGAACCAACTCCGGGAGGCGTCGGCGGCGAACGCTGCGCACCCGCCGGCCGGGTCGAGCCCCCACCGTCGGGTCTCGGTGACCGCTTGCTTCGGGGTCAGGAACTGCTGGACGGCAGAGTACCCGGGCCGACGGTCAACCACCAGATCGAGCAGCGACGGTGCAAACACCGCCCCGCAGGTCAGTGCGAACTGGCGGTACGACACCGGGAGGATTACCCCGAGGGCTGACTCAGCCTCCGCGAGCTGCGCCGCGGTGGCGGGCCGGCGCCGCGCCCCGGCGTGGAACCGCTCCGCGAACCGCCGGTTCTGCTCGGTCCGATCCGCCATGCGACCTCCCCCGCCCGACACGTGCGTTCCGCCAACGGCCGCGGGTCGTCGATGAGGCCGACGGGGCGGCGGATGGGGTCTGCGACAGCGACGGATTCGGCCTACACCATGCCACCGTAGCTGCGGATCAGCGCCATCAGCGGAGGGTCGCTCCGGCGTGTCCGGCCGAGCGGGCTGTACCCCTCGTCCGACCGGGCGTTCGGGTCGGCGCCGGCTCGTAGCAGTTCCTGGGCAGCCGCCAGGTGGCCGTCGTTGCAGGCCCACCAGATTGGGGTCTGGCCAGACCACGGACCGCGCGTCCACGACCGCCCCAGAGGCGACCAACGCCCGGACCAGTTCGGCGTCACCGGCGGCCGCTGCGAAGTGGAGCGGCGTCCACCCGTGCCAGAAGATGTCCTGCGCGGCAGCCGTGGTCGGGTCGGCCCCGGCGGCGACCAGTTCCCGGGCCGTTGCGAGGTCGCCAGCCCAAAGAGCCGCCAGCAGCGGAGTCGGGGGTGGTGGCGGCTCGGCGTCCATCTGCACCTTCGGGGCTGAATAACGCCGGTCAGGCGAACCAGCCCGTGATCGGCTCGCCGGTGCCGGCAGGGCGGGTGAAGCGGTCGGCGCCGAGGCGAGTCTCGGGCGGTACCCCCAGCGCGTGCAAGATTGTGGCGGCGAACCGTTCCGGTGGAACCGGGTCATCCCGGACGTACCCACCGCTCCGGTCCGACGCGCCGTGAACCCGACCGCCCTGGATGCCACCGCCGGCGACGAGCGCCGAATAACACGCCGGCCAGTGGTCGCGGCCGGCACGGTCGATCCGCGGGGTGCGGCCGAATTCGCCGACCACGACGACCAGCGTGCTCTCCAGCAGGCCGCGGACCGCCAGGTCGTCCAGCAGCGCCGACACCGACTGGTCGAGGTTCGGCAGCGCCCAGCCGAGGCCGTACGCGCCCGTCCCGAACATGCTCCCGAGTCCGGCCCCCTCGCCGTGCATGTCCCACGTCTGCACGTTCTTAAACGTCTCGCCCCGCGGCGTGCCGGCCCACGCGGTCACGCTCACGAGCCGCACCCCGGCTTCGACCAGCCGCCGCGCCGTCAGCAGGTTCTGGCCGAGCGGGTGCGGGCCGTACCGCTCACGAATGCCGATCGGTTCGAGTCCCAGGTCGAACGCCCGCCGGGTGTCCGGCCCGGTGAGCAGGTCGGCGGCCCGCTCCTGGAACCCGCGCAGCGCCGCCTCCGGGCCGGCCGACGCCGACCGCGGGTCGAGCCGGTTCAGCAGCCCGGTGCGGGTGATCATCCGGTCGTGCGGCACGTCCGCGGCCGGGTCGAGGGCACGGACGCGGAAGCCGGGGGCGGACGGGTTGTCGAGGTCGGTGCCGACCCGCAGCGGGCCGTGGGCCGGGCCGAGGAATCCGCCGCCGAGGTAGCGCGGCTGCACGTCCCCCGCGAGGTTTTGCAGCCACACGTAGGACGGCACGTTCCGCGTCGCCGGGCGGAGCCGCGCCACCACGCTGCCGAGGTATGGCGTGTCCGGGGTCGGGGCGGAGTGGCCGGTCATGGCGACGTGCATGCCGCCGTCGTGCCCGGGGTCGCGGTGGGTCATCGACCGTACCAGCAGGAACCGGTCGGCCTGCCCCGCCAGCCGCGGCAGCAGCTCGCCGAGCCGCACACCGGGGACGCGGGTGGGAACAGCCCGATACGGTCCTCGGGTCTCGGACGGGGCGTCCGGCTTGGGGTCGAAGCTGTCGATGTGGCTGCACCCGCCGTACTGCACGACGAAAATGCACGACCGTTCCGGCACGCGGCCGACGGGCGTGCCGGCCGTGGGAGACCGCGCCTGGAGCAGCGACGGCAGCCCGAGGCCGAGCGCGGACAGGCCGCCGACCTGGAGCAGTTGCCGGCGGGTGGGGTGGGGTGGGCGTGTCATGGTCATCCCCCGGAGAACCGGGTCGGCTCATCTCCCGTTCCGATTCTCGCGGAACTCGGCCTCGGACGCCACCAGGTTTTCGGGGCGAGGTCTCGATCTCGATTTTGTCCGTCAAGGTTGACACTTGGCTTGAGCCCGGAGGGCGACGGCGGGTAGCCCGGGGTGGAACCCGATCTCTTACCCACTTCGTCTGATTGTGGTATCGGGGCCGGACCTGGGAGGGTCTGGCGATGTGGCAGGCTGCGTCGGACTGGGCGGAGGCGGAGTTTCGGGGCGTGCCTGAGCTCGTGAAGCGGCTGCAGGACCGGCTGGTGACCACCGCCACCGGGCTCGCCGCCCGGCCCGACGGAACTCTCCCGGACCGGTTCAACTCGGCCGACCTGTAGGGCGCGTACCGGCTGGTTCACGCCGCCGCGGCCAACCCGGACGCGATTCCGGAGGTGCACCGGGAGCGGACACGGGGTCGGGCGGTCGAGTGTCGCGGACCGGTCCTGTTCGTCCACGACACCACCCAGCTGGACTTCAGCGGTCACCCGGCGGTGGCCGACGAACTCGGCCCGATCGGCGACGGGGCGGCGGCCGCCCGGGGGTTCCTCCAGCACAACTGCCCGGCCGTCGATCCGGACGGGGTCGTTCCTACCCGGACTTGCGGTAGTGATCTGCCAGCGGGTAGCGGGCCGCGTACGCGCCGAACGCCAGGGCCGCGACGAACGCGAAGGCGGCGAAGCAGAACATCTGAAAGCTCATCACGCCGACCCCGGTCTGGCCGATGGCCCGGGTCACCGCGTCGTTGCGGACGGCCGCGTTCGCCAGCAGCACCCACAGGTTGCCGACCGTCACCGACAGGCTCCAGAAGGCCAGGATCGCGCCCTTCATCGGGGCCGGAGCCTGGCTGTAGGCGAACTCGAGCCCGGTCGCCGAGACCAGCACCTCGCCGAGCGTGAGCAGCGCGTAGGGGAGAACCTGCCAGGTGATCGACAGCGTCTCGCCGGCGTCGAGCGACAGCTGCAAGACTCCGATCACGACCCAGGACAGGCCGGAGAACGCGATCCCGGTCCCCATCCGCCGGAGCGGGGTCGGCTCGAACCCCGCCCGGCGGAGGGCGGGGTACAGGACCAGGTTGTTGAACGGGATCAGCAGCATCACCAGGAGCGGGTTCAGCGCCTGCATCTGCGACGGCTCGAACCACTCGGGCTTCGTCATCCCGTTGGCCTGGAGCACCCAGGTGGACGCCTTCTGGTCGAAGAGGGACCAGAACGGCGTCACCAGGGCGAACAGGACGAGCATGCGGAGCACGCTGCGGGCGCCTTCGACCGCAGCGGCGGGGTGGGCGGCCCGCGCCCGGTCGAGTTGCCACCACGTGCCGGCCCCGGCGAACCCGATGGCCGCGACCAGGGCGAGGCACCACCACTGGGCGACCCCGAGCAGCGGGTGCGCGCCGGCCGTCAGCATCCGCACGAGGTCGACGAACCCGAGCACCACGCACGCGCCCGCCACGAGCCCCCCGACAAGGGCGAGCCGCAGCCCCGGCCGTCCGGCCCCGGTCGGCCCCGGGGCGGTCAGCGCGGCCCGGGCCACCCGCACGAACGAGTCCGGGTGCGGGGGCGCCGGCGGGACATCGACGTAGAGGCGCCGGCCCAGCCAGAGGATCACGGTCGAGACGAACATCAGCACCCCGGGGATGCCGAACGCGACCTCCGGGCCGAGGTGCCGGAGGAAGGCGGGCATGAGGAGCGAGGCGAAGAAGGAGCCGAAGTTGATGATCCAGTAGAAGGCGTCGAAGACGAGGCGGGCGAGCGACTTGTTCGACTGGTCGAACTGGTCGCCGACGAACGCCGACACGCACGGCTTGATCCCGCCCGACCCGAGGGCGACGAGGAACAGCCCGACGTAGAACCCGGCCTTGTTGGCGACGAACGCGGCCAGACAGCCCTGGCCGACGCAGTACACGAGGCTCAGGTAGAGGATGGTCCGGTACTTCCCGAGGAGCCGGTCGGCGAGCCACCCGCCGAGGAGGGGGAAGAAGTACACCCCCAGCACGAAGGTGTGGAACACCTCCTTCGCGGCCCCCTCCCGCTCCGCCCGGGGCACCGCCTCGGCGGCGGCGAAGAGCAGGGCCGAGGAGACGAGGAACTGGGTGAGGATGTTCCGCATCCCGTAGAACGAGAAGCGCTCGCAGCCCTCGTTCCCGATGATGTAGGCGACCTGTCGCGGCCACCGGGCGCGCGGCGCGTCCGGCGGTTGCTGCCCTTCGGTCGGTGGTGACACGTGGCCCCCGTGGTTCGAGCGCGGCGCGGTTCGGGGGAGGATAGCCGGACGCGCGACACTCAGGCGAGCACACCTCGGACCACGCGCGCCGGCTCCACGCCGGTCAACTTCGCGTCGAGCCCCTGGTGCTTGAACGTCAGTTTCTCGTGGTCGATGCCGAGCTGGTGGAGGATCGTTGCGTTCAGGTCGTGGACGCTCACCGGGTTCTCCGTCACGTTGTACCCGAAGTCGTCGGTCGCGCCGTGGGTGACGCCCGGCTTCACGCCGCCGCCGGCCATCAGCACCGAGTAGCAGCGCGGGTGGTGGTCGCGGCCGTAGTCCGTCGCCGTCAGCGCCCCCTGGCTGTACACCGTCCGCCCGAACTCGCCGCCCCACACCACCAGCGTGTCGTCGAGCAGCCCCTTCTGCTTCAGGTCGCGGAGTAGCGCGGCGGTGGGCTGGTCGGTGTCACGGCACTGCCCGCGGATCGCGGCGGGGAGGCCGCCGTGGTGGTCCCAGCCCATGTGAAACAGCTGCACGAACCGCACCCCGCGCTCGGCCAGCCGGCGGGCCAGCAGGCAGTTCGCCGCGTAGCTGCCGGGGCGGGCCACGTCCGGGCCGTAGGCGTCGAGCACGGCGCGCGGCTCCTTCGTCGTGTCGAGCAGTTCCGGCACGCTCGTCTGCATGCGGAACGCCATCTCGTACTGGGCGATGCGGGCCTGCGTCTCGGGGTCGCCGATCGCGTCGAAGTGCTGGCGGTTGAGCGCGGCGAGGCGGTCGAGCGTGGCGCGGCGGGCGGCGGGATCGACGCCCGGCGGGTTCGACAGGTACAGCACCGCGTCGCCGGTGTTGCGGAATTTCACCCCCTGGTGCCGGCCGGGGAGGAAGCCGGCGCCCCAGAGGCGGTCGTAGAGCGGCTGGTCGTCGCGCCGGCCGCTGCCGAACGACGTGAGGACGACGTAGGCCGGCAGGCTCTGGTTCTCGCTGCCCAGGCCGTAGCTGGCCCACGCCCCGATGCTCGGCCGGCCGGCGAGCTGGTTCCCGGTCTGGCAGAACGTGATGGCCGGGTCGTGGTTGATCGCCTCGGTGTGGACCGTACGGATCATCGTGAGGTCGTCGGCGACGGTCGCCAGGTGCGGCAGCAGTTCGCTGAGCCACAGCCCGCCCTTGCCGTGCCGCGCGAACTTGAACATCGACGGGGCGGTGGGGAAGGTGGCTTGCCCGCTGGTCATCGTGGTGAGGCGCTGGCCGCGACGGACGCTCTCGGGCAGGTTCTCGCCGCGGCGGCGGTCGAGCTGCGGCTTCGGGTCGAACAGGTCCAGCTGCGACGGGGCGCCGGACTGGAACAGGTAGATGACTCGCTTCGCCTTCGCGACCGGCAGGCGGAACGACGGCCCGCCGGGCTGGCCCTGCGCGCTCAGCGCCGACAGCGCGACGGCACCGAGGGCGGTGGAGTGGCGGAGGAACAGGCGGCGATTGAGGGCGTCGGCACGGTACGGGTTCATGGGTCGGCCCTTCGGGGGGAGCGGAATCAGGCGAGCCGCCCGCCGTCAGGCGGCGGGTGATGGGAACGTCAGAATCGTCACCCGCCGCCTGACGGCGGTCGGCTCGCCGTCGTCATTCCCGCGTCACCACTTCGTCCAGATTCAGCAGCACGTTCGCGGTCAGCGTCAGCGCCGCGAGCTCGGCGTCCCCCGCCAGCCGTTTCGCCGCGTCGGGGTCGGCGCGGAAGCGCGCCAGGTCGGCGGCGTACCCCTCCGCGAGCACGGCCAGCTCCGCCGCGGTCGGGCGGCGCGCCGTCACCAGCCGGAAGCCGTAGGTCAGCCGGTCGGCGCCGCCCTCGGCCTTCATGCGAGCGGCGAGCGCCCGCGCCGCCTCGACGTAGGTGAACTCGTTCAGCAGCGCCAGTGCCTGCAGCGGCGTGTTCGTGCGCGACCGTCGGACGGTGCACACCTCGCGGTTCGGGGCGTCGAACAACAGCATCGTCGGCGGCGCGGCGGTCCGCTTCCAGACGGTGTACATCGTCCGCCGGTGGCGGTCCGGGCCGGCGTCCATCTTGTAGTTCCGCAGGTCGCCGTACACGCTCACCTCGTCCCACACGCCGGCCGGCATGTACGGCCGCACCGACGGCCCGCCGACCGTCGGGGTCAGTAGCCCGGACGCGGCGAGCGCCTGGTCTCGGACCAGCTCGCCCGGGAGCCGGAACCGCGGGCCGCGCGTCATCAGCCGGTTCTCGGGGTCACGCACCAGCAGGTCCGGCGTGACCCGCGACGACTGGCGGTAGGTGGCAGACATCACGATGAGCTTGTGCGTCGCCTTCATGTCCCAGCCGAGGCGGACGAACTCGGTGGCGAGCCAGTCGAGCAGCTCGGGGTGCGACGGGAACTCGGCCTGGGTGCCGAGGTTCTCTGTGGTGCGAACCAGTCCCGCCCCGAAGAAGTGCTCCCACGCCCGGTTCACCCACACCCGCGCCGTCAGCGGGTTCTCCGCCGACGCGACCCACCGCGCGAACGCCAGCCGGTCGGCCTTCGCCCCCACGGGCAGTGGCGGCAGCGCGGCCGGCACCCCGGGCGTCACCTTCGCGCCGCGTCGGTCGTACTGCCCGCGCATCAGCACGAACGACTCCCGCGGCGACCCCTCCTGCATCACCATGACCGTCGGCAGCTTCGCCTCGAAGTCGGCGAGTTGCTTCTTCGCCGCGGCGGCCGCCTGGTCGGCGCGGCGCACCGGGCCGTCGGCCGTGGACCGGTAGAACGCCGTCAGCGCCGCCGCCTGCGCCGGGGTGCGCTTCGCCGCGTCGGTATCGAGCACGGCCTTCACCGCCGACGGCACGCGCGGGCCGGCGAGCGTCACGGTTCCCGGCCCGGCCCCGGTCACGGACAGGCGGAACCGGCCGATCGAGTGGTGGTTCAGCGCCTCGTGCAGCAGCTTCACGGTGAGCGTGGCGTCGGCGGGCACCACCACCGGCGCGTCGGCCACGAGCGCCGCGGCCAGCGGCGCCCGCCGCGTCGGGCCGTCCGCCGCCCAGCCGCGCTTCGGGTCGCCGCCGAGAAGGTTCTTCACGTCCCAGCCCGGCTGCGAGTAGTCGGCCTCGGCCCTGACGAATCGCAGCTTCACCGGCTCTTTCAGCGACGGCGCCGTCACCGCAGCCTCGACCGACGTCAGGACGAAGTTGCCGTTCGGCGCCCGGCCGACGCTCTGATTCGGCAGCGACTTGTCGGGGATGCATTCGAGCCGCACCGCGGAGAGCGGCCCGGCGGCGACCGGCGACACGACGGTGTACAGGTCGTACGGCGGCGACTGACCGACCGCGAGGTACGACCCGTCCGCCTGCCGCTCGAACTTCCCCATGCCGCTGCCCGACACCGCACGCGGGCTCAGCACCGTCCACGATTCCTTGGCGTCGGCGTGCGCCGCCTTGAAGCCCGGCTCCCACGCGGCGACGAGTTTGGGCAGCGCGTTCGCCGCGTCGGCCGCGGCCGCCTCCGCGGCGCCGACCGCCGCGCGGAGCTTCGCAAGCTCCGCCTCCTGGCCCGGACCGGCGACGGTGACCGCCGGGTCCGAGTTGCCCCCGCCGCGGTTCGCCGCCAGCGTGCCGGACTCGGGCACGTTGTTGAAGAACGCGAACAGCCGGTAGTACTCGGCCTGCGAGATCGGGTCGTACTTGTGGTCGTGGCAGCGGGCGCAGCCGGCGGTCATGCCGAGCCACGTCAGCGCCGTCGTGTCAACGCGGTCGATGACCGTCTCGACGCGCCATTCCTCGCCGATCAGGCCGCCCTCGCCGTTGAGCCGGTGGTTGCGGTTGAACCCGGTGGCGATGACCTGGTCCCGCGTCGCGTTCGGGAGCATGTCGCCGGCGAGTTGCTCGACGGTGAACTGGTCGAACGGCAGGTTGCGGTTGTACGCCCGGACGACCCAGTCGCGCCACGGCCACATGGCCCGGCTGGTGTCGGTCTGGAAGCCGTTGCTGTCGGCGAAGCGGGCGTAGTCGAGCCACGGCATCGCCATCCGCTCGCCGTAGTGCGGCGACGCGAGGAGCCGGTCCACGACCTTCTCGTAGGCGTTCGGCGTGCGGTCCGCGAGGAAGTCGTCCACCTCCTTCGGCGTCGGCGGCAGTCCGGTCAGGTCGAGCGACAGCCGGCGGATCAGGGTCTCGCGGCTCGCCTCTGGGGAAGGCGTCAGTTTCTCCTTTTCGAGCCGAGCGCGGGCGAAGGCATCGATCGGGTTGACGACGGCGTGCTTCGTGGCCGGAACGGCCGGCCGCTTCGGTGCTTCGAACGCCCAGTGCGCCGACCACTTCGCCCCGCCCTCGACCCACGACTTGATCACACCGACCTGCGCGGCCGACAGCGCCTTACCGCCCTTGGCCGGCGGCATCCGCTCGGCCGGGTCGGTGCTGGTGACGCGGGCGAGCACGTCCTTCGCGGCGGCGGTTAGCCCGTCGCGGGTGTCGAGGCGGAGGTCGGCCTTACGCCCCTTCTCGTCGGGGCCGTGGCAGGCGAAGCAATACTCGGTGATGACGGGCCGCACGTCGCGGGCGAAGTCCACGTCGGCCGCGCCGCCGCGCGGGGCGAGGGCCAGGACGGCCGCGGCGGCGAGGAGAGGGGTGCGCATCGGGGAACCTGCGGGGACGCGGCCGGGCGGCGGGGGCGGAGATCGGGGCGATGTCCAGACTGATTATCTAGTGGCGTGGGCGGCACCGATACGAGAAAACCGGCGTCGCGTTTGTGGACGGCGTCGCGACCCGGACTCCCCCCGAGGGGTGCGCCTTTCGATTTCGGCTTCGGCCGGAGGTTCGGGGGCTTGAGCCCGGAGGGCGACGGCGTGTAGCCCGGGATGGAACCCTCCCTATTACGCATAAGTCGGGGAACCTCTGGGAATGCTCGGGCACCGGTGTGGAAACCCGTTGCAAATCAAGGGGTTTCCAGGCCCGATCAACCCCAGAAAACCCGCCAGTCACCTGCT
>Ga0105048_10002551_pt1 | contig 29630 bp, 21 predicted proteins | sample MAT05_FD_78382 | JGI IMG/M metagenome (GOLD analysis project Ga0105048, IMG submission 78382) | Freshwater microbial communities from Lake Fryxell liftoff mats and glacier meltwater in Antarctica - MAT-05 | ecosystem: Environmental > Aquatic > Freshwater > Ice > Liftoff microbial mat | place... | reverse complement strand
TCTATTTAGGCCGGTTGGGACTTGGGCCGGGGACACAAGATTCTGTGAGAATGATCGTACCGGTTGGCTTAGTCGAAACCGATGGACAAAGTTTTGGCAATTCATCTTGATTGGACTTGGATTCAGCGCGTTTTATTGGTCGTCCGTAGCGATCCTGTACTGTCGATGAGAATATCAGTTACCGCTAGCCAAAGGCAGCCCTTGGCCGCACTATTTGCCTGCGAGCGCCGGACCATTGTCAGGAGGCATCGACTGGTGCCAAGCTAGAACCGAGGCGGTAAGTCGAGTGACCACTTCCGGGTGCTGAGTCGCTAGGTTTGCGGTCTCAGCCCGGTCGACGACGAGGTCATATAACTGCGGCAAGGTGCCGTCGTATTCACAAAGGAGTTTCCAATTTCCGTCACGAACAGCAAGGTCAGGCAATCGCTCTGCAGTCTGCATGGTCTTTCGATCCGGGGGGCGTCGCCAGAAGATCGCTGAAGTATGCGAAACGGTGCTTTGGCCGAGAAGTACGTTAGATAATTTTTCGCCATCGAAGGAGATACTGTCTGGCGCACTCACCTTTGCAATTGCGAGCAGGGAGGGTACTAGATCGAAGGCGGCGAAGACCGACGTTTGGTTGTGCGTGCCGACTTTGTCGGCTTCCATTAAGCTTGGTGCCCATACGATGAGTGGGGAACGAATCCCTCCTTCGTAAAGCGTGGCCTTTTTGCCCCGAAACGGACCAGCGCTACCCGCGCCAGGCTCGGGTCCGTTGTCGGAGCAAACGAGGATGAGAGTGTTGTCACGCAAGGCTGGACTCAACCGAATGTGATCGAAAAGTTTACCAAGTTGACGGTCCATTTCCCGCAAGACGGCAAGATATTGCCCACGTTTGCTTTCAGTCCACTGTTCAACAGGTGGCCAAAAGGGGCTGTGAACGTCGTCGGGGAAGAGATTGACATAAAAAGGCTTTCCGTCTTTCACAGCCGTATCGATGAAAGGAATGGCGGCATCGACGAAGCCGCTCGTGATCTTAGAACGCGGCATCCATGTGACGGGTTTGCCAAGTCGCTCCGCATCGGCCCAAATGCGACCAGGCTTATTCTCGCCGGGCTTCATTGTCAGTGGAAGAAGTTTAGGCCCCATGCCTTCGAAGTTGGTGAGGGATTCGTCAAAGCCATAAACGCTAATAGCCGGTGCGTCTGCAACGTCACGTTGACCTCCGAGGTGCCACTTGCCAAAATGACCGGTGGCGTATCCGTTTTGATGGAGTGTGCGAGCCAAAGTCGGCGCATTTGGGTCAAGCCAATTCGCGACGCCACGGCGTTGGTTGTCAGCGCGGTTGCTCAGAAACGATGTGATCTTCCACCGTTGTGGATACTGACCGGTCGCGAGAGCGCATCGGGAAGGAGAACAAATCGGTGAATTCACATAAAACTGCGAAAAGCGAATTCCTTCCTCAGCCAGACGGTCCACGTTCGGTGTTTGGGCTTCCTTGTTGCCGAAGCATGAGAAGTCCCCCCAACCCATGTCGTCAACAAAGACCACCACAATGTTCGGGCTCTTTGTTTCTGCACGTGTTGAGCCACAGAGTGCAAACACCATAAATGCGAGAACGAATAGTGTTTTCATGGGTGAATATCTCATTATTGTCGCCTTTCGCTCCGCGAAAGTGCGCATGGTTAACGCACTTTTGTTTAGCAAAAGGCGACATTGGTTGCGTGATAGTGCTGCATCCGGCCTAGGGGTTAGGGTACTTGCGTAGCGGAAGCCGCGTAGGCTTTCGGCGACTTTAGGAGGTAAATCCGAGTGGATTAGTCCTAACCACCGAAACTCTTGGCGAGTTCCGCTACCCGCCAATTTAGCATAGAAGAATCGCTAGGAATTACTCGTCGGTAACACAGCCTTCGCTGGCGCTTTTTACATTTTTGATGTATTTGTAGAGCGTACCGCGTGTTGCTTTCAGCGGCGGAGCTTGCCACTTTGCTCTTCGCGATGCCAGCTCAGCATCGGACACTGCGACGTCTAGTCGATTCGTGTTAGCGTCCAAGGTGACAAGATCATTGTCGACCACCAAAGCCAAAGGTCCTCCCTCTTGTGCCTCGGGAGTCACGTGCCCCACGATAAATCCGTGTGAGCCACCGGAAAAACGGCCATCGGTTAAGAGGGCAACATCGGAGCCAAGACCCGCGCCCATAATGGCCGACGTAGGCGTCAACATCTCTGGCATACCTGGACCACCCTTGGGGCCCTCGTAGCGAATGATGATGACATCTCCTTTTTGGATTTGTCCTTTCTCCAACGCTGCGAGCATGAGCTCTTCGCTGTCATAACAACGCGCAGGACCTGAAAACCGCATGCCTTCTTTACCTGTGATTTTGGCGACGGAACCTTCTGGGGCTAGATTGCCAAACAGGATTTGAATGTGCCCGGTGGCTTTGATCGGGTTGGAAATCGGCTGAACGATTTTCTGCCCCGCTTTCAAACCGGGAAGATCCGCAACGTTTTCGGCTAAGGATTTGCCGGTTACGGTCATGCAGTCACCGGTCATAAACCCCTCTTCCAACAAATACTTTATTACTGCCGGCGTCCCGCCGACCGAATGCAGATCTTCCTGGACAAACTTCCCAGAAGGTTTTAAGTCCGCAAGAAACGGAACTCGATCGCTTACTTTTTGAAAATCATCCAATTGCAAATCGATGCCGACGCTACGTGCCATTGCGATCAAGTGGAGGACCGCGTTGGTGCTACCTCCTAGCGCCACCACGATGACAATAGCGTTTTCGAACGCAGCTCGAGTCATGATATCGCGAGGTTTGAGATCGATTTCCATGAGGTGTCGAATGGCTTTGGCGGCCCGTCTGCATTCGTCCATTTTGGCTGGGTCCTCGGCAGGAATCGAAGCAGAGTATGGCAGCGACATACCTAACGCCTCAATGGCGGATGCCATTGTGTTGGCAGTGTACATGCCGCCGCAGGCACCGGCACCAGGGCAGGATTTGCGAACGATGTTGGCTCGCGTTTCCTCATCGATTTGACCTGAAATGTATTGGCCGTAGCATTGGAATGCAGAAACAATGTCCAGCGAATGGCCGTTCCATTTTCCAGCGCGAATCGTTCCGCCGTAGATCATGAGTGATGGGCGATTCAGTCTTCCCATCGCTATCAAGCAGCCGGGCATGTTCTTGTCGCAACCAGGCAAAGCGATCAGGGCGTCGTACCACTGCGCCGCCATAATCGTTTCGATGGAATCGGCGATGAGATCCCTCGACTGGAGAGAATAGGACATGCCATCGGTCCCCATGCTAATTCCGTCGCTTACGCCGATAGTATTGAATCGCATTCCAACTAAATTCTCTTCGACGACCGCTTTCTTGACTGCGAGGGCCAAGTCCAAAAGGTGCATGTTGCATGTGTTGCCCTCATACCATACGCTTCCGATGCCAACTTGGCCTTTGTTCATGTCCTCCGGGGTCATTCCGGTTCCATAGAGCATTGCCTGGGAAGCTCCTTGGCTTTTCGGTTGTGTAATTCGCGAGGAAAATTTATTGAGCTGGTTCATGGATGTTTCAAACGAGTTGTCTGGAGAGGTGAGGCTTGTTTCGTCTATCTCTAGAGCGATGGTAAAAATCCCCCGAGTGAAACTCGGGGGCATTGCACGCTGGTTGGAACATGGAAGGCGAAATCCTTACTTTCGAGCTCGGGGGTGGCTCAACGAAACCCATGCTCCGTTTTGATCGCTGCTGGCGACACACTGCTCGATGAAGTACATGCCTTCAACGCCATCGTGCACATTGGGATAGATCGTATTGACGCGATCTACCGTTTTGCCTTGTGCAACGTCAACCATCGCATCGAAAGCTGCGACATAAATATTGGCAAATGCTTCGAAGAACGCTTCTGGGTGACCGGCTGGCAATCTGCATGCCGCTTTGCCGCTTGCGTTCATGAACGAACCGTTTGGATCGCGAGTGTAGAGTTTATGTGGTTGGCCGTTTTGACGGATCACCATGACGTTCGGCTCTTCTTGTCGCCAAGAAAGGGCACCTTTGGTTCCATCGATTTCGATGGACAAGTCGTTTTCGCGACCGTGACTGATTTGACTTGCGGTTACCGTTCCGAGTCCGCCGTTTTGATATCGGACGATGGCCGTGCCGTAATCGTCTAGCTTGCGGCCAGGTTCGAATATTTTCAGATGGCAACTGATTTCGGCAGGCAACAGCCCTGTCATGAAGCGGCCAAGATTGTACGCATGAGTGGCAATGTCGCCAAAGCAGCCAGCTACGCCACTTTGTTTTGGATCGGTCCGCCATGCGGCTTGTTTTTGGTCTTGATCTTCCAATCTTGTGCGCAACCAACCTTGGATGTAGTTGGAGCGAACGGCTTGGACCTCACCGAGTTCACCGCTTTGGATCATTTCGCGCGCTTGGCGAATCAGCGGATAGCCTGTGTAATTGTGTGTTAGTGCAAAGACAGACTTGGATTTGTCCACTAGCTTGGCAAGCTCTTCGGCTTGGGCCAAATCGAAGGTCATCGGCTTATCGCACACAACGTGAAAGCCAGCTTCCAAGGCAGCCTTGGCAACTTCAAAGTGCGTGTGGTTTGGGGTGGTAACGGAAACGAAGTCGATCCGTTCACCGGCGGGCTTCTTCGATTCGGCTTCGAACATCGCTTGGTAGGATGGGTACGCTCTCTCTTGAGACACGTCGTAGTCGGGTGCGGACGCCTTGGAACGTTCGGCGTTGCTGCTAAATGCACCGGCAACCAAAGTGGCTCTGTTGTCCAAACAAGCAGCAATGGAATGAACTCGACCAATGAACGAACCTTGTCCCCCTCCAACGATACCCATCTTGAGCTTTCGATTCATCGGTCCATTGGTCATGTTGATTCTCCAAAAAGCGGGAAAGGGAAATTGACTGAAAATCAGTGCGACTATGTTTTACCAAAGTTGCATCGGTTTTCTAGTTGGCATCTTTGGCTTTGTGTGGCACGTCCCTGAGTTTACGAAGGGCGTGGGAATCGCTGGAAACATTTGCCACAACCCGTTAGGAAGCATTCGCTTTATTCCAATAAATGTTTTTAGGACTGATTGACACGCGATCGATTCGCGCAAACAATGCCGACATTGAAGGATCAAGTTTTAAGCGGCAGGACGCCGCGTTTTTTCCTGTCAGAGAGTGAGCCATCCTTTGCGGAACAAATCTCTTCTGGCCACTGCAGCACTTAGTGTTACCGCTTTCTTTGGACTGCAAAGTGTGGCGGCCTGCCAATCCAATGCGAAAACATCGCTCGATGCCAAGCGAGCCTTCGCGTATTTGGGAAGAATTTGTGATATCGGTTCCAGAGTTACCGGCACCGAAGGCATGGCAAAGCAACAAGCGATGCTCGATGAGCACTTCACCAAGCTAGGTGCCAAGCTGCTATGGCAGTCGTTCGAGATCAGGCATCCCGAATCGGGTAGCAAAGTAGAAGTCAAGAATCTAATCGTCCGTTGGAATCCAGACAATCCCGAACGGGTGCTCCTTTGCACTCACTACGACACTCGTCCTTTCCCAGTAAATGACGCTAGGAACCCCAAAGGTCTGTTTGTCGGAGCCAACGACGGTGCAAGTGGGACAGCGTTGTTCATGGAGCTGGGCAATGCTTTGCAGAAACTGCCGATGAAAGTCGGCGTCGACTTGGTTTTTTTCGACGCCGAAGAACTCGTTTACGAAGAGCCGCGTGACCCTTTCTTCGTTGGCTCCACACATTTTGCTCGCACTTATGCCGATGACCCAACCACGCCCAGATATCGATGCGGGATCCTAGTGGATATGATTGGCGATGCCGATTTGCAGCTCTTTTATGAGCAAAATTCTTGGAAGTTTGCACGGGCGCTGGTAGAAGAAGTTTGGGGGATTGCCAAGGAATTGAAGATCAAAGAATTCAAGCCCAGCATTGGTTACGAAATCAAGGACGACCATTTGCCCTTGAATTCGATTGCAAAAATCCAAGTCATTGACCTAATCGATTTCGATTACACCCGCGGTGTGCCGAAAGGCAAGAGTTTTTGGCATACCACGGCAGATACACCTGACAAGTGTTCCGGATCGTCCATGGTCAAAGTTGGAAGTGTACTTCTGGAATGGATCAAACGGCAGAAGTGAGCCGAACGGTATGAAATCTGATTCAACCGAACCGATTCGCAAAGCCATGGATGTTGAGCCATTAGCCATCGAAATCATTGGCCTCAAAAAGCAGTATGGTTCTGCAACGGTCCTTGATGACTTCAGCCTATCCGTTGGAAAAGGGGAATTGATCGTCATCCTGGGCGATAGCGGTAGCGGCAAATCGACTTTGCTAAAGCTCATTGCGGGTCTCGAACTTCCGCAAAGTGGGACCATTCGAATCAAAGGTCTCGATCAAGCCCGCAGACTTCCTCATAATCGCGATGTTGCCATGGTATTTCAAGACGGGAATGGGTACGAGCACTTAACCGTTCGCCAGAATCTTGACTTGGCGGCGAAGCACTCTCCAGAACCGAACCAAGTCTCCCGCTGGGTTGATTGGTTGCAACTAGAATCAACGCTCGATCAAAAGCTCGCCCAGCTATCGGGAGGACAGGCCCAACGCGTTGCAATCGCCCGGTCCATGCTGTCTGGCAAATCAGTTGTGCTTCTAGATGAACCGCTTGCCCATTTGAATCAGACTTTGCGTGAAGAAAGCAGGGAGCTTATTCTAAAGGTGCATCGGGAGACCAAGAAGACCTTTCTGTATGTAACACACGATTCGGATGAAGCGTTTTACTTGGCAAATCGAATCGCGGTTCTCGCGTCAGGCAGGATACAACAAGTTGGCGACCCACCGTCGGTTTACCGCTCACCCCATTCCAAAGTGGTTGCAAAATTGCTTGGCCATCCGACGGTGGATATCCTCAAGATGAAGAAAGGCTGGCTCGCCTCTGGTCAAAACGCGGATGCGAGTTTGATTGAATGCGGAGTGCGGTCTCACGATTGGAAGATTCATCACGTTGAGTTAGAATCACCGCAGGAAGTAAACCGACAAGTGGGTTTGTCGATGAATACGCATGGGCTTCTTGTTAAAGGAGCCATTGGAAGTTGTCGCTGGATGGGCAATCGCTGGTTGTTAGAAATCGAATGCCCAGAGCGCATTCGAATGACTTGCGAATCGCCCAGTCCCGAACCGTTGGAGAGTAAGTTGCTCTCAGCCGAGAGCTTATCGAGAGCTAATGAGCGATCGAAGCCATTCGGCTATTTGGAAGCCACTCTTCCTCGTTCATGCATCCAGACGTTTGGCAATTTGGAGTGAATCGAACCACTCCATATCTAGAAACCGTACATTCGCGAATCGACCCAGTAGCCTTGGTAGCTATATAGGCGACGAGTGCGAAGTGGCGTTTGTGCATTGAAAAACGGGTCGGAATTGACGACGGGCCGAGCAAAGTTGTAGCCCATCCAATCATACTGCCTGACGATCGCCTCACGATGCATGGTTTCTGCTCGAGCGCGTGCAATCAAGTACTCTTGTGCAGGGCTGACTTCAAAGCGAGCGTAGCCAGGTGAGCCGGTTCCGCCTGTCAATGGCTCATCATTATTGGCAAGATTATCGGCAAAGGAGGTTGAGGCCGTAATTGCCCCAGCTAAACAAAATGCAGCCAGAAAAAGTCGCATAGAATGGTCTCACTAAATTGGCAGAAAGTTAAATTGACCGACCATCCATGGTTCATTGCTCGAATCCAAATTACTTTCCGAGCGTTCAATCATGTTTGTCGGGTTGAAGTCCCCAAAAAATGCAGGGGTTTTCAAGGGCTTAGTACAATCCAAACGAACGTCAAAGCTTTCAGGCCTTAGGCTTGTTGGACGATTCCGAGTTTTCAGATAAACTCTGCGGTTTCGTATCTTCTAATTCGTACCCATCCCCCCGTCGTTCCAATGCTCGATCGAAAATTTGTTTTAGAAAACGTTGAGTTGGTCAAGGCAAATTGCGTCCATCGCGGTGCGCATGTTGAAATCGATCGGTATGTGGAGTTGGAACGGGTCCGAAAAGCCAAGCTCAGTCTAGCCGAAGAGTTGAATCGGCAAGCCAACGCGACAAGTGCCAGGATTGGTGCTGCGGCCCCTGCCGAGCGCGAGGCGATCAAAGAGCAAGGGCGAAAACTACGGGAGCAAAAGGAGGCCGTTCAAACAGAACACGACGCGTTGGACAAGGAAATTGCAACGATTTTGTCCCGGGTGCCAAACATGACCCATCCGGCTGCGCCCATAGGGCGGGACGATCTGGCAAATTTGGAGATCGCACGAGGCAAGACCCCAGTCCCAACTTTTGATTTCCAACCCAAGGATCATTTGCAGCTCGGCAAGCAGCACGACATGATCGATTTCGAGGCTGGAGCTCGCGTGGCCGGAGCTGGTTTCTACTTTCTCAAGAACGACGCAGTCCTGTTGGAGCTAGCGCTTCAACAGTTTGCCGTGCACCTTCTCATCAAGCAAGGGTTTGTACCTGTTTCAACACCCGACGTTGCGAATACCGAAACGCTGCATGGGATTGGATTCATCCCTCGTGGTCCAGAGACTCAAATTTACAGCATTGAAAACACCGATCTGAATTTAGTCGCCACTGCCGAAATCACTTTGGGAGGCATGTACGCTGGCCAAGTGCTAGAGGCAGAGGACTTGCCATTGAAACTAGTTGGCATTAGCCATTGCTTCCGAACCGGAGCGGGAGCAGCTGGCAGGGCGTCCAAAGGACTTTACCGCGTCCATCAATTCACCAAGATCGAGATGTTTGCGTTCACTCTACCGAATCAAAGTGACGCAATCCACGAAGAGCTGCGTCAGTTGGAATGCGATCTGTTTGACCTCCTAGAAATCCCATTTCGTGTTGTGGATACGGCAACCGGCGATCTTGGTGGCCCTGCGTATCGCAAATACGACTTGGAAGCATGGATGCCCGGTCGCGGGACCGCCGGCGAATGGGGTGAAGTTACCAGCACGTCCAACTGCACAGATTATCAAGCACGCCGGTTGAACATTCGCTCCCGTACGAAAAACGAAAAGGGAACCCACCTCGTTCACACACTCAACGGTACAGCCATCGCGATCAGCCGAGCGATTATTGCAGTCATGGAGAACCACCAATTGGCCGATGGGACAATCCGGGTGCCAACTGTCCTTCGCCCTTGGATGGGTAAGGATTTCATTGGAAAGTAATGTGGCACGGCAGTCCCCTAGTCTTCCTGCCCGCACGCTAGCGCTTTGCGGCTCAAAATCTATTTCTAGAGGCAGGGTAATTATCGCCCGAGTAAAAACTCGGGGGCATTTCACCGCCCCTTGGTGATGGGGCATTTCTCGGTTGCGGCACTAGTCGGTCGCGCCCCAGAAACGGAAATTAATCCTTGCCGTAATGCTTTACTTTGTCCCAGTATTCCTCGAAAGCATTGGGCTTATGGAAGTCTGGACTGTTGTCAAAGTCGTGGCAAATTGCGCACTTGTCGCTAGCGCGATCCAATGGAAGTTTCATTTCGTCACGGAGTTTTTTAACCATGTCATTATCCGCTTGAAAGTCACCCATTTCTGCGGCTACGTGCTTTGAACCTGGCCCATGGCAGTTCTCGCATCCGTTGGCAACCATATGTGGTGTCGTTTCCAGCGATTCATATCCGGATCGATATGGAGCAAAACTCAGTGGGTTCCAGCCCGTAACGTGACAGGCCAAACATTCGGGATCGAAATGCCTTGCCATCGAACGCAACGGGGGTTGGACAATCGTGTCCGTCGCATGTGCGTGATCCGTGTCTTTCCATGCGTCAAAGGCCTTCGTATGGCATTCGCCGCATTTCTCGGATCCAACAAATTCTCTGGTAGACGGGTGTGTCATTGGGCGCTTTCCAAGTCCATCCAACGCCACGGTTTTGAGTTCATCTTGATATTTGCCAAACAGCTCCGTTACGCGAGGTGAGTCTTCAAACTGAGAACTCAAAGCAACCCGCTGGTAACGAAATGGCTCCTTGGCATTGTCAAATACGCCGAACAAACCGGTGTACATGCCTTTCGTTCCAACTTGCACCATGACGCTGGCAGTGCCTGGAATCCGTTCTGGTTGAAATGCTGGTTCACCGAAGCCGCCCGAAGTGACAATCAACGAAAAATCCGGTACCGCCTTTGCGATCAAGCGCGATTCTTCTAAGGATGCATGCGATATCAACACCGTGTAGTCGCACTTTTCGGACCGCAGTTTGGCTGAAACCTCTTTGAGAGCCGGAATGGCTTTTGATATCGAAACGGAATCGTTATCCCCTACCTTTTTGGCGTTCTCGTCGCCAAGTACGGTCGTAATTCCTATCTTCTTCTTGTTGACGACGATGGTCTTGTACTTGACGTCATAATCGGGTGCAATGCTGACATTGGCGGAGACAAATAGTCCTGGCTTGTCTATCAGCGAATAAATCAGCGAATTGGTGTCAAGCAGCAAATCGTCTTCGCCAAACCCAACAGCTTGGTACTCCAGCAATTGAAAAGCCGTAGCAGTCCAACCAAACTTGATGTCCGCTTGGCGTCCGCGACGTGGATCCGGCAGTCCATCGGAAACGTGAAAAACTTGGCCACCACTATCGATTGGAATCACATTCCAACCTCGTTGACGAACGGAATTTAAGAAAGTGTCGCGTCGACTCAGTCCCCCTTTTTGGTTTTCCAGTCCGGTGCAACCACAAGGCTCAATGTAACCAGTTTGATTACCCGTAACGAAAAAGACGAAAAGCGGATCCTTCCAATCGACTGCTATCTTTTGGTTCTTTTCTTCGTTGGTGGCGACGCTGATGGGAGCGATGCCATCGAGTTTCTGTGAGTTCTGCAGGGGGTTGGCTCTTGCCACATCCGACGTCAGTTTGCCCTCATTGAGCGTAGGCTTTTTATCCGAATTTGTCTGAGGCGTTTCTCTCCCGCCGAGACTATCTGATGAAAATCGGATCTGAACCTTAGATTCCTTCAAGTCCTCTTTTGGACGCGTTCCTGTAGGTGGCTCACCGCGGAGATTAGGCAGTACGACGGAAACAGTGACGCCGATACTCAATACTAGCAAAGCCTTGAAAGATCTCCGGCTATTTGAATCACTTCGATGATCTGCCACTGTCCGATGCTCCTGCAATGCAAGCGGGCTGGATTGACTATTCCAAAATGCGGAACTTGATGTACATCGGAAACTGAGGCGCGCTTTCCATATTGCTTTCCAGAACAATCTTGGCAAAATCCTTGCCGTAGGTACCCGCGAACTCGATCGGCGGTGTTCCAGGGGGAATCTCAACCGTAACGGAAAACATTTTCTGTTTTGTCGACAATCCCTTCAGTTCACTGATCGTTACCTGGAGTGATTCTTGAGCCGAATCTGGTGTGACTTTACCAAGCTTGATCTGGACGGCATCGGGTTCATCGGTTTTGACCGCCAAAACGAAACTCTTTTTCAATCCTTCTGAGGATTTCGCTGAACCGAGGGAAAAAGTATTCCGTTCTTCATTGTAATCGGGCCCTGCAACCACCCGTATCGGCGAAACACATCTGCCTTGAATCGGGAAATTGATTTGACCTTCCTTGCTCTCTTCTTTCTCGGACTTCTTGAAAAAAACCATGTTGCCAGAAAGCGATCCAGCCGGCAGACCTCGCTTCAAGCGGATCGTGAAGTCCAAGTAATAACGAGCATCGGAATACGCCGGAATTTCGCCTATCTCCAGTTTCTTTGGACTCCCCAATTCGCAATTAACCTTTGAGGCCTGCTGCAAATCCGACCATCTAGCGTTCGTAATCTCAAGTGGCACCTCTTCAAAACTGTAAAGTCTCCCCTTTTGCTCGCTTTCCCCTGCTGCAAGGAAGTCCCGGAAATCGGCCATCGGCGGATCGAACACGTGTGCTTGGCCAATCTTCCCCTTGATGGTCAACTTGATTTCTTCTTGATCGACAGCACTCGTGGCTATGGTTGCGGTTTGGGCGAAATCCGTCGTGCTGCCTTCAGCCAGCCATACCAATTCAACCTGCGTTTGCTCCCCTGCCTTAAGCGTCGTCGCGTCAAGTTTGCCGACCGTGCACTTGCAGGTTGCCGATTTGTAAACCACTTCGACCGGCGTTTCACCAATATTCTTGAATACGAAACTGTGTGAACGCTTGGTTCCCAATCTCATCGTTCCGAAATCAAGCTCCGTTCCACCAATCACCTCGATTTTTCCAGGTTTCTGGTTAGAAGCCTTGGCTTTTTGAATGGCCTCATCCATGTCCTCAACCGAGCCCATGATGTTTTTTATATTGGCTGTACGCTTCTGGAATTGAGAAACTGCGATCCCGTATCCAATTCCGATACACGCGACGATCAAGGCTAATGTTCGCATTTTTTGGACTCAAACAAACCGGAAACCGGCAGCAATAGGGCAATGGGGGGGCAAACTTAAGGCGAGCGGCAGATTGAAAACCACCAGGTGCATCTACCCTCTTCGGCCCTTCATGCCGACTCTCCCAAAGGGAGAGTTACTTCACCCTCCCTCCGGGAGGGTCGAGCGAAGCGAGGGGAGGGTAGAACTTAGTCTGCCGCTCGCCTTATGGTAGCAAGGAGACAGGGTTGTGCCAGCCAAAAACTGCCAGCCAAAAACAAGGCCTCTCCAAGCTATCGAACGTTTGTACGCAACCATCGCAAGATGGGTTCGCCTTTGGCATAATCCGGCTGTCGAACTATTCTCGCATTTCCCTCGAGCGGAGCGGCAATAGCCTCCCAATGAGTAGGGAAAAAGACGACTACCGCCGATAGTTTCCGATCCGAGTGCGTTGTTTTCCTGTCAATATCCTCGGCTTTGTTCCAGTGCAGTCTTGCTTCGTGGGCTTCACCACACCACGCAGCTCCGACCGCCGCTTGCAATTGTGTTTGGGCGGAATTCGGGTAGAGCTCCGCGGCTTTCAGAAAATACCGGTAAGCTAGTTTCCTTTTTTCAAAGTTGGAGGCTTTCCCATGACTTCCGGCGGGCTCAGCGTCGGCCAATATCGCATACCATCTGCCGCATTCCGTGAACGGCATCCACTGGTTTGGGTCCCTGCTGATATACTCCGCGCAACTGGCTTCAAATACTTCAACAAGCTTTTCGCGTGTTGCCTGGGACAGATCGTTTCGGCGAAGCATCTCAACGCATCGATTCGCGGCTAATCGCGGCAATTCTGGATCGAATGGGTCCACCTTTTCGAGTTCAAGCCATTGTCTGGGCTCTTGGCCAGCCGCAGAGCTGTCCGAAATTGCACTTACAACCGCAGGGGAACCCAAAACAGGCAAACACATCGTTCTTGCAAAGTCTGCCAGTATCAGAATTACGAACAGAAGTCCCAACACGGGATAAAGCCAAAAACGTTCCTTCACGCCTCGATCGTCACTTCCCCCCCGCACCGTTGCTATCCCAAAAGCGAGTCCGACCAAGACACAAACACTGTTCATCAAACCGGGCTGCATCCAGCCGCCTGACGCAAGCAAATGCACCAAAACAACGCAAGCCGAAATCAAACAGACCGAGGCCGTCGCTTCATTGGAAACGATCCATCGCAGACGTTGTACGATCGCAAACACCGCAACGGAAACGACGACAAACAGACTAGACGTAGTGAACGAATCGTCATCGCTGAAAAAGAATCCGAATAACAGAATCCCGATAAATCCCAATGTCCCACCGCTTATCATCGCCAACCGACCGTCTTCCATGGCACCTTCGTTCGATGCAAACGGACTTGCCCCGTCCGTGCGTTGTCGACTCAAGCGAAGCATTTTCAGAAAAAGAACAAGCAGGATTGCAGCTAAGACGGCAAGAAGCGGCAAGCCACCGGTCGTCCCCGTTTCCAAAATAAAATTGTGAGGGTCCGCAGGTGATTCGGAGGCTGTCATCACCTTGACTCTATTGTAATTCTGTTGAAAGTTGGCGACCCCGTATCCGGTCCAGGGCTCTAATTTCGTCAGCGCAATCGCCCCGCGCCAATAGTCATACCGGTACGAAAGAGACTTCCCAGCTTCGGCAACAATCATCGGGTCTCGAATCAAGAAACCACACAACACCACAGTGCATAACGCTGTAACCCCGGCCAGGGGAATACCAAATCGTCTGGCAAGCGCCCAACCGCTCCGTCTAAGGATCGGATGAAAAAAACACGCGGCAATCAAACCGAGGATCGTGGCCAACCAGGCCGAGCGGCTCTTGGTAAACAACAAGGTGACAAAGAAGCCGCTGCTCAAGCTTGCCCCTAGAATCAGCGACGTCCAATAAACTCTGCTCGCTTTGGATCCTTGGTGTACGGTCGTACGTGCCATCGACGCAGCAGCCTGACCGCCGCACATCACAACTACGAATACCAACCACGCCGCCATCAAGCCCGCCAAAGAATTCGTAAGCGCAAAGGGACCTGTCGGTTCCAAGCTCTCTAGGCGACTCGCGAACTGCATCGCTTCCGATGAGCCCGCCAGGATCCCCATTTCAGAGAACATCGATTCGGGATCCAATGCAAATCGCGCGCGAAAAGCAGGCATACTAATCCAATACTGATAGATCGCGTAAGCAACCGTTCCCGCGGCGCAACTTAACATCAACCCACAAACCGATTCTGCAATTCGAGACCGCATACAAAGCTTTGAAATAGCCAGTGTTAAAACGCCTTCGGCTATCCATTGCCAACATCCGTTGTAAGCAAATCGGGCGTTTCCTCGGCCAGGTACCAACGTGGTGCATACCCAAAGCCAGACTCCAAAAACAGCGAAGGAAACACTTAGCCAACGGAACAACTCGCCTGACTCTTGTCGATACGGTCTGAGCACAGTGTCAATGGCCACGAAGAACCCAACACACATCGCCAGGATAATAAATGGTAGGGAACGACCGAGCGAAACACTGGTCGCGTCGCAAGGATTGAACTGCGAGAGAACCAGACACATGGCTAACAAAAAACAGGCTAGCTGTGCAGGCAATCGGTACACCCACGTCTCTTTTTTTTCACCCATCGGACTCAACTCTTTGCGCATTAGCTTTCAGCTACGACTCATTCGATTGGTTCGGACCGGTGAGACTTTCTAAGACACCAACAAGTGCGAGCATACATAACACGATGGATAAAACGAGGATCGCGCCCCAAAGGTCAGTTCTTGGTAACAGCAATGCGCCAAGCGAACAGGTGACCGTCGCCAAGTAAATAGTAATCACCGACTGCTTCTTGGTCATGCCTAAGTCAACCAGTCGATGCGAAAAATGCCGCTTGTCCGCTTGAAATGGACTTCGTCCCTCGCGAATACGGATCCAAATGACACTCACCATGTCGTACAGTGGAATCGCAAGCACGCACAACGGTGCAAGCACCGCATGTGGCGTCGTCCCTTTGGCTCCGGTGTACGTCGACAAGAGCGACGCAATCGCAATCCAGTATCCTACAAAATAACTACCTGCATCTCCCATGAAAATAGAGGCAGGAGGCCAATTGTGCTTAAGAAATCCTAGCAAGGCACCGACCATCACCAAAAGCATGGCAGCTACAAACAACTGCGGCTGCCCTCGCGTAGACTCGGGCGTAACAACCAACATCAACGCCAACATAGCACATATGATGGCTGCGACCCCTCCGCTCAATGCATCCATGTTGTCTAACATGTTGAATGAATTGATCAGCATGACGATCCAGATAACGCTCAATAGGGAAGTCAGCCATGGTATCCCAATGAACGCAGTCAGTTGTAAGTGTTGCCAATAAACTACCGCTCCTGCAACAAGGAACTCAACCGTCAATCTCGATTGCCAGGGCAACGAGAAACGGTCATCGAGTAGGCCTAAGACGGCCAAAATAGTGCCACCCCCGAGCAGTACCCAGATCTCCACGGCCTTCGACACCAAACCTGGAACGTACTCTAGCAATCCAACGGGAAGCAACCCCTTTGCAACCGTTTCATTGAAATGAATCGCCAACAATCCAACCGTCCCGATGACGAACGTCCCGGATACTCCCGCCCAAATCCCAAGTCCACCTCCAAGCGGGATGGGTACCGTATGGACCTTTCTTGCGTTCGGCTTGTCCAGCAATCCATAGGCCCGCGCATGTCGCTTCACCCATCCGACAGCCAAAACGGAGATAACGAAAGCCGGGAGAACCGTCACCAGCAACACCCCCGCAATCTGCAACCAAAAAGAATCTGTTGAGTTACTTTCCATAGGTTCCCCTTTTGCAACCATGTACCATAGGGGATTTCATTCGGGTTCGGAATCCTGATGAGCTTGTCCGGCGGGATTTCGCAAAATCGACACCACGTTTTTGGCCAAATGCGTTCGACCTTTGTGAAAGAATACTCGAAAGTCATCCCTTTGATAGTCGGGATAAGTCCATGGCAATGGCTGCCATTGTTGACCGCGAAATGCAAGGGTTACTTCGGCATAGATTCCGTCCCTCAGATAAATGCGATGTTCTCGATTTTTGGTTGATGCCAAAACCAACTTGGTCATCGACATGTAACCTGGGTCAATATTCAGTGGACGCTCCACATCGAACGCGAAACTCTTTGCGAGATCGCTTTCCCATTCATGCATCAGTAATTTGTGCTTCGCTAAGTCGGCTGGATCATACCAACTCGCTAGGATAGCAAACTGTTTCTTTAACGCATCCCCCATCGTGGAACGGTAATACGACGATTCCGTAAACGGAAAAACAGGACTGAGTATAGCGATAGGCGACAACTGCGCCGCAACCCGCTCCCAAAGCCATTCCAGTGCGGATTCATGCCTGCTGAATGCAGCAATCAACTGCACACAAGGGGGATGCTGTTTTACAAAGCCCATTCCGCTGTTGCTTACCTCCCTTTCTTCTTTCCTGGGCGATTGGGATCAGCCGCATCCGCGGCCTTGGCTTTCTGCAAATTCATCTGAGCATCGGCAAACCGCTTTTGAATTTTGCCGGCTTCAGCCTTCATTTTCTTCAGTTTCACTTCTATCGCGTCTATTTCCTTTTCCTTCTTGGTAACGTCGCTCAAAGCCTGAATGACCTTTCGATCTTTCTCGACCTCTCCGATGGGTAGAAGTTTTCTCTTCTTATCCAGCTCCGCTTGCTGTTCCGATAAGCGTTTCGTCGCTTCGCTAGCGGCGGAGTCCCTTGCAATGAATTCGTTCTCAAGTTCCATCGGCTTGCTGATTAACTTCTGAAGTGGCCTTAATTTATCGTCATGGTCGTTGCCGACCTGCTCCACGTCGTCCAACAACGCTGCTTTGGCCACCTTCGCGCGATCCGCTGCCTCCTTGGCCTGAATCCAATTCGGCGACGTATGAAGTTGTTCTCGCAACTTGGCGGATATTTCCTCCAATGCAACCCCTGCTTGTCGAACTTTCGACAGGGCATCTGGTATCCCGACTTTCGCGCCAAGACGATCTTCCACTTCCTCTCGAACTTCGCGGGCTTTCTTTTTAAGCTGCCGCAATGCCAAAGCGGACTTCTCCAGACTGCCCGTCTCGGAACGAAGATCTTTCTGAATCGCCGAAAGATCCCTTTTTGCATCCGTCAACGCACGTTCTGCGTTGGTCACTCGCTCGTTCTCTCGACGCTCGTCTTGTTTGGAATTGTTTCCCTTTTGTCCCAAAGCGATACTACTCAAGCCTAACAGACACGTACACACAACTAGGAATGCGAATAGAATGCGATTGATGATGGTTTCTCCAATATTCTTCTCAGAAGGGACCAATTGGTAACAACACCATACCGACTGTCGACATCGAATCATCCCTAAGGACCAAACACCGTTTGGAAATTCCCTGTCGAAAGCTTAACTCTTAAACCACGAACAAATCCGATACGGGTTCGATTAAAAGGATTGTATCCAAAATACCATCTGGAGAAGAGATGTTTGATGTAGGGGATCACGAAATTCATGCCGTGGGTTAAGGTAGCGAGTATTCTGAGTAATAATTTGGCATCGTTTTCGAACTTCCATCCAGGCCCCTTTGATTCCAGCTAGGAAAAAATGTTGCGCCCTCGACGTCACCGAAATACTTCAGACGATTCCGAACAGGAACAGGATGTCAATTCCGAACGCGGCTTGCGGCTAATGCACAAAAGCACCGTCGGCGGTCAGCAACCCCTCAATGGGTCGCCGGTCCCGTGGAATGTTGTCGTCCCGACACATCGCCGAGAAAAGGCGACCGAAGGGTTGTTGTTGGGATGTGCAGTCGCAGAAGCATTGTCACTTTCTCGCAACGGCATTCACCCAAGAGTCGGACTAAAGCTGTTTGGTAGAAACCCACTTCAGTTTCAATTCCAGCCAGGAATGGGTGTTACGAGTCACCGTACTCACGCTTTGCTGATGACGTTTCAGGCTATGCTTCAGTCTAAAACAGCCCCCAGGATCTTTGCTGCAAATCTCAAAAATCGAATCGCTTGGTACCAGCGAGCCTTTCCTTTTCGGCACGCTTATATCCACTTGTCTCGACTCGTAAGCCGAATTCGGCAAAGACGAATCGATGATGCGATGACCTTTGGTCTAGCGGATGATCCCCTCGTTCGATCACTGGTGCTGAGCATCATGTTACAAGGATGCGTAGAATCAGCCACGAATTGGTTCCAGCTTTGTGTCCATGTCTCCCATGCAGACTCACGCGTTCTACATGCTAGCATGCTTGTTGGATATGCAGCTCAACTTGCCCAAATGGTGGATCAACAAAACATCGCACCCTCTGAGATCCTCAGCCGATTGGTCGCAGCAACAGACCAACCCGAACTTCGGTCAATGCTTTTGAAGCTCGGCGAATCGCTGTCGCACAACCATACCCTGGCTGCTTATGCCAGACTACAGGGGTGGGGAAATGGAATTCCACCCGATGTCTTTGCCTCCTCCCTAGTGGGCATATACGCATGGTTGCGGCACCCAAAACGCTTTCGCAATTGTGTGGAGCGAACCATCTTGCTCGGAGGTGCTTGTAGCAGCGCAGCCATCGTTGCAGGATCGCTATCGGCGATCTCCTTGGGAAAGAAAGGAATCCCTCCAGAATGGCTGCGAGAGGTTTCGACCCTTCCCCATTCCAGCAAATGGCGAGAGCAGTTGATTGAGCGGGTCAAGGATTGGCCGCATGGCGTTGACGACATACATGAAACGATGGCTTTGCCATCGTCATTTCTCGGTCAACTTACGAGAAACGTTGCGTTCTCGTTTTTCAGAATGGTGCATGGTTTGATCCGGCTTCCCATGCGATTGACACAGTTCAGCGTCACAAAACGCAAATAGCGACCTAGTGCTTCTTCCATGCTAAATTTGGGGGTAGCGGAACTCGCCAAGAGTTTCGGTGGATAGGACGAATCCACTGGGATTTACCTCTTAAAGCTTGCGCTCCGAGGACGCTGCGAACAACTGATCTAACACGCGTTGGGTTGCCAAAGAAATATCCCCCCAAAACGGATCGGGTTTTCGTTCCAGCACAATCTTGCTGAACGTCTCGAACATGTTGATTTCCTGTGCCGGTGCGTGACCGCTGGCGTATTCCTCGACGATGTTGCTACGCGTATGTTCTTGCATGTGAAAGTCGCAACCATTGACAACGAACGTTGGTTTCTCGATATCGAAAGAGACTTCACATCCAAAATGTGGCAAAACGAAGTCAGGCATGAAGGCATTCCCTTTGGTTCCGCTAACGTGCGCCCACTGCTGGTTTCCAGTTATAAACGAACAGTAAAAACTGCCTGTTGAACCTCCTGGAAATTGCAACTCAGCCGAAAACTCGGCGGGAACCTCGGTCTGGCTCTTGTCTCCTCGCATTCCTGAAAGGCATTTGCCCGTCATTTGCGTTGGAACTTGCCACTGGTTTGCCCATAGGAGAAAGCGAATGCAGTACCAACCCAAATCCCCCAAACATCCGAAGGGTTCCAATTGGCTGTCAACCCGTATGTTCTTCTGCGAAAAACTATCGTCTCCAAGAAACGAGAAGTGACATGCAATCCGCCGCATCGCCCCGATCGATACTCCATCGTCGAGTCTTTGGCGTAGCAAAGGAAGTCTAGCGCTATGCATGAACATGACCCCATCCATGAACTGGACATTGTTACGTTTGCAAACAGTCAGGATCTCCTCCAAATCCAATGCGGACAAGGCAGCGGGTTTCTCGGCGAGTACATGCTTGCCTCGTTCCGCGGCTGCGATAATCCACTCCTTGCGCAATCCGGTCGGAAGTGGAATGTAGACCGCATCGATGTCTTTGCGATCTAGCAATGCTTCGTAACCCTCTACGCAATCGGGAATTTGGCGCTGCGCTGTGTGCGCTTGGCATTCACTTACAAAAGCTCTAGCCGCTTCGACCCGTCGACTTGCCACTGCAACCAAAGTTCCAGTTCTGGTTTGTGCGATTGCACGCCAATTTTTTCTGGCAATAGCAGCGGTCGACAAAATGCCCCAACGGCACAAACCCAATTCCGACATATCAATTTCCTTGCTCTTTAGGTGAATTTGGTACCTGCTCCCAGTTTGCCCGGCTATACATATTCCTTGCCTGAACCCCTAACTGCGCAGATTACTTGGTCCATGTGAACTACTTGTCTTGAAATCCATCTTGACCCCACTTGCGCCACTTCGATATCCTCCGCATCAACCACGGCAAGTTCGGTAAAGACGGCAGACGTGGTTACTTTCACAGGATAGACCGAGCGTGCGAGTTTGGCGACCCGTCGTCAACATTGCAACGAACATTCAGGAAGGATGATTCCCCCAATGTCGAGCACAAAAACTGTTTTTACGACTGGCGAAGCCGCCAAAATTTGCAAGGTGAGCCAACAAACGATAATTCGATGTTTCGATAACGGATCGCTGAAAGGATTTCGCGTTCCCGGTAGTCGATTTCGCCGAATTCCCCGCGATCTGCTGTTCGTCTTCATGAAAGACAACGGAATCCCCACGGATGCACTGGAAAGCGGAAAAAAGAAACTTCTGATTGTCGATGACGATCAAGATCTGGTGGATCTCATGTACGACACCTTTGAACGCGATGGCCGATTCGACATCCGCACCGCGAACAACGGTTTCGACGCAGGTATGCAAGTCAAAGAATTTCGTCCAGATATCGTAATCCTGGACGTGATGCTGCCAGATATCAATGGGCGAGAAGTTTGCCAAAGAGTCCGCGGCGACCGCACGATGGATTCTGTCAAAATCCTTTGCATTTCAGGCATGGTCGAGCAAGATAAAGTCTCGGACTTGCGTGCCGCAGGTGCAAACGACTTCATGCAGAAGCCATTTACGACCGATCGCCTCCTCGATCGCGCCTGCGATTTGCTGGAAATCGATCGACCTGTTGCAATTTAACGCCGCTTTTGTCGCCCTTTCAAATGCCCCCGAGTTTTACTCGGGGGATATTTACCTTCACTCTAGCTGATGATGGGCAAAAACCTGGCGTGAAACCAGGGGCATGCAGAAAAGAAACGAATGGCAAACCATTCGTGCGTGATTCATAGCCATCCATTCGCGATGGCTATGTTCGTTTTAGGTCACCTGTCTACTCTACTCGATTAAAAAACGACTAAACTGAATGGGTCCAACTGCCTCTTGCTCCCTGCCTCTTGCTCCGTCGCCTAGAGTTTACGCTGCCGTGAAAAAATCTTTTGAGAACATTTCCCCTAAATTAGCGACGACCTTCGCGTGCAAACTGATGTCCCTCGCGTTGCAGCTTCGAACTTGGTCGCACAATACGGACGAAAACGCATCGATCTACGAAATGATGGAGATCGCACTCGACAGTTTTGAAGAGGCCGGAAATTTAACCACCGATATTTGCGGCCTCCTTCCCAGACTTCAGTCCCTCTTGATTCAATTGCATCAGGATGAGACTGCGGTTCGAGAGCGTGACGCAACGGTCGCTGACGACCAAGCAAAACCAGTCTTGATTCATGCACTCCACGCTGTGATCGCTTCCATCAGCCAAAACACGCAGTTCGAGCAAGCGGTTGAAAACGCTAGCCAACGGGCGATTTACCAATTTGCGTACGGCCTAACACACGAGATCAATAACCCACTCGCCAATATTGTTGCCCGAGCACAGCAATTGATCCCAACTGCCTCATCGGAATCGGACAGGCGGTCGCTAGCCACGATTGTCGATCAGTCCATGCGGGCCCATGAAATGCTAGCCGAGATGATGCGTGTCGTGCAACCGCGTTCCATCCAACCGCGCGTCGAAGACATGATTGCCATCGTCCAACAAGCTATGTCTATTCAAGAGTCACAGTGCTCGAACACCCAAATTCAATGCATTCTTCGAAAGCCATCGAAGCCGCTTTACAGCTCGGTAGAAAGAGCCGCAATCCTAGAAGTCATCTGCAGCCTTTTGCAAAACGCAATGCAAGCATGTCGACCGAAGGATCGCATTGAAATCGTTTGCGAGGAAGTAGATGCGGATCATCCCGACTACGGCCCCTCAGATCCGATTCCTAATGCGCAGGCGGAATCCGTTTCCCGCATCCGAATCGCAGTACGCGATACCGGCCCAGGAATGTCCAACGAGGCAATCGAGCGCGCATGGGATTTGTACTATAGCGGTCGCGAGCATGGTCGAGGCCTGGGAATCTCTCTTGCAAATGTTCGTCGAACCATAGATGCTCATCGCGGCTTGGTTTGGATTCGGAGCACTCCTAATGCGGGATGCACCGTCGAAATCCGATTGCCCAAATCGCCGGAACCGCCCAATCCTCGACGAGCAATTTCGATTTGACGCGAGAAATCAACGGAATGAATGCCTGTTTGCAAGCAAGAGTATTGATATGCTTGGCGATGGCAGTATCCCAAGCCACCTCGCTAATTCCGGGCTTCGCTTACTTACCCTTTTATTTCAAACCCCTGCTAACGGTTGCAGGTAGCGCTGCAGGTGGTGCCACAGGAACGCCGTCGCAAAGCAGCGTGAGAAGCGACTTTCAGAACAACTTCATTCCCTTTTTGATCCCGCTGACAACTATCAATACGATCGCTCCGGCGGCCAGACCGATTAGGGTATGCAACAACGTGCCCGTGACTTTTTCTGCCAAGGTGCTCAGTATCGGGGCTTGCGACGCCAGATGCGAAACATACTCCACGCCGATATGAAGAAACTCAATCTTGTGCACTAAAATGCCGCCACCCACCAAAAACATGGCCACGGTACCAGCCACCGAAAGGAACTTCATCAGATAGGGGGCAGCGATCAAGATAAAACGCCCAAGTCCTTTCGCGGATGGGCTTGGCTTCTTTGTCAAGAACATCCCGAAATCATCCAGTTTCACGATGAGTGCAACCAATCCATAGACTCCGATCGTCATTAATATTCCAACGCCGACCAACACGCCAAGTCTTGTCGAGAAAGTTGACTTTTCAACGATATCGAGCGAAATGACAATGATTTCCGCCGACAGAATGAAGTCGGTTCTGACTGCCCCGTTGACTTTCTTCGTTTCAGCCGCGGCCGCATCGATTTCGTCCGTGGCCAGAATCGCTAAGTGTTGAGCATGGTGCTGATCGTCTTCGTGTTTTGAATGCAAGAATCGGTGCGCGACTTTTTCGAAGCCTTCATAGCAAAGAAAAGAACCGCCAGCAATCATCAGAGGCGTAATGGCCCAGGGTGCCAAGCTGCTTAAAGCAAGCGCTCCTGGAACGAGAATGGCTTTGTTTTTCATTGACCCTTTAGCAACTGCCCAAACTATTGGTAACTCACGATTCGGCTCCACACCTGAAACCTGGTGGGCATTGAGCGCCAAGTCGTCACCTAAAACCCCCGCGGTTTTTTGCATAGAAACTTTTGTGAGTGTGGCAATATCGTCCATGATCGACGCGATGTCGTCCAGAAGTAACAGAAGCCCTGTTGCCATTAAATCATTAGCCTTCTCTCACGAAATCACGAAATCACGAAATACCCACCTTCACTAGCTTACCGCTTCATTCGAATCAAAGAGTGTAGCCGTTCTATCCAGGCATGGAAACTGCTCTAGTCGCAGCCCGAGAGAAAATGATAAATCAAAAGGGTGCCAGTGGAGACTAGTGGTTCGTCAAACTCTAATTTTAGGATTACAATGCTCGGAACCATCACGCGGAGCGTGATGAGTACGTACCCATCACGCTCCGCGTGATATTGGGAACCCTAGTTCTTGAGCTTGACATACCACTAGCGCGATCAGCTTTTCTTGCGTTAGTCCGACGACAAGAAGCCGCAACCAAAACAACCGCAATCGGGGATGTCGTTTATGAAGTTCCAATTCGAATTTCCAAGTGCTTTTCTGTCGCCCATTCGTAGTGTCACAATGGCGATTGGCTTGCTCCAAGTGGGAATATCGTTCACACCTCTCTTGGCGGATGAAACCCAAAAAAATATTAGTGGAAAAAGCGAGTCTCCAAGCAAATACGAGTTGAAGCCCGAGCATGGCCCATGGTTGGTTTTCGCCATGTCGTTTGACGGATACAACGCGAAAAGCCAAGCAGAGCAACTCGCAACCGAACTGAGACGCGACTTCAATCTCTCGGCTTACAGCATGGCCAAGAAGCTTGACTTCACGCAGCCCATCGCGGGCGCAGGAATCGACACAAACGGCAACAATCGCAAAATGAAGTTTCGAGAAAGAAAAGTTGTCGACGGGTACGCAGTACTGGTTGGTGACTTCGATTCCATCGATAGTCCTGCCATCACAGAAACCTTAGCGAAGGTAAAAAGAATCAGCCCCAAAGTGCTCGCTACCACCGTGGCGGATCAGCAGGATTTTTCAAAGAGCAATTCTGTTCCCGTAAATTCTTGGCGAGACTTTTTGAAAACCAAGTATGAGGGAACAGAAAAGCTGGGACCAATGTCCAATGCATTTACCACTCGCAATCCGTTGTTGCCAGAGGACTACTACAAGACTCCGGAAGTGGACAAATTTGTAAAGAAACTAAACGAAGAGAAGGCACATTCGGAATTCAATCTCCTCGGATGTCCAGGCAAATTTACGGTTCGCGTCGCCGTTTTTAGTGGCGAGGATCGAGCGGTCGGTGGTTGGGGTGGTGCCAACAGCCATTCCAACATTGACGACCAAAAAGTTTCGCAACTAGAAATCGCGGCCGAGCGTGCAGCACTAGCGGCGCTAGCATTGCGACGAGCAGGCTACGAGGCATACCAATTCCACGATCGCACTCAGAGCATTGTGACGGTCGGGAGTTTTAATGAACTTGGCAAGAACGACCAGCGAAACCGATTTGCATACGATCCAAATATTCAAGAAGTCGTTGCTCGATTCGGTGCCCCGTCTCAAAGAATCCAAGCAACGAAGTACGGAATGACTCAAACGCCTCAAACGCCTCGAATCCTGTTTGACTTGGTCGATCAAAAGCAAATCCCTGAACTCATCGACGGATCCGAGAAATCAAAGCTCAAGTGGTTTGCCAAATACTCCATTCCGTTTGACTTAAAACCGACACCGATGGCTGTGCCTAAGCCCGGGGCATCCAGCATCTACAGCGGTTCACTGCTCGGCAAAGATCGCCGTTAATCTGTCGCTCGCCTTAGTAGCTCGCCTACACCACGCTTCAATGCAAACAGTTTGCCGATTTCATCGTGTGTTAAGGTCCGATCAAACAGCGCGAGATCATCCATCATCCCAACATAGTTCAGCCCCAGCATGACGGAGGCCTGGTCAGGTTCCCATGAAAATGTCTGCGAGCGAGCAACAATTTCACCCACTTTTTTGCCATCGAGATACAAGTTGGCTATCCCGTCCGGCTTACCCGTGTTGAACTTTTCGAAAGCGAATGCAACGTGGGTCCAGTTCCCTGACGCGAAGGGGGATTTTTCGACGGTTGCCAGCGGCCTTTCAACAGCCGGGATATCCGCAAAATTGCGGCCACTTGGATTCCAGACCGATTTGTCCGCATACACTCCCAATCGAAAAGGAATGCCTGAGGCTCTCTTTTCAAATTCTACAAACATCGATGCGTCGTCCCATTGCTTTGAAGTGATTTGAATCGGGTCACAGAATCCATCTACGAGCTCAGTTGCAAAGTCCGTCTTCAACCAGAACGAGACGGTGCCGGACCAATTCGGAGTTGGCATCGTGAAGTTGTTTTCTGCTTTGAAGAAAACCATGGGGCCTTTGCTTTTTTCAAAACGGATTGCGCCGCCGAATCTCCCCGCCTTGGGATCGAGCTTGACTTCGCCAGCCGGCGGAAGTCCCTTGGTTGCCTCATCCCTTTTGTTCATCGAGGCAGCTTGCCAGATCGCCCTATCGCCGCGGGCAAAGTCCGCGTCCGGACTGCTATCAAACGAAGCATGAAAGGAGAGTGCTTTGACGAGTGACCTGAAGGAATCGTCTTGCGCAAAGGCGCCTGAAGGCCAATGCATACCAGCGATCAAACAGGCAATGACTACGCCATGGAATGTCTTATTCTTCGTTTTCATCGAAAATCCTTCGGTCAAGAGTTCTTTTGCACTATTCCAAGCTTTAATTTATCAGGTCCTACCGTCGTCGAGGCGAGGTGGGCACTCTTGCAAGCGACTACCCAATATAAAAAATAGCTTTATAGCGTGGCAAGGGTCAGTTTGATGGCGACTTCCATCGGTAACGTCGGATGCACCGCGAGGAAACAAGGCGGGGAGCCGACATAAACCTAGCGTGTCAAGCAACGATCCCATTGACGACTTGACCGAAAACGTCAGTCAGGCGGAAATCGCGGCCAGCGTAATTGAATGTCAGCCGCTTATGGTCGAGCCCAAGCAGGTGCAAAATGGTTGCATGCCAATCATGTATATGGACCGGATTCTCGACCGCTTGAGAGCCGTACTCGTCCGTCGCCCCATAAGTTAGTCCTGGTTTGACTCCACCACCTGACATCCAAATTGTAAACCCTTTGTTATTGTGGTCGCGTCCTGTCCCGCTCTGTGCGTCGGGAGTGCGACCAAACTCACCCGCCCAAACTACCAGCGTGTCTTCGAGCATACCACGAGCTTTGAGATCGGTCAGGAGTGCTGCGATCGGCTGGTCCGTAGCACGACAACTTTCGTCCAGTTTATCCTTGAGCATGAAATGGTGATCCCAACCTACCGGTGAAGTGATCTCGATGAATCTCACTCCCGCTTCAGCCATTCGACGGGCAAGCAGACACTGTCGGCCGAAGCGATCCGTAGCCAGCCCTGCTCCCACACCGTATAGCTTTAGCATGGCATCCGATTCGGCACTCAGATCGAGCAAACTCGGAACCTCGTCCTGCATTCGAAAGGCGAGTTCAAACGACTCGATGGCTCCTTCGACCTCCGGATGAACAGCATCGCGCTCAAGCTTGCGGACATTCAAGTCGCGAATCAAGTCGAGCTGCTTACGCTGCTCGACGGCCGAGAGCAGCCGATTCTCCATGTTCTTTAAAGGCGGTCCTGGCTCTTGATCAATCCCGAGAAACGCTGCATAAAAACCAGGTATTTGATTCGTGCCGATCTTCGTGCCTTGGAAGATGGCAGGCAGGAAAGCGCTGCCATAATTACGCGCACCGCCGTTATCGGCAGGGGGATTGATCGTGATGAATCCAGGCAAGTTCGTATTCTCGGTCCCCAATCCATATAGCGACCAAGCGCCGATGGATGGTCTCGCAAATTGGAAACTCCCCGTGTGCATTTGGATAAAGGCCTGAGAGTGGTTCGGTATGTCGGTGTGCATACTCTTAATAAAACAGATGTCATCCACCTTCTCGGCTATCTTCGGAAATGCCTCCGAGACCCACGCGCCCGATTCGCCGTGTTGTGCGAAACGATAGGGCGATGGCAATAAATTCCCCTTCCCCTTCGAAGCATCTCGGTTAAGTGCTGGCTTGTAATCGAATAAGTCCATGTGCGATGGCCCGCCGTTCATGCACAAAAAGATGACGCGTTTCGCACGAGGAGCAAAGTGCGTCGGCTGCGCAGCCAGAAGCGAAGAGCCAGCAGCGGCAGCTCCCGCCGCCGCTTCGTGAGCCATATGCGCAAAAGCCAAGTACCCGAACCCCGACGCGGCCGATTTCAGCAATTGCCTACGGGATAACCATACTGAGAAGCTAGTTTTCTGCGTCGGTGACATTGAGTATTTCCGGTCGTGTGGATGGAAAGCGATCAGCAGCATCTGCGTCGGTTTCAGTTAATCAAGGTTGCGAAACTCAGCGGTCGCGAGCAACGCTTGGCACAGACTCTGCAACTGCCGAGAGTCGACTTTCGCTGGCTCGCCCGGTGACCTTGTTTCGCAATTCAAGAACTCAAGCGATCGTCGCATCTCGATCTCTTCCGGCTCACGAGAAAAGCAAAGCACGAAGGCCTTCGCGATGCGTCGCTCGTCAGTCGCTTCCTTCTCAAGCCGCTCTGCCAAGCCCTTGGCGCGATTCTGCACGAATAAACTATTTAGCAGGTAGTGAGCTTGAATAGGAACGTTTGTCGTCTCACGACTGCCGGTGACGAGGCTTGGTTCTGCAAAATCAAATAAATCAAGCACATCGGGAAGTCGATCGCGTATCACGGGAAGATACACCGAACGATTGAGACAACCATCTAGGTCCGGAGGCAATCGTTTATCTAAACCGATCAGTGAGACTGGCCTGTCTCCGATCACACGCCCCACCAGTGAACCCTCAGGACGTCCAAAATCAATTTCGCCCGAGACTGCAAGCATGCCATCCCGGATACTTTCCGCTTCCAACCTCCGCTTTGAAACACGCCACAGAAAACGGTTCTCTGGATCGGAAAGAAAAGAGTCATGCCGATATTCAGACGATTGTCGATACGTTCGACTCAGTGCGAGCTCGCGCACTAACTTCTTAATGGACCAGCCGTTCTGGACGAACTCCACTGCCAACGTGTCGAGCAACTCGGGATGGCTCGGGCGTTCACCGGTTGAACCAAAGTTGTCGACCGTAGCCACAATCCCGGCACCAAACAGATGATGCCAAATTCGGTTGACGATCACTCGAGCGGTTAGCGGATGCTGGCGACTGGTCAGCCACTGAGCCAACTCGAGCCGGCCACTTCGGTCATTCGAAATCGCGCGCTGGTCATCCAGCCGCAGCGCCTGTGGGAATCCTCGCGGAATCGTTTCTCTCGGCTTTTTTATATCGCCCCGCTCGAGTAGTGCCACATTGGAAATCTTTTCTGCTTCGAGGACTCCCATCGCGAGCGGCAGAGCTTCGCCTGAATCGGATACCTTTTCAAGCTCGCCTTCGATCCCGCCTGTCTGCCAGAAAACTCGCAACGCATCTTGGAGCGTAAATTTCTTAGTCGGCGTCTTTCCACTAAATAACGCTTCGGTGGCATCGTCCATCTCCTCTTTCTCATCGCGAAGTTTTGCGAGCTGGCTCTTTAACGCCCTAACCTTGTCCAGCGGTAAGGACGCATGCAGCACTTTCTGCCCGGCAACTTGCGGAAGCCGTAGTGGATCACCACCGATTCGATTCGACGGCGACACTGCGGTACCGAAGAAGGTCTTCGTGCTGGCAAAGATCCCGGCGAGAGCGTAATAATCGGTCATGGTAAACGGATCGAACTTGTGATCATGGCAACGCGCACAGGCCACTGAATCGGCGATGATTGCCCGCGTTACCGCATCGATCTGTTCATCGATCAAGTCGGCATCAAATTGCTTTGGATCCACGGCATCGAGATTCTTAGGACCGACGGCTAGAAAACCAGTCGCGATTAACAATCG
>Ga0105048_10002549_pt1 | contig 29640 bp, 27 predicted proteins | sample MAT05_FD_78382 | JGI IMG/M metagenome (GOLD analysis project Ga0105048, IMG submission 78382) | Freshwater microbial communities from Lake Fryxell liftoff mats and glacier meltwater in Antarctica - MAT-05 | ecosystem: Environmental > Aquatic > Freshwater > Ice > Liftoff microbial mat | place... | reverse complement strand
GGCATTTGAGCATTACACCTGAGACCCACCTGCGCTGTAGTGCTACTTCCCCTTCGCCCGCTTGTACTCGCCCTCGATGAGTGGTTTCGCCGCCGGGTCGAACTCGCCCGTGAGGTCCGACAGATCGGCGGTGGCGCCCGTCGCCTTCCACTTGAAGCCGAACGTGAAACCGACCGCCGGCGGGTTCGGGAAGCTCCCCTTCTCCTCGACCGCGGTGACCTCGCCCTTCACGACGCCGTCCTTGATCTCGTATTTACAGGTGGCGGTGACGCCGTCGTCGCCCTTGAAAATCGCGGCCTTCAGCGAGCCCTTGCCGCCGGTGAAGTCGAGCTTCAACCCGACCCCGCCGGCCTCGCGGTTCCAGACGCCGGCGGTGCCGTCGGCCTTCTTGTCCGTCTTGGCGTCCTGGGCCGTCGAGCCGCCGGCGGCGACGAGGACGGCGGCAAGCGCGAACGACGTGAGCAGGCGCAACATCGGGTGGCCTCCTTGAGTGGAAACGCGGAACGGGACCGTCGGCAGCGTATCGACGCCGGCCGCCGCCGGACATTTCGGCACCACCCCTACCCCCCGGCGGGTTTGCGCAAACTCGCCCCCGATGGAGCAGGTTCCGGTTGTCCGGGGTCGTCCGGGGTTGCGGCGGCCGCCGATTCTCCCGCTACCGCCGCCTCTCCGGGGGACCACTCATGCGCCGCACCGCCCTCCTCGTCGCCGCCGTCGTTGCAACCGCTACGACCGGCACGGCTGGCAACTTCCGCGACCCGATCTTCACCGCCCCCGTCCGCTCTACCAACGCCACCGTGGTGCCGGGCGGCGGGCCGCTGGTCGCCCCGGCCATCACGCCGTCCGGCACCAAACACAACGGCAAGCCGGAGTTCGAACTGATCCCGGCCGGGTGGGAGCGCGAGCCGTTCTTCACCCGCGACCCGGGTCGCTACACGTCGAACGCCTGCGACTCGCCGGTGCAGTGCTCGGCGCTCGGGTTCGCGTCGATCGACTTCCTCCTGTGGGCAACGCAGGGGCCGGCCGCGCCGGCGGTCGTCACCACCGGGCCGGCGCTGCTCGGCCCGGGTCTCGCCGGCACGCCGGGGGCGCCGGGCACGGTGGTGCTGTTCGGCGGGTCGCGGGTGCTGAACGACGTGCGGCCCGGCTTCCGCTTCGACTTCTTCCTGCCGGTCGCGGCGGACGGCCGGTGGGGCGTCGGCACGCGGTTCGAGATGCTCGGCGCCTCGGCCGACTCGTTCACCGCCGTCGCCACCGGCACGAACGTGCTGAACCTGCCGGGGACCACGGGACTACTTCCCGTCCCGTTGCCGATCGGCTTCCCGGGGCTGACCGCCGGCACGGTGACGGCCTCGACGCACACCAACTTCCTCGGCGGCGACGTTCACCTGCGGCGGAACCTGTGGGCCGGCGACGCGGTGCGGCTCGACGGCGTCGTCGGCTACCGCTACCTGCACCTGGGCGACCGGATGGCGTCGTCGTGGGACGTGTTTGGCGTGGGCGCCCCGCCGCCGTTCGGCGCCCGGCTGATGGCCGACGACGGCGTCCGCACGCGGAACGACTTTCACGGCGGCCTCCTCGGCCTGGCCCCGACGGCGAACCTCGGTCGCTTCTCGGTCACGGGTCGGCTGGCGGTCGCGCTGGGAAGCACGATCAGCGAGCGCGACGTGACCCGCACGCGGGTCGTGGTGCCGGGCCTGACGAACGCCGGGCCGCTGGGCCTGACGCCGGTGACGCTGCTGTCGGTGGGGGCGCAGGACGACGCGAGTGAGTTCGCGGTCGCCCCGGAGGCCGGGGTGAAGTTCGGCTGGCGGGCGACGGACTCGCTCCACGTGACAGCCGGCTACTCGTTCCTGTACTGGAGCCGCGTCCGCCGGGCGCAGGAGCACTTCGACCAAGCCGGCTTCGCGGCCAACGGCACGACCGACTTCTGGGCGCAGGGGCTGTCCCTGGGTCTGGAGTGGCGGTACTAAGAATCGATCCAAGAAGAATGGCCGCAAAAAGGCACAAGAGGCACAAAACGAAGCCAAAGACCGATCTGATCCAAACCTCATTTTGTGCTTCTTGTGCCTTTTTGCGGCCATTCTTCTTGGACAGGTACTAACACCGGACGGGGCGGTCGGTCGCCCGACCCGCATCCCCGTCCCGGAATCGCCCATGGCCCCCGCCCCGGACCGCTACCACGCCCTCGACACGCTCCGCGCGTTCGCCATGTTCCTCGGCGTGGGGCTGCACGCCGGCCTCTCGTTCCTGCCGAACACGCCGGCGTTCTGGCCGGTGCAGGACGAACGTACCGTGCCGCTGTCCGACGTGCTGCTGTACGCCGTCCACGACTTTCGGATGCAGCTGTTCTTCCTCCTGGCCGGGTTCTTCTGCTGCCTCCTGCAGCAGCGTTACGGCGCCGCCGGCATGGCCCGGCACCGCGTCCGGCGGGTCGCCGTGCCGCTCGCGCTGGCGGTGGTGTTCATCGCGCCCACCGTCCAGGCGGCGGGCATGTACGCGGAACTGGGGAACCTCCGCGCCGGGGTCGTGCGCGACGGCTACTCGACGTTCCGCGGCCCGGCGCAGGAACTCCTCACCGCCGACCCGGACGCCAGCGACGCGGCGCTCCTCACCCGCTACGTCGCGTCCGGCCGGTTCCTTCCCGACGTGCCCCTGGCGCACCTCTGGTTCCTGTACTACCTGCTGTTCTGTTATGCCGCGGTGCTGCTGGTCGCGCCGCTCCTGAAGCGAATCGGCACCCGTTTCCGAACGGGTTTCGACGCCGCGTTCCGCTGGGTGGTCGCCGGGCCGGGCCGGGTGCCGGTGCTGGCCCTGTTCACCGTGCCCCTGCTCCTCCCCATGCGAACGTGGGCCGTGGACACGCCGCCGGGGTGGACGCCGCAGTGGCACATCCTCGCGTACTACTTCTGGTTCTTCGCCGTCGGGTGGCAGCTGTTCCGCCACCGCGACCTGGTCCCGACGTTCGGCCGCGGCTGGGGCGTGAACCTGACCGTCGCCAACGTCGTCGTACTGCCGGTGCTGACAGTGCTGGTGATTGCCGGAATGCAAACCGGCCGCGATGGGGCGGACACGAAGGGGCTGTGGGTGGGGATGTGTGCCGCGTTGGCGGCGTACACCTGGCTGATGATCACCGGCCTGTGGGGCGGGTTCCTGCGCTGGTTCGCCCGCGACGCGGCGTGGAGCCGCTACCTCGCCGACACCTCCTACTGGTGCTACCTGACGAGCCTAACGCCGATCATTTTGCTCCAGTACTGGGTCCGCGACTTGCCGCTGCCCGGGCTGGTCAAGTTCGCGCTCGTGACCGCGCTGACCACCGCGGTGTTGCTGGCGAGCTACGAATGGTGCGTGCGATACACCTGGGTGGGCGCGATCCTCAACGGGCGGAAGGAGCGGCGGACGCGGCCCGTCAGCGTCCCGTGATGCCGTCGATCCGCCGCACCTCGTCGGCGTCGAGCGCGAAGTCGAACACCTCCAGGTCGGCCCGCATGTGGGCCGCGTCGGTCGTGCCCGTCAGCGGCAGCATCCCCACGTCGAGCGCGAAGCGGAACACCACCTGCGCCGGCGACCGGCCGTGCCGCTCCGCGATCCGCAGCACGTCGGGGTGAGCCAGAACCTGCCGGTTGGCGGTGAGCAGCGAGAAGCCCTGGTAGGTGATCCCTTCCGCGGCGCAGACGGCCCGCACGCCGCGGTCCCAGCCGCGGACGGCGTGGCAGCGGTTCTGCACGAACCGCGGCTTCACCCGCGCCCCCTCGCACAGCAGCCGCAACTGATCCGCGGTGACGTTGCTCACGCCGAGGAATATCACGCGGCGGGTGGCGTGGAGCGCTTCCATCGCCCGCCACGCCTCCCAGTCGGGCCGACCGAGACCGTCGCCGCGGCTCGGGCCGTGGAGGACGTAGCTGTCGATCGCGTCCACGCCGAGGTGCGCGAGCGAGCTGGTGAACGACTGCGCCACCTGCTCGGCGATCGGCGCCGCGGGGTCGTAGGGGAGGCGGTCGTCCTGCCCGGGGCGGCAGGTGAACTTGGTTTGCAGGAACAGCTCGGCGCGCGGCACGGCGGACGCCTTGAGCGCGGCACCGACGCCGGCCTCGTGGTAGTGCTTCCGCTGGTTGGCGGTGTCGATGCCGCGGAACCCGGCGGCCAGCGCCAGGCCGGTGAGCCGTGCGGTGGCGTCCTCCTTCCACGCCGTGCCGTACAGGAACCGCGGCACCCGCACGCCGTCGATCGTCAGGTGGCTCTCACTCATCGGCCGATCCTCCTTCGGCGTTGTTGTACCCGGCCGCGCGGAATCCGGTGGCGGCGCGACGGTCGCGCGGGTTCAATAGAAGAACCTCCCCCCCCGGCACGTCACATGTACCCCCTCGCGCTCCTCCACCTCGCCCCCTCCGCCGACCCCGCCCCCGCCCCACGAGCCGCACCCACCGCCGCGGACGTCCGCGCCGCCGCCGGCAAGGCACTCGGCTTTCTCGAAGCGAGTTCGACCGCGTGGCGCGCCGACAAGAAGTGCGTCACCTGCCACCAGGTGCCGTTCACGCTGTGGGCGCTCACCGAAGCGAAGGGACGCGGCCTCGCGGTGGACGGCGGCAAGCTCGATGACCTCACCGCGTGGGCGTTCGACTTCTGCGCCACCAACGAGCACAAGGGCGAGAAGACCGGCGGCTTTCACCTCACGTCGGCGTTCATGGTGCTGTCGCAAGCCGGGACCGCCCCGCGGGCCGACGCCTTGAAGGTGTACCCGTTCTTCGAGACGCTGTTCGCCAAGCGGCAGAAGGCCGACGGCTCGTGGCGCGAAGGGAATCAGGTGAAGCTGCCCGGGGCCGAGCGCGAGGCCGACGAGGTGGACACCATGTGGACGCTGCTGGCGGTCCGCGAGCTGGAGCGCCTCGGCGACAAGCTCCCGGCCGCGACCCGCACGGGGTTGACCGCCGAGCGAGACAAGGGCTTGGCGTTCCTCAAGGGGGCGAAGGCGGGCCGCCGCGTGGACTGGCTGGCTCTGCGCGGGCTTGCCGCCCGCGCCTACGGCACCGCGGCCGAGGCCGACGCGCTGGTCGCGGAGCTGCGCGGCGTGCAGAACGCCGACGGCGGCTGGGGCTACGTCCGCGGCGGCGAGAGTTACCCGCAGACGACCGGCGAATGCCTGTTCGCGCTCTCGTCCGCGGGGTCCGACGGCGGCGACGCGGCCGTGCGGCGGGCGTGGCGCTACCTCCTCGCGGCGCAGCGGCCGGACGGGGCGTGGGACTGCCACAGCCGGCAGTCGTTCGCGACGCGGCCGGACAAGATGAACGACGTGACGGTCCACTGGGGCACCGGCTGGGCCGCCCTCGGCCTCGTCCGCACGCTCCCCCGCTGACCCGAGACCCTTGATGCCGCGTTTCCCGACCTTCGTCCTTCTGGCCGCCCTCGTCGCCGCACCGCTCGCCGCGGCGGACTGGCCGCACTGGCGGGGGCCGACGCGGGACGGCCGCACCGACGAGCCGTCCGGGTGGAAGGACGGGCGGTGGCTCCCGGACCGACCCGCGTGGACCGTCAGCGTCGGCGCCGGCGCCAGTTCGCCGCTCGTCGTCGGCGACCACGTCTACGCCTTCGGTCGGGCGGGGGGAAACGAAGCGCTCCGGTGCCTCGACGTGCGCGACGGCAAGACCGTGTGGACGGCCCAGCACCCCGGCCCGCTCTACGGCCGCTTCCACGCCGGGGACGAGGGGTTCTACTCCGGTCCGTCTTCCACGCCCGAATACGACCCGCAGTCGAAGTTCGTCTACACCCTGGCCCCGGACGGCGACCTCCGCTGCCGCGACACCGCTGCGGCGGGCAAGGAGGTGTGGGCGGTCAACCTGTACGACGCCTACGGGATGAAGCAGCGGCCGAAGATCGGGCGGTCGCCGGTCCGCGACTACGGATACACGTCGAGCCCGCTCATCCACGAGGATTGGGTTTTGGTCGAAGTCGGTTCGCCGCGCGGCACGCTGGTCGCGTTCGACAAGCGGACCGGCAAGGAATCGTGGCGGTCCGAGCTGACCGACGAGGCCGGCCACACCGCCGGGCCGGTGCCGATCACGGTCGAGGGCGTGCCGTGCGTGGCCGTGCTGACGCTGCGGCAGCTGGCCGTCATCCGGCTCGACGCGGGGAACGCCGGGAAGACGGTCGCCACTTTCCTGTGGGAGACGGAATTCGCCAACAACGTGGCGTCGCCGGCGGTGCGGGACAACTTCGTGCTGGTCACGTCGGCTTACAACATGAACGCGATCTGCAAGCTGCGGGTGACCCTGGCCGGGGCCGTAGAGGTGTGGCGGAAGCGGTTCCCGTCGAAGGTGTGTACGCCGGTGATCGTCGGCGGGCACGTCTACCTGGCGTGGCAGCGGATGCGGTGCCTGGACTGGGAGACCGGCGAGCAGCGCTGGGAAGGCGGGGCATTCAGCGACGCCGGCTCGTGCGTGGCGACCGCCGACGGCCGGCTGGTGGTGTACGGGGGCAGTGGGAAGCTGGCACTGGTGGAGGGCGCGGCGCGGTCGCCGGGGGCGTACACCGAGCTGGCGGTGCGGGACCGCATGTTCGGGGCGGTGGCGTGGCCGCACGTCGCGCTGGCCGGCGGGCGGGTGTTCTGCCGCGACCGCGAGGGAAACCTGGCGTGCTTCGCCCTCGGGAAGTGACGGTGCGCTGTCAGCACTCGCCGGGCCGCGTGCCGTCGGCCGGCGCGGGGACGGCGACAAACCCCTCGCCCGCCCGGACGACGAGCGGTTCCGGCAGATCGACCCACCCGTCGGCGCCGGCGTGTGCGGACGCGAGTCGTTCCTGCGGCTCGCCGGTTGTGGGGTCGAGCCGGTAGACCGTGACACGCCGGCCGGGCTCGACGCCGTCCAGGTGGAAGCGCGGCACGACGCGGTCGTCGGCGAAGCGAAAGGTGAAGCGCGGGTCGCGGTAGAGGGGAGTCATGGGTGCGCTCGAACGGGTCGTGCCAGCATAGCGACCGGCGAGCCGACCGCCGTCAGGCGGCGGGTGAGTCACACGCCACCCGCCGCCCGACGGCGGTCGGCTCGCTGCGCTCGCCTACTTGACTTTTCACCGAACCCACCGGCACGGCGCGTGTCCTCTCCCGCGGCAAGCAACGGCCGGGCGGTGCGGATCGGGGTTCCTTCAACAACACCCGTAGGTCGTGGGTTCGACTCCCACCGGCGTCGGCGAAAGCCGGGGCCGTAGCTCAGCTGGTAGAGCGATGGCAGAAAGCCCCCCGGTTCACGATTTCCCCGGTTCGTACTCCATCCACCGCCGGGCGGTGCAGGTTCGGGTTACTTCAACCGCCATACACGCGGTTTTGCCCGCAAGGGCAGAACAACACCCGGGCCGACAATTTCCCCGGCAACTTTCTCCGCGGCCGCGGCCGCACGGTGCCCCGTGTCCGAGATCACGACCGACACCCCCGTCGCTCACGGGCACGTCCCCGGCTCCGCCTACGACCTCGCCGACCCGGTGACGAAGCTCGTCAACATGGTCGGCGGTGGGTTCTTCAACGAGCCGCGCTACTACGACCCGGCCCGGCCGCCGGCCGCGTTCTTGGCCGAGCTGCTCACCACGGGCAAGATCGCCAGCGTGCCGACCGACGACGGCGGGCTGTCCGCCCAGGCGCGCGAGGTGGTCGAGACGGCCGCCGCGGTCGCGCGTGGCGACACCCCGGAAGACCTGCTCGTGGTCGCCGCCTGGGCGCGCGACGCGAAGGACGGGCTGAAGCTCCGCGCCACCCCGCAGGTGCTGCTGGCCGTGGCCGCGGCGTCCTCGAAGACGCGCGGGTTCGTGCCCCGGTACGCCCCGGCGATCATCCAGCGGGCCGACGAGGTCCGACAGGCGTTCGGCGTCTACCGCGACCTGTTCATGGCGGCGCCGCCCGCGGCCGAGGGGCAGAAGCCCGCCCACAAGCACCGCGGGGCGCTGCCGCACGGGCTGCGCAAGGCGCTCGCCCTGGCGCTGGCGTCGCAGTCGGACTACGCGCTGCTGAAGTACGACGGCAGCGGACGGCCGACGTTCGCCGACGTGCTCCTGATGGTCGGCGGGTCCGCGAAGATCGGCACGTTCCTGCGCCGCACCACCGGCAAGCACCGCGACCACTGGCCGGTCGGCAAAGCAATGTTCGAGTTCCTGGTGAACGACCGGTACGTCGAGAGCGGGCTGCCGCCGATCCTCGCGGCCCGGCAGCGGTTCTTCGCCACGAAGAGCCCGGCCGACGTGACCCCGGAGCTGATCCGCGAGGCGGGGCTGACGTGGGAGAACGTGGTGTCGCACCTCGGCAGCGCGGCCGCGGTGTGGGAGCTGTGCGTACCGGTGATGGGCGAGATGGCCTTGACGCGGAACCTGCGGAACTTCGAGCAGGCCGGCATCGCCCCGGAGGTGTGGGACCGCGTCGAGGCCCGGCTGCTGGCCGTCGAGGAGTCGGTGCAGCTGCCGTTCCGCTACTTCGCCGCCGAGCGCGAGGTGACGACCGACCGCGCCAAGGCGCTGCTGGCGAAGCTGATGGACGACGCGGTTGCGAAGCTGGCCGACCTGCCGGGCGACACCCTGGTGCTGGCGGACAACAGCGGCAGCGCCCTCGGCTGCGCCGTGAGCAAGCGGTCCGACCTGCGGGTGGCCGACGCCGGCAACACGTTGGCCGCGGTGCTGGCGAAGCGGCTCGGGGCGCGCTGCCGGGTCGGCGTGTTCGGCGACAGCCTGGTCTGGGTGCCGCTCGACCCGGAGGCGACGGCGCTAGCGCTCAAGAAGCGGATCGACGCCGTCGGCTCCGCGGACGAGCGGAGCGAGTACGGGGCGCTGGCGATTCCGACCTACCGCAAGGGGCCGGGCGTCGGCGGCGGCACCGAGACGGGGCTGTGGTTCGCGCTCCACGACGTGACCGAGAAGGCCGTGCGGTTCGACCGCGTGATCTTCCTCTCGGACCTGTGCTGCTACACCCAGGGCGACAACGGCACGGCCGCGAACTGCGGCGTGAACCTGGAGAAGTACTTCGGGAAGGGCGCGACCGTGCAGGTGATGGTGGAGCGCTACCGGGCGAAGGTGAACCCGACGTGCCGGGCCTACTCGGTGAACCTGGCCGGCTACGGCCAGAGCCAGCTGGCCCCGGGCGACGCGCGCTCGCACCTGCTGAGCGGCTGGTCGGACAAGGTGGTGGACCTGATCCGCGGGCTGGAGGCCGGCGGCACCGTACACACCGTGGACGAGGCGAGCGGAACCACGGCGGCGGAGCCGGTCGCGGTGCCGGTGATCGAGGTGTTGCGGGAGCGCTACCGCCGCTAGTCGCGCCCGTGGCGGCGAGATACCTTCAAGACTGCCGGGACGGTGCTGGGGTGGGTTACTTCAACGAAGCGTGACAGTCCCGCCCCGACGATTTCTCCCGGCACGTCACGTTGCCGCTTGCGGCTTCGCGCTGGGCAGCGCGAAGCCGCAAGCGGCAACGGAGCTGAGCCGACTCACCCCAACAGCTTCTCGATCGCACCCGTCAGCGCCTCCGGGTTCGTGGACGTGCCGAAGCGCTCCACCACCTCGCCGTCGCGGCTCACGAGGAACTTGGTGAAGTTCCACTTGATCGCCTTCGTCCACAGGAAGCCGCGGCGGGCGGCTTTGAGGTGCCGGTACAGCGGGTGCGTGCCGGAACCGTTCACCGTCACCTTCTCGAACAGTGGGAAGCTCACGCCGAAGTTCACCGAGCAGAACGCGGCGATGTCGCCGGAGCCGCCCGGCTCCTGCCCCAGGAACTGGTTGCAGGGGAAGCCGAGCACCACGAACCCGCGGTCCTTGTAGGTGCGGAACAGGGTTTCGAGCCCGGCGTACTGCGGGGTGAAGCCGCACTTGCTGGCGACGTTCACGATCAGCATCACCTGCCCCCGGTACGGGGCGAGCGTGCCGGGGGTGCCGTCGAGGGATGTCACCGGAATGTCGTAGATGCTGCCGTCCGGCATCGCGTTCGCCCTCGGGGTGCGCCTACCAGATTACGGGTTGACCGCCGCGCAGTCCCGCGGGACACTACACATCCTGCCCACTCTCCCGTCCCGGAGCCTCCCCCGTGCGCCTCGCTGCTCTCCTCCTGCTTTTCCTGCCTTCGGTGTCAGTCGCTCAAGAGCTACCCATCCTCCGCTCGGCTCGCTCGGGCAACTGGTCCGACCCCGCCACCTGGGTCGGCAACGCCGTGCCCGGCGCCGGCAGTCGAGTCCTCGTCCGCACGGGGCACACCGTCACCTACGACACCCGATCCGACGCCGTCGTCCGCGGGCTGAACATCTCGGGATCCGTGGTGTTCGCCACCGACCGCGACACCGTGTTGAATGTCGGCCTCATCAAGATTCAGGCCGGCGACGAGTACAGCGAGGACGGCTTCGACTGCGACCACGCCCCGCCCGCCGACCCCAACGCCGTCCGCCCGGAACTCGTGATCGGCACGCCCGACCGGCCGGTCGCCGCGGGGAAGTCGGCGCTCGTGCGGCTGCATTACGTCGCCGGGATGGACAAGGACAAGTGCCCGGCGGTGGTGAACTGTGGCGGCCGCATGGACCTGCACGGCCAGCCGCTGAGCCGGGCGTGGGTGCGTCTCGGCACGACCGCGAAGGTCGGTGATACCGCGGTGACACTCGCCGAGCCGGTGACCGGGTGGAAGGTCGGCGACCGCGTGATCGTCACCGGCACCGACACCCACGGCACGGCGAAGACGCGGTCCGTCACCGAGGAACGCACGATCACCGCGACCGACGGCACCGTCGTCACGCTGAACGAGCCCCTGACGATGGCCCACCTCGGCGGCGGCGACTACCGCGCGGAGGTGGCGAACCTCAGCCGCAACGTGGTCGTCGAGAGCGCCGACCCGGCGGGCGTGCGCGGGCACACCATGTACCACCGCGGCAGCACGGGTTCGCTCACCTACGCCGAGTTCCGCCACCTCGGCAAGCCGGGCGTGCTCGGGAAGTACGCCCTTCACTTCCACCTGTGCCGTGAGACGATGCGCGGCAGCTCCGTCGTCGGCAACTCGATCTGGGACAGCGGCAACCGCTGGCTCACGATTCACGGCACCGACTACCTCGTGGTCCGCGACAACGTCGGCTACAAGAGCCTCGGTCACGGCTACTTCCTGGAGGACGGCACCGAGGTTTACAACGTCATCGACCGCAACCTCGCCGTGAGCGTGAAGCGTGCCAAGCGCCTGCCGCAGCAGGTGCTGCCGTTCGACGGCAACGAGGGGGCCGGGTTCTGGTGGACGTGCAGCCTCAACAGCTTCACCCGCAACGTCGCCACCGAGTGCGGCGAGTACGGGTTCCGCTACGAGGCCACGCCGACCAGCGCGCTGAAGCTGTCGTTTCCCATCCGCCAGGCCGACGGCACCCGCAAGCCGACCGACCCGCGCACGCTGCCGTTCGTGCGCTTCGAGGACAACGAGGTCCACAGCACGAACGGGCTCTACGGGGTGAACCTCGGCGAGGGCGTCAACCGCGTCGGCCCCGACGAGCGGCACCCGTTCGTGGTGAAGAACCTGAAGGTGTGGGACGTTCACTACGGCTTCCGCCCGCAGGTGCCGAACCTGCGCGTCGAGAACCTGACGCTCCACAAGGTCGCCTACGGCGTGTACCACCCGAACTACGACGGCCACTACTACAAGAACGTGCTGGTCAGCCAGACGAACACGGAGCCGTTCAACCGCGGCCACGACGACCTGAGCGTGCAGTACGGGCGGCTCGTCGTGGACGGCCTGACGTTCGACGGCTGCCGGTCCGGGGGGATGCCGCTGGTGCAGATTTCGGACGACAACCCGACCGGCGCCGCGGCCACGCACCTGCGGAACGTGCGGACGCTGAACTGGTCGGACAACAGCCGGCAGCGGGCGGTGGTGAACCTCGGCGGAGGCCCGCGGCCGACGCCCAGGAGCGCGAAGGGGGTGACGGTGTACCTGCACGACTGGTTCGGCCCCGGCCGCACGGCCCAGGTGGTGAGCGTGAAGTCCGGCGAGTTCAAGGCCGACCCCTCGGCTTTCCGCTCGGAGGCGCAGTTGACCGGTGACGAGTCGCGCGTGTCGGAGGTGACCGGGGTGCCGTTCCCGGAGCCGCCCGCGGTCGTGGACGACCTGCCGCCGGCGACCGTGATTACGCGCGTGATTCGTGAGGGCGGCAAGCTGCTCGTCCGCGGCAGTTGTTCGGACAACGGCACCGTGGCGAAGGTGACGGTGAACGGCCGCCCGGCCCGCTCGACCGCGCCGAACTTCGCCGACTGGGAGGCGGAACTCGACGCCGGCACGACGCGCCTGGAGGCCCGCGCCGAGGACGCCGCGGGGAACGTGGAGCCGACGCCGATGATCCTGACGGTGAAGTAACTCCTCCCGGGAGCCATGACCGGACGAGCGACCGCCGCCCCGCGGCCGGGGCGGCGCGACTTCCTGCGGGGCGGCGTGCTCGGGCTCGGCGGGCTCGGCCTCGACGACCTGCTCCGCGTCCGGGCGGCGTCCGCCGAGCCTGTGCGGCCTACCGACTTCCTGGCGACGGTGTACGCCCACTTCGGCATCGACCCGCGGCGCGACTTCCGCGACTTCGGCGGGCACTCGCTGTCGATCCTGCCGGACGGGGAACCCATCCGAGAGCTCACGATCTAAAACGACCGCCGGTCACGGGATTGTCAGCTTTCCCTCTCACCTGTCCCTTCTGACGGGTGGATTCCTTACAATCGAATCTTACCCTGTCTCTGCAGTGCTCACCCGGATCAGTGCCCCCGACGGTGGGAGTTCCCATGCGGCTCGCCTGCGCCATCACGGCGGCTCTGGTCTTCGCGGCCGGTACCGCCCCCGCGGCCGACACCGTCGCCGACCTGCTCGGGTGGGTGCCCGACCGGGCCAACGCCGCCCTGTCGTCGACGCCGAGGCGCTTCACGCGACGCCGATGGTGGTCCAGCAGAAGTGGGCCGGGCAGAAGGGGCCGACGTTCGGGTTGGAGTCGCTCCCGCCGAACGCCACGCGACTGGTCGTCGGCTGCCAGATCGACCTGAACGGCGGCATCGGCTGGGAGGTCGCGGTCGCAGCCCAGAAGAAGCACGTCGGCGAGGCCGAGTTCGCCAAGGCGAACGGCGGCACCCGCGACACCGTCGGCGGCAAGTCGGTGGTGGTCACCGAGCGGTACGGCATCGCCGCCACCCTCGCCCCGGGCGTCGTCGCCGCGCACCAGCCGCCGAACCGCCAGGAGGCCGGGCGGTGGCTGCGGTCGGCGACCGGCAAGGTCGGCCCCGGCATGTCCCCGTACCTGAAGCAGGCGGCCGCCCTCGTCGGCCCCCAGACCCCGGTCGTGCTGGCGTTCGACACCGCCGACATGCTCCCGGCGGCGAAGCTCAAGGCCGGGCTCGCCAAGGCCAAGTCGCTGGAGGGGAAGAAGGCCACGCCCGACGCTCTGGCCGACCTGTTCTCCGGGCTCAAGGGCGTGACCATGCTCTTCCGCATCACCGACCACATGGCCGGCGAGATCCGCCTCGACTTCGACGGCCCCGCCGCGGCGCTCAAGGACGTGGCGAAGCCGCTGCTGGTCGAGGTGCTCGACCACATGGGCCTCGGCGACGACGACTTCGGCGCCTGGGTGGCGGCGGTGGAGGGGAACCGGGTCACGTACCGCGGCGGGCTGTCGCGCGAGGCGGCCGGGCAGTTCGTCGCGCCGTTCCTCCGCTCGTCGCGGGGGTCGCTCGGGGGCGGCGACGACTCCGAACCCGCGACGAAGGCCGAGGTCTCGGTCCGGTACTACAAGGCGGTGACGAAGAAGCTCGGGGAGATGAAGAAGGCCACCCACAAGAGCTTCCAGGCGATGGCCCTGAGCTACAACACGTCGGCCCGGCACATCGACGACCTGCCGATCCTCAACGTGGACGACGACCTGCTCGGGTGGGGCTCGTCGCTGACCTCCACCCTGCGGACGATGGCGATCACCGCCCAGGCGGCCAACGGCCAGATGAGCCAACTCGACGCCCAGCGGTCGATGAGCCAGATCAGCGACCTGAACTACTACTACGGGTCGGGCGCCGGCATGCGGGCCGGGTACTGGGGCGCGGCCGGGTACGCGTACAACTACGCCGTCCCGACGGGCACCACCTCGACGTACACGGTCAGCAACAACGCCTCGATCAACCAGCTGGTGGCGCAGACCAAGGAGCAGGAGCATCAGTACCGGCTGAACACCTGGAAGACCATCGACCAGGTCACGCAGGACGTGCGGCGGGCGATGGTGAAGAAATACCAGGTCGAGTTCTAAGCCCGCGTTCGGAGGCGTGGCATGAAGGTCGGCATCGTCGGCACCGGGTTCGTCGGATCGACCGCCGCGTACGCGATGGTCATGCGCGGCGTCGGCCGCGAGATCGTCCTCGTCGATCAGAACGCCGCCCGCGCCGCGGCCGAGGCCGACGACATCCGCCACGCCGTGCCGTTCGCGCACGCCCTGGAGGTGCGGGCCGGCGGCTACGCCGACCTGGCCGGGGCGAACGCGGTGGTGCTGTGCGCCGGCGTCGGCCAGAAGCCGGGCGAGTCGCGGCTTCAGCTGCTGAAGCGGAACGCGGCGGTGTTCGCACAGGTGGTGCCGGCGGTGCTCGCCGCCGCGCCGGGGGCGGTGCTGGTCGTCGCCACGAACCCCGTGGACGTGATGACGCACCTGGCCGCGCGCATCGCGGCGGCGGCGGGCGTCGCCCCGGGGCGGGTGCTGGGGTCGGGCACGACGCTCGACACGGCCCGGTTCCGCTCGCTGATCGGCGCCCGCTGCGGCGTGGACCCGCACCACGTCCACGGGTACGTCGTCGGCGAGCACGGCGACTCCGAGGTGCTGACGTGGTCGCTGGTGACCGTCGGCGGCATGCCGCTCGACGAGTTCGCGCGGCTCCGCGGCGTGGACCTGTCCGATCCGGTCCGGCGTGAAATCGACGAGAAGGTTCGCCGGGCCGCGTACACGATCATCGCCGGCAAGGGGGCGACGTACTACGGTGTGGGCAGCGCCCTGGCCCGGGTCGTCGAGGCGGTGCTGCACGACCAGCGCTCGATCCTGACGGTGTGCGCCCCGACCGCCGACGTGGAGGGCGTGGCGGACGTGACCGTGTCGCTGCCGCGGCTGGTCGGCGGCGGCGGCGTGGCCGAGACGTTCCCGCTCCCGCTCAGCCCGGACGAACACACCCAACTCTGGGCCAGCGCCACCGTCATCCGCCAGGCGCTGGACGAACTGGGCGATACTCCCTGATCGACACCACGGCGAGACGAGCCATGACCCACACCCCCGTCGATCTCGAGCCGGCCGCGGCCGCCGCCCGGGAGGCGCTCGCGCGGACCGGCCACACCTGGCTCCAACGGGTCGTGGTCGTGATCGACGCCGACCGGCTCGTCCTCCGCGGCGACGTGCCGAGCTTCTACCTGAAGCAACTCGCCCAGGTGACCGTGATGGCACTCCCGGACGCGCCGGGACTGCGGAACGATCTCCGGGTCATCAGCCGGGCCTGACCACCCACGACCGACACCACCGAGAAGATACTCCCGATGCCCCCTTCCCCCGCGGCGCCGGCCTCGATCAGCGCCTTCGGCCCGGCCCGCTCGACCGTGACCGGCTCGCCGCTGTCGGCCGACGAGGCCCGCAAGATCGACGCCTACTGGCGGGCGTGTAACTACCTCGCCCTCGGGATGACGTACCTGAAGGCCAACCCGCTGCTGAAGGAGCCGTTGACCGCCGAGCACGTCAAGGACCGGCTCCTCGGCCACTGGGGCGCCAGCCCCGGCCTCGCCTTCAGCTACGTCCACCTGAACCGCGCCATCAAGGCCCACGACCTCGACGTGGTGTTCATGGCCGGCCCCGGCCACGGCGCCCCCGGCGTGCTCGGCCCGTGCTACCTGGAGGGGAGCTACAGCGAGGTCTACCCCGACTGCTCCGAGGACGAGGAGGGGCTGCTCCGGTTCTTCAAGCAGTTCTCCTTCCCCGGCGGCATCGGCAGCCACTGCACGCCGGAAACCCCGGGCAGCATCCACGAGGGCGGCGAGCTCGGCTACGTCCTGTCGCACGCCTGCGGGGCCGCGTTCGACAACCCCGACCTGATCGTCGCCGCGGTCGCCGGCGACGGCGAGAGCGAGACCGGGCCGCTGGCGACGAGCTGGCACGTCAACAAGTTCCTGAACCCGATCCGCGACGGGGCCGTGCTGCCGATCCTGCACCTGAACGGGTACAAGATCAACAACCCGACCATCTGGGCGCGGGTGCCGCACGACGAGATCGAGGCCTTCTTCCGCGGCACCGGCTGGACGCCGTACTTCGTCGAAGGGTCCGACCCCGCCACGATGCACCAGGCGATGGCGGCCACGGTCGATAAGTGCGTCGCCGACATCCGCGCGGCGCAGCAGCAGGCGCGGACGAGCGGCGAGGCGTTCCGCCCGCGCTGGCCGATGATCGTGCTGCGGACGCCGAAGGGGTGGACGAGCCCGTCCGACTCCGGTGGGCACAAGCTGGAGGGCTCGTGGCGTTCCCATCAGGTGCCGATGGCGAACGTGAAGAAGGACAAGAGCCGACTGAAGGAACTTGAAGACTGGATGCGCGGCTACAAGCCCGAGGAACTGTTCGACGCCGCCGGGAAGCTCGTCCCCGAGCTGAAGGCGCTGGCGCCGGAGGGCACGCGCCGCATCGGCTCGAACCCGCACGCCAACGGCGGGCTGCTGAAGAAGGCGCTGCGGATGCCGGACTTCCGCACCTACGGCGTGAAGGTCGAGAAGCCGGGCACCACGGAGGCCGAGAACTGCAAGCCGCTCGGCGTGTTCCTGCGCGACGTGATGAAGCAGAACATGCAGAACTTCCGCGTCTTCGGCCCGGACGAGAACACGTCGAACAAGCTGCAGGCCGTGTACGAGGTGTCGAAGAAGCTGTGGCTCGACGAGACCTTCCCCGAGGACGCCGACGGCACCGAGCTGGCGACCGACGGGCGGGTGATCGAGATGCTGTCGGAGCACACCCTGGAGGGGATGCTGGAGGGGTACGTGCTGACCGGCCGGCACGGGTTCTTCAGCACTTACGAGGCGTTCGCCCACGTCATCGGGTCGATGTTCAACCAGCACGCCAAGTGGCTGACGATCTGCAACCACCTGTCGTGGCGGGCGAAGGTGCCGTCGGTGAACCTGCTCATCACGAGCACCGTGTGGCGGCAGGACCACAACGGATTCACGCACCAAGACCCCGGGTTCCTCGACCTGGTGGTGAACAAGAACGCGGGCGTGACGCGCATCTACCTGCCGCCAGACGTGAACTCGCTGCTGTCGGTCGCAGACCACTGCCTGCGGAGCGAGAACTACTTCAACGTGATCGTGTCCGACAAGCAGAACCACCTGCAGTACTTGAGCATGGACGACGCCATCGTTCACTGCACGAAGGGGCTGGGCATCTGGGCGAAGGCGAGCACCGACCAGGGGGGCGAGCCGGACGTGGTGATGGCGTGCGCCGGCGACATCCCCACGAAGGAGGCGCTGGCGGCCACGGACATGCTCCGCAAGGAGTTCCCCGACCTGAAGCTGCGGTTCGTGAACGTGGTGGACCTGTTCAAACTCCAGCCGGACACCGAGCACCCGCACGGCCTGTCGGACCGCGACTTCGACAGCCTGTTCACGACCGACAAGCCGGTCGTCTTCGCGTTCCACGGCTACCCGTGGCTGATCCACCGCCTGGCGTACCGCCGCAAGAACCACCCGAACCTGCACGTGCGGGGGTACAAGGAGAAGGGGAACATCAACACGCCGCTGGAGCTGGCGATCCAGAACCAGATCGACCGGTTCACGCTGGCGATGGACGTGATCGACCGGGTGCCGCGGCTGCGGGTGGCGGGGGCGCACGCGAAGGAGAAGTTCCGCAACGAGCAGATCGCGTGCGTGAACTACTCCCACGAGCACGGCGTGGACAAGCCCGACGCGGCGAGCTGGAAGTGGCCGTATTAGCCAGAGGACAGAGGACAGACGACAGAGAAGACCCGAGCCGTCTGGCCTCAGTCCTCTGCTGTCTGTCCTCTGTTGTCTGACCTCTGTCCTCTGTCCTCTGGCCCCCCATGTCCGACGCCGTCCTGGTCCTGAACGCCGGCTCGTCCAGCCTGAAGTTCGCGGCGTTCCCGGCCGCGGGCGGCGACGCCCTGCTGCGCGGGAAGGTCGAGGTCACGGCCGACCACGACGCGGCACTGGAAATGGCCCTCGATCGCTGCCGGGCCGATCTCGGCGGTCACCGGCTCGTCGCCGTCGGCCACCGGATCGTCCACGGCGGGGTCCGGTTCGCGGCGCCGGTCCGCATCGACGCCGTGGTACTGGCCGAACTCGACGACCTGGTGCCGCTCGCGCCGCTGCACCAGCCGCACGGCCTCGCCGCCGTGCGGGCCGTGACCCGGCTCGCGCCGGAGCTGCCGCAGGTCGCGTGCTTCGACACGGCGTTCCACCACACGCAGCCGGAGGTGGCGCAGCGGTTCGGCCTGCCGCAACGGTTCCACGACGCCGGCGTCCGCCGCTACGGCTTCCACGGCCTGTCCTACGAGTACGTCGCGTCCGTGCTGCCGACCCGCGACCCCGCCGCGGCCGCCGGCCGGACGATCGTGGCGCACCTCGGCAACGGCGCGAGCCTGTGCGCGCTGTTCGGCGGCAAGAGCGTGGCGACGACGATGGGGTTCACGCCCTCCGACGGGCTGCTGATGGGCACCCGCTGCGGGGCACTCGACCCCGGCGTGCCGCTGTACCTGATGAGCCACTACGGGATGACCCTGAACCACGTCGGGCACCTGTTCGACTTCGAGTCCGGCTTGCTGGGCGTGTCCGGTGTCTCGGCCGACATGCGCGAGTTGCTGGCGAGCGCCGACCCGCTCGCGGCCGAGGCCGTCGAGCTGTTCGTGTACCGGATCAGCCGCGAAATCGGCTCGCTCGCCGCGGCGCTCGGCGGACTCGACGCACTCGTCTTCACCGGCGGCATCGGCGAGAACGCGGCGGCGGTGCGCGAGCGGGTGTGCGCCGCGGCCGCGTGGCTCGGGCCGGTGCGGACGCACGTCATCCCGACGGACGAGGAGCGGATGATCGCCGACCACACCCGCCGGGTGCTCGGCCTGACCGGAGCTACGCCGTGAGTGACACCCCGACCCGGCCGGGCGCCGGCCTCGTCCCGCTGTCCGACGTGAAGGCCGTCTTCGACATCCTCGCCAAGTCCGCATGGGGCTGTGGGACACGGTCAGCACCCTGACGCGGCTGCGGCCGACGCGGCGGGTGCGCTACCGGGTGACGGTCTTCGGGTCGGCCCGGGTCGCCGCCGACCACTGGGTGTACGGGGCCGTCCGCGACCTGGCGGCCGAGCTGACCCGCCTCGGCTGCGACATCGTGACCGGCGGCGGCCCCGGGCTGATGCAGGCGGCCAACGAGGGCGTCAAGCTCGCCGACCCGGACGGGACGCAGCGAAGGTCCGTGGGCATCCGCGTCGAGCTGCCGTTCGAGCAGGGCGTGAACGAGTTCGTGACCGACGCCCACGACCACCAGACGTTCTTCACGCGGCTCCACCACTTTGTCCTGGTGTCGGACGCCTTCGTGGTGGCGCCCGGCGGCGTCGGCACGGCGCTCGAGGCGCTGATGGTGTGGCAGTTGCTTCAGGTGCGGCACCTGCGCGACACCCCGCTCATCCTGGCCGGCCACTTCTGGGACGGCCTGCTGGCGTGGGCGAAGGACGCGATGCTGCGGCCGGACATCCCGCTGGTGAGCCCGAACGACCTGGACATCCCGGTGGTGCTCACCGACGGCCCGGCGATCGTCGCCGCGGTCCGCGAGCACCACGCCCGCTGGCTGGCCCGGCAGGGCGCCCCGGCGTAGCCCCGCGACACGACACCACACGAGGGACGGCGATGGGGAAGTCGAAGCCGGCGGCCGCGCCGAAGAACCCGCTGGAAATCCTCCAGGAGTACGGGTGCGGGTCGATCCCGTTCTCCGGCGGGAACGACGGGCTGTACGAGCGGCGGCTGGTGTTCGACCACGCCATCGAGTCGGCCGCGGCGACCTCGCGGGAGCAGTTCGAGGCGCTCGCGGCGGCCGTGCGCGACGTGCTCACCCAACGCTGGGTCGAGACGGCCGGCCGCCACGACAAGGCCAACCCCAAGCAGGTGTACTACCTGTCGATGGAGTTCCTCATCGGCCGGTCGCTGGGGAACAACGTCACCAACCTGATGTTGTCGCCGCTCGGCGCGTGGTTCGAGAAGTCGAAGGGCGTGAGCCTGGTCCGGCTGCTGGAGGAGGAGCCGGACGCCGGCCTCGGCAACGGCGGCCTCGGCCGCCTCGCCGCGTGCTTCGTCGAATCCCTCGCCACCCTCGACGTTCCCGCGATCGGCTACGGCCTCCGCTACGACTACGGCATCTTCCGCCAGGAGCTGCGCGACGGGAACCAGGTCGAGCAGCCGGACCCGTGGCTGACCCACCCCGACCCGTGGGAGGTGGCCCGGCCCGGCGAGCAGGTGACGGTGCCGCTCGGCTGCTCGTTCGAGGTCCACCACGGCGACATCAACGTCCAGCGCGGCCAGCCGATGAGCCTGCTCGGCGTGCCCTACGACCGCCCGGTCGTCGGCTACGGCGGGAAGACGATCAACACCCTGCGGCTGTGGCGGGCCGCGACCCCGGACGTGTTCGACTTCGGCGCGTTCAGCGGCGGCGACTTCTTCGGCGCCGTCGCCGACCGGGTGCTGGCCGAGTCCCTCACCCGCGTCCTCTACCCGGACGACTCGACGGCCCGCGGCCGGTCGCTGCGGTTCCTTCAGGAGTATTTCCTGGTCCGCTGCTCGCTCAAGGACATCGTGGACCGGTTCCGCCGCCGCGGCAACGACTGGGCGGCGCTGCCCGACGAGGTGGCGATCCAGCTCAACGACACGCACCCGGCGATGGCGGTGCCGGAGTTGCTGCGCGTCCTGCTCGACGAGGCCCACCTCGGCTAGGACCAGGCGTGGGACATCACGGTGCGCACGCTGGCGTACACGAACCACACGCTCCTGCCGGAGGCGCTGGAGAAGTGGCCGGTCGAGCTGTTCGAGGCGCTGCTGCCGCGGCACCTGGAACTCGTCTACGAGATCAACCGCCGCTTCCTCGGCGACGTGGCCGCCAGGCACCCCGGCGACGAGAAGCGGTTGGCGCGCGTCAGCCTGATCGAGGACGGCGGCACCCGGAAGGTGCGGATGGCGAACCTGGCGATCGTCGGCACGCACAGCACGAACGGCGTCGCCGCCGTCCACTCCGAGCTGCTCCGCACCACGACTGTGCCCGACTTCGCGGAGCTCTTCCCGGAGCGGTTCAACAACAAGACCAATGGCGTCACCCCGCGGCGGTGGCTGCTGCTGTGCAACCCCGACCTGGCGGCGCTGCTCACCGACGCCGTCGGCCCCGACTGGGTCACGAACCTGTCGCTGCTGAAGCAGGCCGACAAGCTCGCCGACGACGCGGCCTTCCGCGCGAAGTTCCTCGCGGCGAAGCGGGCGGCGAAGGGGCGGTTCGTGGACTGGATCAAGGCGGCCGCGGGGATCGCGCTCGACCCGGACACGCTGTTCGACGTGCAGGTGAAGCGCATCCACGAGTACAAGCGGCAGCTGCTCAACGCCATCCAGGTGGTCGTGTGGTACAACCGGCTTCGCGAGAACCCGACCCTCGCGGTGCCGCCGCGGACCGTGCTGTTCGCCGGCAAGGCGGCCCCGGCGTACCACCTGGCGAAGGTCATCATCAAGCTGATCGCCGGCATCGGCAGGGTGGTCAACGCCGACCCGGCGACACGCGGCAAGCTCCGGGTCGAGTTCCTGCCGAACTACTCCTGCACGCTCGCCGAGCAGCTGATCCCGGCGGCCGACGTGTCGGAGCAAATCTCGACCGCGGGGTACGAAGCGAGCGGCACCAGCAACATGAAGTTCATGATGAACGGGGCGCTGACCGTGGGCACCCGCGACGGGGCGAACATCGAAATCGCCGAGGAGGCGGGGCAGGAGAACGTGTTCATGTTCGGCCTGACCGCCGACCAGGTGCTCGGCGGCCGCGGCTGGTACAACCCGCAGTGGCACTACGAGAACGAGCCCGAGACGCGCGCCGCCCTCGACCTGATCTTCGACAACCACTTCTGCCCGGACGAGCCGGGGGCGTTCGAGGCGATCCGCGAGACGCTACTGGGCAAGGGCGACTACTACCTGCATCTCGCCGACCTGGGCGGGTACGTCGAGACGCAGCAGGGCGTGATGGCGCTGTACCAGGACCGCGACGCCTGGGCGAAGAAGGCGGTCCACAACGTGATGCGGTCGGGGAAGTTCTCCAGCGACCGGACGATCTTCGAGTACTGCCGCGACGTGTGGAAGGCCGGCCCGTGCCGGCCGGGCGGGCAGGGGGCGTCGTGACGTGGGAGCAGCGCTACCGGCTGCGGCTGACCGCCCGCACCTCACTGGTGCCGTGGGCCGTTACCGCTCTGGCCGCGGCACTGGTTGCGGCCCCGGCCGTTCGCGCGCTGGACGCGGCGACCGGGTGGCGGGTGTTCGGCTACACCCCGGACGGGGCGCGGGTGGTGCTCGGGGCGCTGGCCGGGTCGATGCTCACGTTCCTCGTGTTCGTGCTGTCGTCGGTGCTGATCGTGGTGCAGCTCGCCGCCGGCCAGCTCACCCCGCGGGTGATCGCCCTCGTGTTCGCCATGCCGCTGGTGAAGGTGACGCTCGCGGCGTTCACGTTCACGTTCGCGTACACCCTTGGGGCGCTGTCGCGGATCGAGGACGCGGTGCCGGACCTGCACGTCGGGGTGGCGGTGCTGCTGAACCTCGGGTGCGTCGTGCTGTTCTTCGTGTTCGTACAGGAGCTGTCGGCCGCGCTGCGGCCGAGCACGATGATGCAGCTCGTGGCCGGCCGCGGGCGGGCGGTCATCGCCGAGGTGTACCCGACCGCCTACGACCCGGCCCGGCCCGAGGCGCCGACGCGGGCGCCGCTGCCGGCGGGTTCCGCGCGGGTGGTCGGGCACGTCGGCCGGTCCGGGTCGGTGCTCGCCTTCCACGCCGCGGGGCTGGCGCGGGTCGCGCAGCGGGCGGAGGCCGTTGTCGAACTCGTCCCGCAGGTGGGGGATTTCGTCGGTCCCGGTGACCCACTGGTGCGCGTGGTCGGGGGGAAGGCGATGGACGAGGCCGCGGCGCGGGCGTGCGTCGCGGTCGGGGCCGAGCGGACGCTGGAACAGGACCCGCGGTTCGTGTTCCGAATTCTGGTGGACGTGGCCGCACGCGCCCTGTCCCCCGCGGTCAACGACCCGACGACGGCGGTCCTGGCGCTGGACCAGATCGCCAGCCTGCTCCTGTTCCTCGGCCGCCGGCGGCTCGACGAGGGCGTGCTCCGCGACGCCGCCGGGGTGGTGCGGGTGGTGTACGGCACCCCGGACTGGCCGGACTACGTGACGCTGGCGGTCAGCGAGGTGCGGCACTACGGCGGCGGCAGCATCCAGGTGAACCGCCGCCTCCGGGCGCTGCTCGACCACCTGCTCCGCGAACTGCCCGAGGCCCGGCACCCGCCGCTGCGCGAGGAACTGGCGATGCTCATGCGGGCGGTCGAGCACGGCTTCCGCGACGAGGTGGACCGCCGACGGGCTGCGGTCGGTGACCAACAGGGCGTCGGCGGCTCGGAGGGCTGACCGTGGTTGAAGCTCTCGACGCCGCCGCCCGGATCGCCGTTCTGGTGTTCGTCGTCGCCAGCATGAGCGCGGCCGGGCTCGGGCTGACGGCCGCCGCCGTGGCCGCGCCGCTGCGGCGCGGCCGGCTGATGGCGGGGGCGCTGGTGGCGAACTTCGTGATCGCCCCGGCGGCGGCCTACGGACTGACGCGGCTCGTGCCGCTGTCCGAGGCGCACGCCGCCGGGCTGATCCTGCTCGGCGGGGCGGCCGGGGCGCCGTTCCTCCCCCGGCTCGCCGCCGCGGCGCGGGGGGACGTGGCGTTCTCGGTCGGGTTGATGCTCCTGCTGATGGTCGGGAGCGTGCTATTCCTGCCGGTCGCGCTGCCGCGGATGATCCCCGGCGTGGAGGCCGACCCGTGGCCGCTCCTCCGCCCGCTGCTGCTCACCATGCTCCTGCCGCTCGCGGTCGGGATGGCGGTGCGGCGGTGCGGCGGTGGGCGGCGGCGAAGGCCGAGCTGGTACGGCCGACCGTCGAGCGCCTCGCGACGGTCAGCATGGTCGGCGCCGTGCTGCTGCTCGTCGGGCTGAACGCCGGGCCGATGCTCGGCACGTTCGGGAGCGGGGCGGCACTGACCGCGGCGGCGTTCGTGGCGCTGTCCGCGGCCGCCGGGTACGCCCTCGGCGGGCCGGCGCGGGAGACGCGCTCCGTCCTGGGCGTGGGGACGGGGCAGCGGAACGTGGCCGCGGCGCTGGTGATCGCAACCCAGAACTTCACCGACCCGGGGGTCGTGGTGATGCTCCTCGTCTCGACGTTTGCCGGGCTGGTCGTGCTGCTCGCCGCCGCGCGGGTGTGGGCGCGACCGCCAGCGGGGGTAAGTCCATGACCGCCGCGACGCGCGTCCTGGTCAGCGACTTCGACGGGACGATGACCCGGCACGACTTCTACAAGCTGGCGCTGGCGGAGCTACTGCCGCCGGACACGCCCGACCAGTGGGCCGGCTACCGGGCCGGGGAGATCACCCACTTCGAGGCGCTGCGCCGCTACTTCGCCGCCATCCGCGCCCCGGAGGCCGAGGTGCTGGCGGTCGTGGACCGGATGGAACTCGACCCGGGGTTGCATGCCGCGGTCGCGGCGCTGGGCGCGGCCGGGTGGCGCGTCGTGGTGACATCCGCCGGGTGCGACTGGTACATCCGCCGCCTACTCGCCGCGGCCGGGGTCGAGGTGGAGGTTCACGCCAACCCCGGGCGGTTCGAGGCCGGCGCCGGGCTGCTGATGGAGAAGCCGGTCGAATCGGCGTACCGGTGCGAGAACCTGGGCGTGGACAAGGCCCGCGTCGTCAGCGACCACCTGGCCGCGGGGCGGGCGGTGGCGTTCGCCGGCGACGGCTTCCCGGACGCCGAGGCAGCGCGGCTGGTGCCCGGCGGGCTGCGCTTCGCCCGCTCCGACCTGGCCGACGTGCTGACCCGCGAGGGGCTGGCGTTCCACTCGTTCGAAGCGTGGTCGGACGTGGCCCACGTCCTCCTACGGCAGGAGGGCTGACGTGCTCCGGCCGACGCAGATTGCCATCCCGACGCTCGTGCGCGTGAAGGACGGGGCGCTCGACCGGCTCGGGCTGTACCTCAGCCGCGGCGGGCACCGGCGGGTGGCGGTGCTGGTCAGCAAGGGGTTGGCGGCGCCGCTGCCGGAGCGCGCCGCCGCGGCGCTGGCCGAACACGGCGTCGAGGCGGCGGCGTGGGTCGAGGTGGCGGACAACGACGTGGAGTCGGCCGCGCGGATGTTCGCGGACCTGCCTAAGGCGTCGGCCGTGGTCGGGGTCGGCGGCGGGAAGGCGCTCGACGTGGCCAAGTACGTCGGCTTCCTCGGCCGGCTGCCGTACTACGCCGTGCCCACGTCGCTGTCGAACGACGGGTTCTGCAGCCAGCAGTCGAGCCTGACGGTGCGCGGGAAGCGTCGGTCGCTCCCCGCCGCGCTGCCGTTCGGCGTGGTCGTGGACACGGCCGTGTGCCTCGCCGCGCCGCCGCTGTTAACGCTGTCCGGCGTCGGCGACCTGGTGGCGAAGTTCACCGCCATCGCCGACTGGAAGCTGGCGTTCGCGGCGGTCGGCGAGCCGGTGGACGACTTCGCGGCGCTAATGTCCGACGGGTCGGTCCACGCCGTCCTCAGCCACCCGGCGCTCGACGCCGAGGGGTGCGGCTGCTGGCGACGGCGCTGATGATGAACGGCGTGGCGATGGAGGTGTGCGGGTCGTCGCGGCCGGCGAGCGGGAGCGAGCACCTCATCTCGCACGCCCTCGACGCGAGTTCGGCGCGGCCGCGGCTGCACGGTCTTCAGGTCGGCGTCGTCACCTACCTGATGGCCCTGTTGCAGGGGAGCCACGCGGACCTGATCGCCGCGCTGTTCGACGCCACCGGCTTCTGGGACGCGGTCGCCGCCGACCCGTTCGACCGGGCCGAGTGGCTGGCCGCCGTCCGGGCCGCCCCGGCGGTGAAGGCGAACTTCTACCCTGTGCTATCTGCCCGGGACGCGCTCCCGGAGGTGGAGCGGCACCTGACCGACGACGCCCGATTGGCACGCTGTATTCGCTAGTACGGGCCGAAGCCCGGGGACGGCCGTCCCCGGGCTTTCCTGGAGGAATGCATGATTCGCCCCGACGTGATCGACCTGATCCGCGTGAAGCCCGGGAAGAAGTTCCGGCTGAAGGACCACAACCCCGGCTGGAAGCAGTCGGACGAGTTCGAGGAGCTCGGCAAGGAGGCGCTGAAGGAGCGCGCGAAGGACATTCTCGCGGCGAACCTCGCCGACCTCGCGGAGGCGCAAGACCTCCTGTACGCCGACGGCCGCTACTCGGTGCTGATCGTGTTGCAGGCGATGGACGCGGCCGGGAAGGACGGCACCATCAAGCACGTGATGAGCGGCGTGAACCCGCAAGGCTGCCAGGTTTTCAGCTTCAAGAAGCCGTCAACCGAGGACCTGGCGCACAACTTCCTGTGGCGGTGCATGAAGAGCCTCCCCGAGCGCGGCCGGATCGGCATCTTCAACCGGTCGTACTACGAGGACGTGCTGGTGGTAAAGGTTCACCCGGAGTTCATCGGCCGGCAGCTGCCGCGGAAGAAGGAGACGTTCGGCAAGGCGTTCTGGACGAAGCGGTACGAAGACATCAACGCCTTCGAACGGCACCTCGTTCGCAACGGCACGGTGGTTCTGAAGTTCTTCCTGAACGTGTCGAAGGACGAGCAGAAGCGGCGGTTCCTGGAGCGGCTCGACCGGCCGGAGAAGAACTGGAAGTTCTCCCCGTCGGACCTCGCCGAGCGCGGCTTCTGGGACGACTACATGACCGCCTACGAGGACGCGCTGGCCGCCACCAGCACCGCCGAGGCGCCGTGGTACGTGGTGCCGGCGGACAACAAGTGGGTGACCCGGGCGGTGGTCGCGGACGTGGTGACGACGGCGATCCGCGGGCTGGACCTGCACGTCCCGGAGCTGACCGACGAGGATCGGAAGCGGCTCGACGCCGCCCGCGTCGCCCTGGCCGCTGAGGAGTGAGGCCGGCTGGGTCGTGGGGCCGGCTTCCAGCCGGCCTGCCTGAATCGGCCGGTTCAGGCAGGCCGGCTGGAAGCCGGCCCCACGACCGACCGCGCCAGGTGTGACGGAATCGCCCCATACGAGGAGACGCAACATGATCCCGACTCCCACCCGACGCCGGGTGTTCATCACGGCCGTCGCCGCACTCGGCCTCGCGGCCGTGGTCATCGGCGGACGCCACGAAGCGTCTGGTCAGCCGCCCGCGGCGGCCCCCGCAGCCGCCGTCGCCGCGCAGCCAGTCGCAGAGCGGCCGGCGGACCAGGACGGCGTGAAGACCGCCGTCGCCGCACTCGCCGCTGGCTTCGGCAAGGGCGACGCCAAGGCCGTGGCCGCGCTGTTCACCCCCGAGGGCGAGTACACCGACGACGACGGCACCACCGTCCGCGGCCGCGCGGCGCTGGAGAAGGACTACGCCGAGTTCTTCGCCAAGAACTCCGGCAGCAGCCTGGAGGTCGAGATCGACGCCGTGCGGTTCCCGTCCCGCGACACGGCCGTGGTGGAGACACACTTCAAGGTCCGCCGCGGGAAGGGGGAGGTGGTCGTCAGCCGCGGCAGCATCCTGTACGCCCGCGAGGACGGCAAGTGGCTCGTCGCCATCCTCCGCGAGTGGGCCGGCGACGGACACTCGCTCCGCGACCTGGAGTTCCTCATCGGCACCTGGGAGGCGAAGCAGCCCGGCACGACGGTCAGCACCCGCTACGAGTGGACGGCGAACAAGTCGTTCATCCGCTGCCACTTCTCGGTCGGGCACGACGGCAAGTCGGTCGGCGGGGTGCAGATGATCGGGAAGGACCCCGGCACCGGCGCGCTGCGCGTCTGGACGTTCGAGGACAACGGCGGCGTCGGCGACAGCGAGGTCACTCGGGACGGGAAGAAGTGGGTGTTCACCGCCCGCGGCACGACGGCCGACGGCCGGGTGCTGACGGCCACCAACCTCCTCACCCCGGTGGACGCCGACTCGTTCCTGTGGCACCCGGTGCAGCGGGCGCTCGACGGCGAGGCGCTGCCGGACCTGGTGCCGGTCAAGGTCACCCGCGTGAAGGGGAAGCAGTGACCACATCACCCCAAACCGGAGGACGAACCATGCGACGGACAGCACTCGCGTTCGGGGTAGCGGCCGCGGCCCTGCTCGCGGCGTCGGACGACTCGCACGCCCAGCGCGGCGGCCGCGGCGGCGGCGGCGGCGGTGGTGGTCGAGTCGGCGGCGGGGCGGTCGGCGGTGGGGCGGTTCGCGGCGGCGCCGTGGCCGGCCCCTACGGCGGCGCCGGCGCCGGCACGCGCTCCGCCGGGACGGTCGTCGGCCCGGCCGGCGGCACCCGCAGCGCCGGGACTGGCAACGGGTCTTACACGACCAACCGCGGGACGACGATCGATTACGCCGGCGCCGCCCGCGGCGGCACCGGGCCGGGTGGCGTCAGCGCCGGCCGCGGCGTCGGCGGCGTGCAGGTCACGACGCCCGGCGGCCGCGAGGCGACGAAGGTCGGCACCGCGGGCGGGATCGCCGGCCCCAGTGGGAACGCGGTCGGCGGGCGGACCGGCGTGACGACCGGCAGCGGACCCGGCGGGTCGTTCGGGTCGGCGTACCACGGCGGCGTGGCGGTCGGCCCGCACGGCGCGACCGCGGCCGGCGGCCGGGTCGGCACGGCAACGGGGCCGGGCGGCACCGTCGCCGGGGGCACCCGCGGCGCAGCGGCCGTCGGACCCTACGGCGCCGCCGCAGGCCGTACAACCGTCGCACGCGGCACGGGCGGTACGTACTACGCATCCCGCGCGGCCCTCACGAGCTCCGGCGGCGTGGTGCGGTCGAACTTCGCCCACTACTCTGCCTTCCCCCCAGGCTGGTACGCCCGCTACCCCGGAGCGTGGGCCGCCGCCGGGTGGACCGCGGCGCGCATCTGGTCGGCCCCGACGTGGGGGGCGGTGTCGGCGTACGGCAGCTACCCGGCCGAGCCCATCTACTACGACTACGGCGAGAGCGTCGTGTACACCGGCGACCAGGTCGTCTTCAACGGCGAGCAGGAGTACCCGGCCGCGGACTACTACCAGGGCGCGACCCAGTTCGCCCAGGCCGGCCGCGACGCCAAGGTCGAGCCGAACGCGGACGACTTCCAGCCGCTCGGCGTGTTCGCCATGATCGGCGAGGGCGAGACGAAGTCCACGAACCTGTTCCAGCTCGCGGTCAGCAAGGCGGGGGTGCTCCGCGGCAACTACTACAACGCGCTCACCGACAAGAGCGACCCGGTGTTCGGCTCGGTGGACGGGAAGACGCAGCGGGCCGCGTGGACCGTCGGCGACACCAAGGCGCCGGTCTACGAGGCCGGGATCGCCAACCTGACCCGCGACGAGACGACGATGCTCGTCCACTATGCCGCGGACAACGCGAAGCAGTTCACCCTCGTCCGCATCGAGCGGCCGCCCGGCGAGACGCCGCCGGCGGACAAGAAGTAAG
>Ga0105048_10002547_pt1 | contig 29647 bp, 24 predicted proteins | sample MAT05_FD_78382 | JGI IMG/M metagenome (GOLD analysis project Ga0105048, IMG submission 78382) | Freshwater microbial communities from Lake Fryxell liftoff mats and glacier meltwater in Antarctica - MAT-05 | ecosystem: Environmental > Aquatic > Freshwater > Ice > Liftoff microbial mat | place... | reverse complement strand
TGCCTCGGCACTGGCGATCGCGCGGCACTGCAAGAGCGCGTCGATCGTTGTCTCCAGGTCCCGCCGGTCCGTCAGATAGCGCGGGTCAACGGCGGGTTTGTCGAACGGATCAGCCGAACGAAAGCGCACCTCCCCCCGGCTTTTGGGGCGCGAGACGTTGATCCACATGATGAATCCGTGCCGGTCGGTCAGCGAGCCGTCCATCCGGTCCGGGCCGAAATCCGGCTCGAAATGCACCTGCACGTCAGGCCAGGTCTCGGCGGGGTCGCAGCGCAGAAAAGCGCCCGCCTCGCAGAAATTGGTAGCAAAGGGGCCGGTACCAAGGGCCAGGAACTCGGCCGTCGCGGCCTCCGCCCCGGCGGCGGTCATGCCGAATGTGGTCAGGGGCTTGGCCACCTCGGCACGGTAGCCCACCATCAGATGGTCCTGCAGATTCTGCCCCACTCCGGGCAGATCGGCCTGCACGGCGATGCCAAAACCCGCCAGATGCGCCGCGGGGCAGATACCCGAAAGCATCAACCGCTTCGGGCTGTTCAGCGCGCCCGAACACAGGATCACCTCGCGCCCCGCGCTGATGCGATGGCCTGCAGAGCCCTTTACATACTCGATCCCCGTCGCACGCCCTCCCTCCACCACGATGCGGGTGACCAGCGCGTTGGTCACGATCCTGAGGTTCGCAAGATGCTTGACCGGGTCGAGGAAGGCCCGGTCGGTGTGGCAGCGCCCCTTGGCATCCGCGGTCATCTGAAAATGCCCGTAGCCTTCCCGATCGGCCCCGTTCACATCCGGGTTCCGGCGCATCTGGCTTTGCGCGCACGCCTCCAGAAACATCGCCGTCATCGGATTGCGGTCTGGCTGGTCAGACGCGATCAACCCGCCCGAGCGGCCCTGGAAAGGCTCTTCCAGCCGCTGGTTGTTCTCGGACCGCTTGAACAGCGCCAGCACATCCTCGTAGCCCCAGCCTGTGCAGCCCAGATCGCGCCGATGGTCAAAATCGCCGCGGTTGCCACGCATGTAGACCATGGCGTTCCTCAGACTGGTGCCGCCAAGCCCCCGCCCCCGCGCCATGAAGATGCGCCGGTTGCCAAGCTCCGCCTAAGGCAGCGTCCGGTAGCCCCAGTCAAGCTCGCTGTCCATCAGCGTCGGATAAAGCGCAGGCACCTTCACCGCATCCTGATGCGCCGCAGCCCCCGCCTCGATCAACGTGACATCGGTCCCCGCCGCTACCGGCCGCGCAGCCACCACCGCCCCGGCCGAGCCTGCGCCCACCACGATGTAATCCGATGCCTTTTCCACGAAAGCACTCCTCTGCGCCATTCTCCCAGGACCGAACTTGGCACGCGCCGCGCCCCACGCCAACCTCACCGTTTGCGCCCGGCGCCCGACGCGCCGCGACTGAGAGATCGCGCCCGAAACACCCCACCCGTGTTTCATCTATTCACAAATATCCCCGCCGGAGGCTCCCGCCCTTTCCGCCATTCATAACGTCAAGGGGTTTGACCAAGTGGGTTCGGGCTCAAAGCCCCAGCCGCGGCATCTCGATCGCAGGGCAGCGGTCCATCACCACCGTCAGTCCCGCAGCTTCGGCGCGCACCGCAGCGGCCTTGTCGATCACGCCCAGTTGCAGCCACACCGCCGTCGCGCCCGTGGCGATCGCCGCATCGACCACGGCCCCCGCCTCGTCCGAGCGGCGAAAGACGTCGACCATGTCGACCGGCCCCACGTCGGCCAGCGACGCGCGCACAGCTTCGCCCAAGGTCACCTTGCCCGCGTGACCCGGGTTGACCGGAATGACGCGGTACCCCCGCGCCGCAAGGAAGGCAGCAACCCGGTGGCTCGGCCGGTCGGGGTTTGGCGACCAGCCGACCACGGCGATGGTCTTCACACGGGTAAGCAGCGCGCGGAGTTTTGCGTCACACTCGGACATCATGGCACCTCAAGAGAAAAAGGCGCCCAAGCGAGTAGCCGGGCGCCCAGTCGTGGAACGAGGGACAGTGAATTAAGGGAGCGGGGTTCCAATCCCGTCCCCTGCAGAACGTGGGATCCCCGCGCGTTCGCGGAAAGGCCGCATCGCGCAACTGTGATCAACGCGTGCTGGCCGCATAAAGCGATACTGCCGCAGCATTTGATACGTTCAGACTGCCAAATCCACCCGCAAAGGGGATCCGGGCGATAAGATCGCAGGTCTCGCGCGTCCGCTCGCGCAGACCCGGCCCCTCGGCCCCAAGCACGAGCCCGAGCGCGCGGCTGCCGGAGTGCACCATCGCCTCGGACAATGTCACCGGTGCCTCTCCATCCAGACCGACAAGGAAAAATCCCATCTCCCGCAACTCTCCCATCGCCTCGGCGAGGTTGGTGACCCGCAGATAGGGCTGCCGCTCCAGGGCGCCGCTGGCAGTCTTGGCCAGAGCACCGGTTTCGGGCGCAGAATGGTTGCGCGGCGCAATCACCGCCCGCGCCCCGAACACCTCGGCCGAGCGCAGAACGGCCCCCACGTTGTGCGGGTCGGTCACCCGGTCCAAAAGCACGACGAGCGGCGCCCCGTTACCCGAGATGCAGACATCTGCGAGCTTGCCCCACTGCAGCGCCCGCACCTCCAGTGCGGCACCCTGGTGCACCGAGCCTTCGTCGAGCGGCGCATCGAAGCGGCGCGGATCGGCAATTTCAGGCACCATTCCCGACAGGGCCAGCGCCTCTTCCAACCGGTCCGCGGCATTGCGCGTCAGCACGAGACGAAGTTTTTCCCGCCGCGGGTTCATCAGCGCATCGCGCACCGCATGCAGACCGAAAAGCCAGACCGTCTCGCGCGCCTCGGCGCGGCGGCCGCGTTCCTTCTCGATCACCCAGTCCGGCTTTGTTGCCCCCGGCTTCATTCAGCCCCCTTGCGCCCTTTTGTTGAAAGGCCGCACTTGCCCAAAACCGGGCCCAAGTCCCTGCCAGAATGCGCTGTGAGCGGGCAGCAGCGCAAGGCCAAAACCGTGGCAAATGCGCTTGACGCCCCCCAGCCCCTCCGCTATTCCCCCGACCCAGTGGGCGACGCGCTGCAAGGTGCGGCAGGGGACTGTAACTCCCCCGGGGCGACCCGCGCCTGGTTCGATACCAGGGTCGCCCACCATCTCCTTCCTGATCAATCCATCGGCCTTTGCGTCCGCCCTCTGCGCCGCGCTGATCAAACAAAAGATACACAGCTTGCGTCTTTACCGAACACCTCTTGGCGCCGCGTTTCTTGCCGCAAACAGATTCTGTCCGCACCGAACCCGCTTGGCAGGCGAATTGTCATCACGGATAAATTCCGCGCCCGACACGCAGGCAAGCCGCGAAAGCTATCGGGGCGGCCGTCGGGTTGCAGCCCCGCCCTCTTGCCCGCGCGCGCAGTCCACTCAAACCTCCACCACCACCCCAAGACCCCGCTCCTCCGCCCGGCGCAGGGCCATCGAGGCCACGGCCAGGTCCTGCAGGCCCACGCCGGTGCCGTCGAAGAGCGTGATCTCCTCCGCCCCGCGCCGTCCCGGATGCGTGCCCGTCAGGACTGCCCCCAAGGGTGTCAAATCCGCCGCCGAAATCAACCCCGCCGCCACGGCGTGCTGCGCCTCGCCAAGGCTCACCGATTGCGCCACCTCATCGGCAAAGACCGTGGCGCGCGCCAGCAGCGCAGGCTCCACCTCCTGCTTGCCCACCGTATCGGTTCCCATGCACGCAAGATGCGTCCCCGCCCGCACATGGCGGCTCATCAGGTTCGCGGCGGGCGAGGCGGTGATGGTGATGATGACATCCGCCTCCACCATCCGCTCCAGCCCCACCGCCTCGAAGGGCAGATCAAGCTCTGCGGCAATCGCCTCCAGCTTCGGCAGCATATCGGGGTGCAGGTTCCAGGCCACAACCCGCTCGAAGAGCCGAACCCGCGCCGCGGCGCGCAGCTGGAACCCTGCCTGATGCCCCGCCCCCACGATCCCCAGCACCCGCGCGTCCGGTCGCGCCAGCCGGTCGATGGAAATCGCCGAAGCCGCCGCAGTGCGCAGCGCCGTCAGAAGGCCGCCGCCCACCATGCCCACCGGGCGCCCGGTTTCGGGATCGAAGAGAAAGACCGTGGACTGATGGTTGATGATCCCCCGCGCCGCGTTGTCCGGAAAGTAGCCCCCCGCCTTTACCCCCAACTGCCCGCCCGCCCGGTCCAGCCCCGATTTGAACCCGTAGTGCCGCCCCTCGCCCAAAGCCTCGCGGACCACCGGAAAGTTATAGGCTTCCCCCCGCGCCATTGCCGCAAAACACCCCTCCACCGCGGCAAAGGCATCTTCCGCCGACACCAGCCCCGCAATCAGCGCCTCCGGCACAATCCGCATTCCAAACCCCTTCATCTATTCAAAAATATCCGCGCCGGAGGCTCCCTTGCCCTGTCAAGGCCGCATCGCAAGAACCGCAGGCCGTCCGCATCCGCCTCAATAAGCCTTGCCCCGCGCCGAAACCGGCCAGACCACCTCGACCTTGCCGCCCCGCACACCAACGTACCAGTCGTGCACGTTGCAGGTGGGGTCGCAGTGCCCGGGCACAAGCCGCAGCTTGTCGTTGACCTTGAGAACCCCGTCCAGGTCCTCGACCACCCCATGCTCGTCCGAGCATTTCACGTATTTCACATCCGTCCGCCCGAAGATCACCGGCAGGCCCGAGTCTACCGATTGCGCCTTCAGCCCTGCATCCACGATGGCCTTGTCGGCTTTGGCATGGCTCATCACCGAAGTCAGGATGAACAGCGCGTTCTCCCACTCGCCCTGGTCGATCCGGCGGCCGTCCTGGTCCAGAATGCGCCCGTAATCCGCATCCATGAACGCATAAGACCCGCATTGCAGCTCGTTGTAGACGCCTGAGGCCCCTTCGAAGTAATACGACCCTGTCCCCCCGCCGCCCACGATGTCGCAGGGCATGCCAAGCGCTGCCAGCGCATCCACCGCGTCCTTCACCATGGCCACGGCAATCTCGATCTTGGCCTTGCGGTCGGCATAAAGGTCCATGTGCTGCATCGCGCCCTGATAGGCTTGAATCCCCGAGAACTTCAGCCCCGGTGCGGCGGCGATGGCGGATGCGATCGCCACCACCTCCGCTGTCGTCTTCACTCCGCAGCGTCCCGCGCCGCAGTCGATCTCCACCAGACATTCGATCACCGTGCCGTGCCGCACCGCCGCACCCGACAGATCGGCCACATTGGCAATGTCATCGACGCAGCAGATCGTCCGCGCACCCAGTTTAGGAATGCGGGCCATCCGGTCGATCTTCATCGGATCGCGCACCTGATTGCTGACCAGCACATCCTTGATGCCGCCGCGGGCAAAGACCTCCGCCTCGCTCACCTTCTGGCAGCACACGCCGACCGATCCGCCAAGGCGTTCCTGCAACAGCGCCACATCCACCGACTTGTGCATCTTGCCATGCACCCGGTGGCGCATGCCATGTGCGCGGGCAAAATCGCCCATCTTGCGGATATTTCGCTCCAGCGCATCCAGATCCAGCACAAGGCAGGGCGTCTGGATATCCGCCTCGTGCATCCCCGGCAGTGCCGGGATGTCATAGCCCACTTCCAGCCCCTCAAGGCTCACCGTCATGTTCATCGCGCTCTCCTTCAGCCCTGCATCCAGGGCAGTTTGTCCAGATCGACGTTGCCGCCGGTGATGATGACGCCCACCCGTCTGCCCCGGAACACCTCCGGATTGGCAAGGATGGTGGCCAGCGGCACCGCACAGCTGGCTTCGATGATGATCTTCATCCGCTTCCATGTCAGCTTCATCGCGGCGATGATCTCATCTTCGGTTGCGGTAAAGATGTCGCTCACATGGTTCGACACGAAATGCCAGGTCAGGTCTTTCAGCGGCACTTTCAGACCGTCGGCCACTGTCTCTGGCGCATCGTCCGCCACGATATGCCCGGCCCTGAAGCTGCGGAACGCGTCATCGGCATTCTTCGGCTCTGCCGCATAAATCATCACCCCCGGTGCTGTGGCCGAGAGCGTGAGGCACGTCCCCGAAATCATCCCCCCGCCGCCGATCGGCGCGATCACAGCCTCCAGCCCCTCCACCTGCTCCATCAGCTCGCGCGCGCAGGTGCCCTGCCCCGCAATCACCCGCGGGTCATTATAGGGATGCACGAAATCGGCCCCCGTCCGCGCCGCCACGTCCGCAAACACCGCCTCGCGGCTGGAGGTCGAGGGCTCGCACTCCACGATCACCCCGCCATAGCCGATCACGGCATCCTTCTTGGCCTGCGGCGCCGTTCGCGGCATCACCACCGTGCAGGGGATGCCCCGCCGCCCGGCCGCATAGCTCAGCGACAGCGCGTGGTTGCCGCTCGAATGCGTGGCGACGCCGCGGGCAAGCTGGCTCTCTGCCAGACCAAACACCGCATTCGACGCGCCCCTTACCTTGAACGCCCCCGCCTTCTGGAAGTTCTCGCACTTGAAGAACAGTTCCGCCCCGGTCAATTCGTTGAAATAGCTGGATGTCAGCACCGGTGTGCGGTGGACATGGGGCGCAATCCGCTCCACCGCGGCCAGAACATCCACATACTCCGGCACCATCAATCCGCCTATGTCCCGCATGGCCCACCTTCATCTATTCAAAAATATCCCGGGGTCCGGGGTGGAACCCCGGGGCCTCCGCTCACGCAGCCGCCCGGGCCTCGGTCGCCACGCCGCCACGATAGAACTCCTGCGCCGCAGCCACGCCCGAGCCAAGCTTCACCGGCCAGCCCAGATCTGCCATGCACATCTCGGCACAGGCGAGACCGGACAGCATCATCACATCCGTCAAGCTGCCCAGATGCCCGATCCGGAACACCTTTCCCGCAACTTCGCCCAGACCCACGCCAAAGGCCACGCCGTACTTCTCGGCCGCGAGCTTCACCAGATCTGTGCCGTCGCACCCCGCGGGCACGACGACGGCCGTCACGGTATGCGAGTAAAGCTCCGGGCGTGCAGCACAAGGCACCATCCCCCAGGCCGCGACCGCCCGCCGCACCCCTTCGGCCAGCCGCGCGTGGCGGGCATAGACCGCTTCCAGCCCTTCATCTTCCAGCAGCGCCACCGAATGGGCAAGGCCGTTGATCAGCCCGACCGGGGGCGTGTAGGGAAATCCGCCGGTCTCACAGGACTTCAGCATGTCGGCAAAGTCAAAGAAGCTGCGGGGAAGCCGCGCCGTTTCCATCGCCGTCAGGGCCTTGGGGCTTACCCCGAGGATCGCGAGCCCCGCAGGCAGCATGAAGCCCTTCTGGCTGCCCGCCACCGCCACATCCACGCCCCAGTCCGCCATGTGAAAGGGCATCGAGCCCACCGAGGACACGCCGTCCACGAACAGCATCGCCGGATGTGCCACCATCGCGCGGCGGATGCCGCCGATGTCGGAGCGCACACCCGTGGCCGTCTCGTTATGCGTGGCCAGCACGGCCTTGATCCTGTGACCCCTATCCGCCTGCAATGCCGCCGCAATCGCCGCCAGCGGCGCGCCCTCACCCCAGGGCGTCTCGATCACCTCAACCTGCAGTCCGTGCTTGCGGCAAAGCTCGATCCAGCGGTGGCTGAACATCCCGAACCGCGCCGCAAGCACGGTATCGCCGGGGCTGAGCGTGTTGGTGATCGCAGCCTCCCACCCGCCCGTGCCGGTCGAGGGCAGCACGATCACCTCGCCCTGCCCCTCGGCCATGCCCATCACGCGCCGCACACCCGCGACCGCCGGCCGGAATACCCGCGCAAAGGCGGGAGAACGGTGGTCGATCGTGCCGATGTCGCAGGCCTTGCGGATGCTGTCGGGAATATTGGTCGGGCCGGGGATGAAGACCGGGTTCTGGCTGGACATCGGGGGTGCTCCGCTCTGGGTCACTTGACCATAGAGCCGACCGCGGCGCAGCACAATTTTTTCGAAAAGATTTTTCACTCCTTGCAAGCAGGTAATTTTCCTCGCAAGATCATGATCTAGCCGTTTTTCAGGCGCCAAGCCAAGGAGAAAGGCGAGGAAGAAAATGGGAAGCAAACCGCGCGGCCGTCCCAAGGCCTTTACCGACAAGACCGACCAGAACACCGTTCAGTCCCTGGACCGTGCGCTCGATCTGGTCGAGATCGTTGCCCGCCACCCCGGCATCACCCTTTCCGCCCTCGCGGAAGCAAGCGGGCAGGCCGTGGCCACGGTGTTCCGCGCACTGGCCACGCTGCAAGGCCACGGCATGGTGGAACTGGAGGAACCGGGCCAGGTCTGGCATGTGGGCGTCGGGGCCTTCCGGCTCGGCTCGGCGTTCCTGCGCCGCACCAAGGTGGTCGAACGCGCCCGCCCGGTGATGGACCGCCTGATGCGCGAGACGCGCGAGACCGCAAATCTCGGAATGGAAAGCCGCGAGGAGGTTTTGTTCCTCAGCCAGGTCGAAACGCACGAGGTGATCCGCGCCTTCTTTCCGCCAGGGACCAAAGGGCCGATGCATTCCTCCGGGATCGGCAAGGCGCTGCTGGCCTGGTACCCCGAGGCACGGGTGCGCGAAATCATCGCGCGTCAGGGGTTGGCAAAGTTCACGGCATTGACCCTTACCTCCGAGGCATCCCTGTTGCGCGACCTCGCCCGGACGCGCGAACGCGGCTATTCCATAGACGATCAGGAACGTGCCGAAGGCATGCGCTGCGTTGCAGCCCCCATCTTCAACGCGCATGGCGAGCCTGTGGCGGGCCTCTCTGTGTCCGGCCCCGCCTTTCGGGTTAGCCTGGCGGGAGCGGTCACGATCGGTGCCCTTGTGCGTGCCGCCGCCGATCGGGTGACAGAGGATACGGGCGGAGTGAGGCCCTAGACGCTGCAAGCGAACCAGTCACGACCTTGCACCTACCGGTTCGCGTGGCGCAGGCGTTTCGTGACCCACGGCCGGTGCCTGTGGCGTCCCTGCGGCGAGGGCCGCGAGGTAGAAAGGCAGGCCGGGCGCCTGGGGAAGCATCGGCCGTTTCGCGTGACGCTCCTGTGCCGGAAGCCTGCGGCGGAACATCAGCGGGCGTGCACCCGCGGGCCGGAACAGGCGCGGGGGGCCGCGACAAGCAGGATCGCAAAAAGGATCAGCACCGCGCCCTGAAGCCCGGCCGGGGACAGCCGCTCGCCCAGAACCAACGCGGCGCCGAGCGCCCCGAACAGGCTTTCAGCCGAGACGAGCACAACCGCCACCGAAGCTGCGACATGGCGTTGCGCCCAGGCTGTCAGAACAAACGAGCCGGCCGTCGAGAACAGGGCGAGGAACAGGATCTCAGCCCGTGCCGCCCAGATGCCTGCAAAGGTCGGCGCCTCGATCAGAAAACCGGTGGGCAGAAAAAAGACCGCCGTGACCGCGAACTGCACCAGCATGGTCGCAAAGGGCCTGCCAAAGGCCATGGCATGACGGCCAAGGGCAACCATCCAGCCAGCATAGGCCAGCGCCGAGACAAGGCACAGCAAATCGCCAAAGCCGCCGGAGACAGACCCGCCCACGGAAACCGATGCCCCGCTCATCATGAAGGCACCCAGCACCGTGATCCCTGCCGCGAGGGCAACCGCGGGCCCCACCCTTTCGCGCAGGAACACCCAAGCCAGGATCGGGGTCATCACCGTGCAGGTATTGACCAGAAAGCCCACATTGGTCACGCTGGTCCAGACATAGGCAAGCTGCTGGAACAGCAGCGCCGCTGCAAACAGGGCCGAAAGCCGCAAGGCCGAATTGAACCAGCCGCCCACTGTCGGCAGCCGCCCCTCGCGCCGCACGAAGGGCAGGACGAGCAGTGCGGCAATGGCGCACCGCAAGGACAGGGCCGTGACCGGCCCGATATGATCAAGCAGGGTCTTGTTGGCCACATTGCCCGCCCCCCAGAACAGCGCCGCAAGCAGCAGGGCCGCGATGGCCAGCGCCCGGGGAACCAAGGGCATCGACGGCGCTGCCTCCTGGCCCGGGGCCGGAATATCGGTGGCGCCGGGCCGCTCGCCGAAATCTTCGCCGGTGCGCCGGTGTCCGGGGCCGGTTTGCGCGATCTCGATGCAGGCGAAACAGGCCGGAAAGAATGCAGGGTTCGGCATCATCCACCTTCGAGAAAATGAGTCGTTCTGGCCTTGAAATCAGCTGGCCGATGCCGGAGACGTTACCTCATGATTGCAATCGGCTCGTGAAACGACCGTGAAACGCCGAAGTCGACCTGAAAAGAGCTCAGCAGCGGCGGCGCATGACGCGCAATGGCTAGGCAGACGCCCGAAATCCCGAAATACATGGAAGATCGCACAGGAGCCCGGCAGAATTCACGATGAAAGCCTTCGTCCGAGGACCCTTTCGCATTGCCGACGCCCATGGCGAGGTCAAGACCCCCAAGGGGTCGAAGGAAAGGGGGCTGCTCGCGCTCTTGCTGCTGTCACCCGGCCAGAGGCGCACACGCATCTGGCTGCAGGACAAGCTGTGGAGCGATCGCAACCCCGAGCAAGGCTCGGTCAGCCTGCGGCAGGCGCTGACCAACATCCGCAAGGCGCTCGGGCCGCTGTCGGACCGCCTGCAGGCGGATCGCGGCGCGCTGTGGTTTGACCCACCCGTACCGGTGAACCTCGCGGGCAACGACGACGATGGCGAGATCTTGCAGGATCTGGACGTACGCGACCCCGAATTCAGCGATTGGCTGCGCGCGGTGCGGCTGAAAGCCGAGGCGGCGGCGGAAATGGCGGCCGGGGTTCCGCTGCCTGCCCTGGCAGACCATCCTTTCACCTCCCTGCCCTACGACACAAACCTCGCGCCGCAAGAGATGCCGCGCGCCGCGCCACGCAGTGCGGCCCCGCCGGCCGTCGCGATCCTGCAACGCAAGCAGGCGGTCAGTGACGAGGGCCGGTTTCTCATGCGCGCATTGGTGGACCGGCTGGCCGCCGCCCTGCATCACAGCGGCGACGTGATGATCCTGATCGACGAAGAGACCGTCCCTGGCCATCCGGGCGCCCGCCCCTCCGCCGCCATCGAGGTCGAAACGCTCGGCGAGGCCGAGAGCTGGTATCTGCTGTTGCGTGTGATCGGCCAGCCCGGCAACCGCTGTGTCTGGACCGGGCGGCAGCGGCTGCCCTTCAGTCTCGGCGCCAACTGGACCTCGCAGCCGATGCAGGCTCTGGTCAACCGCGCGGCGGCAGCCGCGATCGATCTGGTTTCGGCAGCCCACCGCACCAGCCCTTATGGCGCCATTCAGCGGGCGGTACGGAGGATCTACGATTTCGACCGGCACGGGCTGGAAGCCGCTGACCTTTTGCTGCGCGGGGCCGAAGCGGGGGATGCCTCGGGTCTGGCCCTCGCGTGGCGCAGTTTCGGCAATCTTACCCGCGCCTGGGAGTTTCGCGAAGAGGCAGGGGCGGTGTGGGAAGAAGCCACACATCTGAGCGAGGAGTCGGTGGCACGTGCGCGCGGCCATCCTGTGATCCTGGCGCTGGCGGCACAAGTGCAGATGACGTTGAACGGCGACTATGACTACGGGCTGCACCTCGCCCGCGCGGCCGTGTCGGGCGACGAGGAAAACCCCTATGCTCTGGACAGTCTCAGCCTTGCGCTGCAGGCGCAGGGTGCGTTCGAAGAGGGTCACATGCTGGCCGAGCGCGCGCGTGCGGCGGCAACGGCGATGCCCAACAGCTTCAGTTGGGACATGCAGTGCTGTCTGACCGCGATCGGGATCGGGCAGCTGGAGGAAGCCCGCGGGCTGGCCTTGTCGGCGCATCGCAAAATGCCGGTCTACCGCCCTGCTCTGCGCTATCTTGTGGCGCTGAACCTCCTCGTAGGTGCGCGGGACGAAGCACAGCACTACGCCACCCGTCTGCGCCAGATGGAGCCGGACTTTACCCAGCGGATGTTGTTGCAGCCCACCTATCCGGTGGAGACCCTGCGCCGTCTGGGGTTGGTGGTGGTGCTGGAGCAGCGGCTGCTGTAATCGCCGGGCCTACGGGGCCAGTTTGCGGGCACTGGACGCCGGGCCACCAGACAGGCGCGCAAGCGCGACGGCAGTCTCCTCGACCAGAAGGCGGAGCAGACCGGCGGCGGGCAGGTCGCGGTTCAGGCCCGCCGCCTGCCCGTAAAGGTGGAAAGAGGCGACATCATCGCGCCCCGCCGCAAGCAGCGGGTCGGTCAACGCATACATCTGCTGAAAGCCCGGCAACGGCTCGCGCGCGCGGTCCATTTCCTCGGCGAAGGGAGATCGGACGGCGCGGGCCACCCGACCCGAGAAGGCGTCGGTGACCGTCGTGTCGGTATCGTTAGCCCGGCGCAGCATCGCGCGGCGTGCGGCATCGGTTGCCGCCTCGGGGCAAGACAGAAACGCGGTTCCCATCTGCACACCTGCAGCCCCCAAAGCGATGGCCGCGGCAATGCCTCGCCCATCGCCAATCCCCCCCGCCGCGATGACGGGGAGCCGCACCGCATCCACCACCTGCGGCACCAGAGCAAAGGTTCCCACGCCTTCGTCAGGGCCGGTCACCCGGTGCGACCCGCGGTGCCCGCCCGCCTCCCACCCCTGCGCGATGATGGCATCCATCCCCGCAGCCTCCAGCGCGCGCGCTTCGGCCACGGTTGTGGCCGTGCTGATCAGCAGGATGCCCGCGCCTTTCAGGGCGGCAATCGCCAAAGCGTCCGGCACCCCGAAGTGAAAACTGACAACCGCAGGTCGCAGCGCGAGCATCAGCGCCAGCCGCTCTGCATCAAAGCCTGGCGCAAGAGCAGGCAGCGCGGTCGGCACGGGACCAAGTCCAAGGGCATCGTACCACGGTTGCAAGCGCGCCCGGGCAAGGGCAAGGGTCGCAGGGTCGGTCTGCGGAGCATCGTGAACAAAGAAATTCAGATTGAACGGCCGGTTGGTCGCGGCCCGCATCTGACCCGCTGCGGCGCGCACGGCATCCGGTGTCATCGCCTGACAGCCGAGCGAGCCCATCCCGCCTGCATTGCAAACGGCACTGGCAAGCTCTGGCGTGGCGGACCCCGCCATGGGGGCTTGAACGATCGGATGCTCGATCGAAAAAAGCTCGCAAAGGCGACGGTCCGGCCACATCATCCTCTCCAACTGATGCGGCAAGGGTACTCTGAGCGGCGTGCGCGCACAAGTCGCGGTCCTTTGCGCAAGGCCTGTCCATGCGTTCCGTCCGGCACTTTGCCGTCGAAGACTGCGCGGTGCGGCCCGACAAAAACGGGCCCTCCGGCCCTGCCCTTTCCCAATCCTGCGGTTTTGCGACCCAAGGGCGAGTCCGACAATAACCTGCATGGGCAATCCAGCGGGACGAAGGGCGGGAAATGTCTGGCCGTAGTGCAGCAAAACAATGCGCACCGACCCGACCGGCTCAAAAGGAGGGGCGCCCAAGGAACCCTGCGGCGGGCCAAGCACACGCTTTGCGTCGGGCGGCAGGTTACTGCTCGCAAGAAACGAGCGGGCCTACCGCCCGCGTCAGATTTAGCCCAGCCCCGCCAAAGCCCGCCCATGCAGTGCCGCCGCGGCGGAGGTGCCAAGGATGCGGAACTCCTGCGCGCTGCCGTTGCCTGCACAGATGACCCCTTCACGGAAACCTGCATCGCCGATCTGCACGGAAGCGGCAAAGCCGGTGGCGGATGATCGCGGCAGGCTGCTGTAGGATGCATTCATCGTGCCGCCCGAAGGGTTTGCCACACTGGCCGCCACGGCCACCGCATCCGCATGGCGCGCGGTTGTCAGGACCGAGGCCGTGCCTGCCCGCCGCACGAACCCGCCGCCCGAGTCATCAATTACCGGCGCGCCTTGCGCATCTTCGCGCAGGTAGGCCGGATCGACAAAGACCGAAGGGCGGTGCGGCGTCGTCGCATCAGCGACCACGTCCCGGTCATCGCGCAGGATCCACAGCTCTGCCTCGGCGTCGGCTGCAACCCGCAGTGTCCAGTCGCCGAAAGGCGCGGGCTGCGGCCCCGGATGCCGCCAGACCGTGGCCGCGAGCGTCAGGCGCAGCTTGGCCCAGCCCCCGCGATCAGGAAGCCGGTGTACCCCGCCGATCATTACCCCCTCGCGAATAAGCGGCGCAAAACCGCCCGCCTGCAATGTGACCTGCGCAGAGCTGCCATCGGGGGCCACCACCTCCAACCCGGGGTCGGAGCGGGTCTGCACGCAAATCTCCACCGTGTTGGGCGAGTAATCGTCGGGGGCCACACGCCAGGTTACCGATGGCACCCCGGAGGCATCTTGCGCGGGCAGCCGGGCATGGCACTGGTCCTGCAGGTGGTTGCCTGCCGGGAGCACCAAACGAACCGCAAAGCCTTTGCGTCCGAGGCGGGCGTTCATCACCGCAAGAAAGCTGCGGATCAGATCGGCCGCCGGGTGGCTGCCATCCTGCGGACCCGCAGGAAAGCCGAAGGCCAGCACGATCACCAGTTCGCGGAAGGTCGAGCCCGGCTCCAGCACCGGCGCCACCATCCGCAGCGCGGCGGAAAGCGCGGTCATCAGCAGCGTCTGCAGCGTGTCACCGCCCCAGTCGCGCAGCGCCGCCGTCGGCAACTCCAGCCCAAAGAGCATGCGGTCATCGGGCGCATCGCGCGCAGCCCCCGCCGCAAGGTCGGCCATTGCCGTGCCGTGCCATAGCCCCTGCGGGTTGGCAGCGCTGCCATAGAAGCAGCCGGGGATCATGGCGCCCAAAGTCTGGATCACCTTGGCTTGCCCCCCCGGCGCATCGGCTTGCGCGCAAAAGCCGTCGATCTGCGCCTTGGTCAGGACCGTGATCTGGTATTCATCCGCCCCCGGGTCCTCAAAGGACAGGAACTGCACCTCCTGAAACCGCGATGGCGCGCCTGGCGCAGTTCCCAGACGAAAACGGTCGTTCCAGAAGGCGATGCCGTGGTCGATGATCACCACGGCCGAGCGGCCCTCATGGCCCGCCAGCGGGATGTCGGCTGCGCTCGGCGCCAGCCTGCAGGCGCTGCGGGCGGCAGGCGCATCCAGGGGTTGACCGAGGCAGAAGATCGCCTCCGCGCGCGCCGCCTGCCCAAGGGAGGCATCCCAGAACGCAAGGTCGCCGATCTGGTGTGCGGTCACCGCGGCGAAGTCGATCTCCTCCTCCCAGGTCCGCATTTCGAGCAGCACGCGCCCCTGCGCCCCGGGCTCGCCGCGCAGGGCCGAAAGCCCGGCAGGCATGTAGTTTTCGGGCAGCTTTACCATCCGGTCGATGGGCTGGAATGTCAGGGGGTTGTTCATGCCACCCTCAGCGCCCGAGCTCGGTCAGAACCTCATCCGCAAGCCAGGCGAGCACCGCAGGCGCCCTGGCAGGTCGCGTCGGGGCGGGCCATGCGCCGGGCAGCAGCACAAGACCGGAGGTCGCATAATCCTCGAGCCCCGCCCCAACGACGGCGGGCATCGGTTGAACGGCTGCAGCGGCGAAATCGACGGGCGAGGTCTGCACAATCTGCGCGCCGAACAGCCGCTTGGCAAAGACCCCCGCCAGCATATCGCCAAAGATCGCGCCTGCGTGATCGTCGACCGGGTAATGCACCCCGGCGTAGCTTCGGTTCACGGCCACCCGGACTGCAAGTGCCCGCAGCGCCGCGCGGCGCGCGGGAAACAAGAGGCCCAGCATGGTCGCCACGCAAAACGCCTCGGTTGCGTGCCCACTGGGGAAGGCCGAGTGAGCGGGTGTCTGGATGACGGGCGCTATGTCGGCGGACACCACCTGCGGGCGTGGCATCGGCAGGGCGGCCTTCATCTCCACCTCCGGGCGCATTATGGCAGAAAAGAGCAGATCAAGCACCAGCTCCAGCCACGGATGCGTGCCCGACCCCACCGGCAGCACCAGCGCCAGAAAGCTGAGGATATCGGTCTGCTGCAGGACAATCTCGGTCAGGCGGTCATCGCGGTGCCATTTGCGGGCGCGCAGATCGGCGATCTGGCGCGTCCAGAAAGCGGCATCGCCACGATCCACGCTGAGTGTGACCAGCCGGGTCGTCCCGTCGCTGAGATCGGCCGATGAGGCCGTGGTGCCCCGCACAGTCAGCCCCGCTGTCAACGCAGAGACCGCCAGCACCTCAAGATGCCGACCGTTCAGCGCGCGAAAGCCACGGGCCCTGCTCGCCGGGTTGGCCGCGGGTGCGGCAAAGGCGGCCATGTCGGCCGCGGTCAGCGGGCTTGCCGCCTGCGGCACACTCAGCATCGCGGATTGCAGCGCATCGCTGAGCGCGAGCGAGGATTCCTGCCCCAGGCTGGCTAGCTCGTCATCTTCAAGCCCGGTCTTGTTGGTTTTGTTGGTTTTGTTGGTTTTATTCGTTTTGTTCGTCTTGTTGGTCTTGTTCGTCTTGTTGCTGATTGGCATCTGACCCTTTTTCTCCCCACTCCGGCCGCCTTCGCCGTCCCCGATGTCCGAACCGGACGCGGTCAAGCTGTCCCGAATCGCTCTGTCCAAGCAACCGGGATTATTTGCCGCGAAGAAACAGATCGCGCACGGCGCGTGAACGCAGCGTGAAACCCGTTCTCTGCAACCTCAACGTGCGATTTTTTTGATAATATCACGGTTCTATCACGTCCCGTCCCCCACGGTGGTGCGATGCGCGGAGTGAGCTTCGCGGATCGGTTCAGAGGATGACACAGTTGCCGAAAGACGCGCCGGTTTACGATTACCTGACCACGACAGGCCTCGACCGACGGCGCCTGAATGGCGTGCTGCAGCCTGCGCGAAACAGCACGATGCTGCCGCTTCTTGGCGACCCGCGTGGCACTTATGATGCCGAATGCCGGGCGCTGACCAATCCGCATCTGGCTGCCATGATGACGCAACGCGACTTCGGGGTGTTCGAGGCGACCGGACTTGCGCCGGCTATTTCTGTACTGGCCGACGTGATGGAAAGCCTGCGACGGGCGTCTCCCGAGGTTCACCGCAGCCTTGGCCTGTCGGCGATGCTGTGCTGCAGGCGGGTGGCGGCGTCGAGCATTGCGATTTCAAGCCACTCCTGGGGCACAGCCATAGACATCACGATGTCAGGCGAAACCGACCCTTGGGGTGCGCCCGAAACATGGGAGACGCTGCAGCTTTTGCACCGCATCTTTGCCCGTCACGGCTTCTTCTGGGGCGCTGCGTTTCATGCCGAGGAGCCGATGCATTTCGAAGCCTCGGACCAGCTGATCCGAACCTGGGCGGCCGAGGGCGTGTTCGGCTTCTGCCCCTACGTGGTTTCCGAAGGACTGTCGCTTGGCGACCGGGGAACCGATGTCGAGGCGTTGCAGCTGAGGTTGAACGCAGTTCTCGCCCCGGCATTCATTGATGTAGACGGAATCTTTGGCATAGATACGCGCGCGGCCACCATAGAATGCCAGCGCAGACTGGGCCTGCAGCCCGATGGCCTGGCATACGCCGGACTGTTCGCGGCGCTCGGGATGGTTTGAAGCCGCCACGCCCTAGGGGGCTGAAGCATACTCGTTCAGGGCTCAGCCCTGACGTGCTGACTTCCGCGTTGATCAAACAGCATTGCAGCCGAATTGCCTTGGTTATGGAGCGGACACGACAACCATTGAGCATCGCCGGGTATGGTCGCCAGAGTCACCGACCGCTAAATCCGCGCAAACAAGAGGTCGCTCATGCGTCCGCAGCGCGTCTCGATTGCAGCCATGGCGTCAAGGATCAGATCCTCGCGCCAGCGGCGGCCCACGATCTGCACAGCGGTGGGCTGGTCCCCCTGCGGCAGTCGCGACAGGCGGGAGGAGATCATGCCAACCGGCAAACCGATGAAATTCATTGAATAAGACCACACCGCCGCCCCCAGCACCTCACGCACGCCTGCTTCGCCTTCGGTATCGCGCAAGGGGCGGTAAAAGGGCTGCGGCAGGAAGGGCGTCAGAACCAGGGGCCAGGTTTCCAGAAACACCGACCATTCCCGCGCATGATGGCTGCGCCGTGCCATCACCTGCAACAGTTCCGCGCCCTCGAAGGGGGGAAACTGGCGGAAGTATTCTTCAAAGATCGCATTGACGGTGGCAGACCCCTGGGCCCGGATGCCCGGACCCATCAGAGCCTGCACCTCACCCATCAGCGCACGGTATCCCTCGCGCCCCGCCTGGTGGGCGGAAGGTGTCTCGACCTCCTCGACCAGATAGCCTGCATCCGTCAACGCCTCGCGGGCGGTGGTCAACGCAGCCGCGACCTCGGGGTGCAAAGCGTGCTCATAGGTGTTTGCGGTGAAGGCCACGCGGATCTTCCCCTCCACCGGCGGCCCCGCTAAAGGCATCGGCACGTGCCACGGGTCACGCGCGTCGGGGCCGCAAATTACCGGCAAGGCCAACGCAAGGTCCGCCACATGGCGCGCAAGCACCCCTTGCACCGACATGGACTGCGCAAGCATCCCGCGCTCTGCCAGCTGCGAGGGGTTCCACGCGGGCACCCGGCCAAGGCCCGGCTTCACCGTCACCGCCCCGGTTGCCGCCGCCGGAAAACGTAAGGACCCGCCGATGTCGTTGCCATGCGCCAGTGCCCCGACCCCGGCCATCACTGCAGCCCCTGCACCGCCCGACGAGCCTCCGGCCGAGACGTGATCGCCCCATGGGTTGCGGGTCAGGCCGTATACCGGATTGTCCGTTTCGGCCCGGAATGAAAACTCCGGCGTGTTGGTGCGTCCGATGATCACCGCGCCCGCGCGGCGCAACGAGCGGACGATCGGCGCATCTTCGGTGGCACGGTGGTCGCGCAGCGCGCCGATCCCGTTGGTCGTGGCCTCGCCCGCCTGATCGACGTTGATCTTGATCGTGAGAGGAACGCCATGCAGGGGGCCGGGTGGCACCCCTCGCGCCCGGGCGGCATCAAGATCGCGGGCCGCGGCGCGGGCGCTGTCATCAAGGGGTGCGACCACGGCATTCAGCGCCGGGTTCACTGCCGCCATGCGCGCCAGCGCGGCCTCGGTCACCGCCTCTGCCGTCACCTCCCCCGCACGGGTGGCACGCGCCGTCTCGGCGGCAGAGAGGTGCCAGAGCGGGAGCTGGGTCATCGGCGGCTTCCTTGGATCGGTTTCATCGTCAGCGCACGCCGATGCCTGCGATCAGCCCGCCGTCGATCAGGTAATCCCCCCCGGTGCAAAACGCCGCACGGTCTGACGCGAGGAAGGCCACCATCTCGGCCACCTCTTCGGGCTCACCGATCCGGCCAAGGGGGTGCGCCGCGCCAAAGCGGGCAAAGGCCTGTTCCACGCTTACCCCCTCGCCACCACAGGTACGGGCCGCAAGCTCCAGAATGGGCGTGCGGACCGAGCCGGGGCTGATCGAGTTGACGCGGATGCGCTGGTCCGCGTGGTCCAGTGCCATGGCGCGCGTCAGGGCATGAATTGCCCCCTTGGTGGCCACATAGGCGGCTACATTCTGCTGGCAGGCATGGCCCTGGACCGAGGAGATGTTGAGGATCGCACCGCCGCCCCTTGCAGCCATCAGCGGCACCGCAAAGCGCGCGGTAAGGTAGATGGACCCCACATTTACAGCCATGCAGCGCGCCCAGGTGGCAGCATCGGTCGTGACCACGGTGCCGTAAGGGTGGATCGCTGCGGCATTCACCACAATGTCCACCCCGCCAAACCGCTCTTCCGCCTCGGCTACGGCGGCCCCGACTTCAAGCTCGCTGGATACGTCGGTCAGGCGCGAGACGATGGCGAGCCCTTTGTCCTGAGCCAGACGGTGCAAGGCCGCGTTGGCCGCGACGTCAATCCCGCAGGCGAGCACCCGAGCGCCTGCTTCGGCGAGGCGCAGGGCGCAGGCGCGGCCAATGCCTGTGGTCCCGGTTACAAGGGCGGCCTTGTCGTGAAATTCGGTCATCCTTGCCCCCTTGCCATCCGTCCCGGCATGAAATCACCAGTAGTGGGACAGAGCAAGGGATCGCATCGGCATGCCTGCAGGGAAAGGATGCTGCCGGATGGCGGCAACGCACGGAAGGTTCGCACGAGAAGAGACCGCAAGCACGCCGATCAAGCCTGCCTCCTGGCCAATCCGGATGGGCCGGTTGGGGGCACTGGCACCGATCGACCCGGCAAGACCTCCGGGGCATCCGGCAAGAGAACCAGGCCGTTTCCCCACCCCATCGCAGCCCTTGCCCCCTTCGTGGTTGTAGGTGACGATATCCCAAGGCAAAACCGGGCACGCAGGAGTATCGCGGCAGTGCATGATTTTCCGCCGATCGGTCCGCGCGACACGCTTTTGCCTGCATCGGTGCTGGTCACGGGCGCGCGGGGCGATCTTGGTCGGCGCACGATCCGGGCTCTTTCGTCCCTTCCACTCGTGCGGGGGCTTGACCGTGTTGCGGCCAGCGAGATCCGAGCCGATCTGACAGAACCGGCCGACAGATGGCGCGGCAATCTGGACGGGGTGGATGTCCTCATTCACCTTGCAGCCGAAGCAACCCCCGCCGCAAGCCGGGCCGACGTTCAACGGACGAACATCGACGCAACGCGAGCACTGTTGCAGGCCGCGACGCAAGCGGGGGTCCGCCGCGTGGTCTTTGCCAGCAGCTGTCATGTGCTTGCCGGTTACCGCTTTGGCAAGGAACCGCTCGGCCCAGATGCGTTGCCTTTTCCCGTCAGCGCCTATGGCTGGTCCAAGATGGTGAGCGAAGAAGATGGTCGCCTTTGGGCAGCGGCGGCGAAGAGCAGTTTCCTTGCCCTGCGGATCGGCATGTGCCTGCGTGGAGACGATGCCCTTACGCCCGACAGCAGGCTTAGCTTGTGGACGCAATCAAAGCTCCTGACCGCACAGGATTACGCCCAAGCCATCTTGCGGGCCACGACCGCTGATGTGGAGGGGTATCACGCGATGACCATTTGTTCGGCCGTTGAGGGCGCCCGCTGGGACCACGGGACGGCACGGACGGTCATCGGCTACTGCCCAACGCCCCTCCCGGCCCCGCGCGCGAGCCTGCTTGTGCAATTGGCCGAGAGGCGCGACCGTGCGATGAATTGGGTGAGGGGTGGCCCTCGCAGATATGTCTGAGTGAACAAAACGGCGCGGCCGTGCCGGGAACCTTTCGCTTCTGACACTCAATCATCGAATGGCACCAATGATTGTTGCCCGCCTCGATGCCTTTTTTACGCCGCAATTGACCGAAGCATTCAAGCGCCTGTAATACCCTACAATCGTCATCATCCCAATTCTGCAAGGTTCGCGCCCCATGCCCCCAACGATTCCGCCGCCTCGCTTCGTCTTCATGGAGATCAACAAACGCTGCAACCTGCGGTGCACGCATTGCGATTTCTGGCAGCGAGACGACGCCGATCGCGCGAATTATTTCCAGACCGAACAGAAGCTGGCCGTGCTGGACGAATTCCGCGCGATGAACCCCAAGGGCAACCTTGTCATCTGTGGTGGCGAGCCGATGCTGGATCTTGACGATTACTTCGACCTCTGCCGTGGCGGGCGCGAGCGGGGGATCAACGTGATGTCGGTGATCAACGGCACCCGCATCCGCCGCCCGGAAATGGCCGAACGGCTGATCAAGGAAGGCCCGCACGAGATCTCGATCTCGCTCAACAGCCACATCGAGGCGCTGCATGACGAGACGCGCGGGGTGGAAGGCGCTTTTCGCAAGGCCACGCAGGCGCTGCGGCTTCTGATCGATGCCAAGCGCAGGCTCGGTGCCACGCAGACGCGCATCTACGTGATGGGGCTGGTGTTCGGGAGGAACTATCAGCTGATCGACGACTTTTACGATTTCGTTCTGAACGACATCCGCGCCGACCAGCTGAAGCTGAACTTCCTGCAACCCGCATTCGGGCAGTCGGGCGATGTGGACCCGTTCTTTGCCGCTGAAAGCAATGTCGACGGCGACCGGCTGGAGCAGATCATCAAGGACTGCGATGCGAAGTACGGCCTCGGCCTCAACCCGCAGTGGATTTCGCAGGTAGGGATGTATTTCCGTTCGCTGGCCGGGATCAAGGACCTGGAAAAGGGCTGGGGCGCCTCCTCCGGCACCACCGAGCACATCTGCAACACCTATGAGCGCAACGTGATGATCAACCATTACGGGATGGCGCGGCTGTGCTTTTCCAACGCCTTTGCCGGGCGGGAGTTGCGGGCACCCGGGGATTTTGCCCGGTTCTGGAACGGTGCGGGGGTAATCCGGGCGCAGATGCGCAAGTGCAACCAGTTCTGCGGGATCAGCCATTCGGTTCGGCGCGAAAGCAGCACGCTCAAAGGCCGCCAGAAACTGCTGGACCACGCCGACACGCATGGCCCGATGCCGCCGCCCGGGATGGTGACCGAACTGATGCTCGGTCTGCGCGAAATGATGCGCTGACATGCAGGCCCAACCGAGCCTCAGCATCGTCATGCCCGCCTGGAACAGCGCCCGCCACATCGGGGCGGCGCTCGACAGCCTCATCCGCCAAAGTCGCACCGATTTCGAAGTGATCGTGGTCGACGACGGCTCCACCGACGATACTGCCGCCGTCGTGGCAGCCATGGCGGCGACCGTCGGCCCGCGCGGCCCGGCGATCCGGCTGCACCGGCAGTCCAATGCAGGCGCCTCGGCTGCCCGCAATATGGGCATCTCGATTGCGCGCGCCGATCTGGTCGGATTTCTGGATGCCGACGACTGCTGGTCGCCGGAAAAGGTGCGCACCCATGTGGCGCTGATGCAGGCGCGGCCAGAGATCGACCTGTCCTTTTCCGGCTTTTGCATCATTACCGATGAGGGTCGCGCCACGCTGGAGCTTTATCGCCCCGAGGAGGGCATTCTGCCCCTGCCCCGGCTGATGGAACGCAATATCATCCACACCTCGACCGTGATCACCCGAACCTCGGCGCTGGATGTCACCGGTGGATTTGATCCCGCCAAGATCACCTATGAGGATTTCGACCTCTGGCTGCGCATCGGGGGGCTGCGGCCAAACAATATCTGGGGCATCCACGCGTGCCTTGCTGACTATCGGCGCCACGAAACGCAGACCACGCGGGATTGGCGCAAGATGCACGAGGGATGGAAGATCGTGGCCAAGGGGCTGGCGCAATCCTACCCTGCGGACTGGATGCGCGTGGAATCCCGCGCCTGGGCGCACCAGATGGAGTATTGCGCCTCGCTCGCGTTCAACGCGCGCGACCTGCCCACGATGCGCCGCCTGATGCGGCAGGCCTGGGGCTGGAACGGAATGGCGCTTCTGGGGCGCAAGGACGGGTTCGTGATGACCGGGATCATGGTCTGCTCGTACCTGCCGAAACCGCTGCAGTGGGTCGCCGGAAAATCCTTTGCCGCCACGCGCTGGATCAAGCGGCGGGCCGAATCCGCCATGTCCCGGATGCAGCCCCCCCGAGGCGTCCCCGGGCGGGAGACGTTGATCCGGGTGCAGGAGGGACATTCGGGCGGCGCATCGGGGCTTCACGGCGCAGCCTCGCCCGGGATGGCCGATCACGCGACCGGCAGCGAGCCCGCTGCGTGACCAGTTTGTTGCCGCTCAAGACAGCTCGGTTCGGGTATCGCCGCGTCGTCGCAGCACCCCGTTCCGCCATTCCGTGGATAGCGCTTGTGTCCAATCCGCGCTCCGGTACCACGCATGTGATCCGGTTGATGGAAGCGTTGAGCGGCCTATACCCTTGCCGCGAGGAATGGCTGAACGTCCTGGGCGTACCATGGGTGGGCGACCGGATGCTGGCGCGGATCAGCAAGGCGCATGGTACGCGTTATGGGCAGTTCAACGACCCTGTTCTGGGCGCCTGGACGCGCAGGGATTTTGCGCGCACGCTCGACTTCGTTCAGTCCTCGGCGCCGTCGGGCAGCCGCGCTTCGGTGGTGAAGGTACTGTTCCCCGACCTGACGATCCCCGAATTCGAGGCGCTGTTCCTGACCGCTGCCGAGCGCATGGTGCTGGTGATGCAACGCGCGCCCATCGACAGCTTCATCTCGCTGTGGAAGGCCCGGGCGGTGGGCAAATGGCTGGATCACGACACCACCAACCTGCGCGTCACCCTCGACCCCGCCGCCTTCATGGCAGCCTGGCAAGAGCGTGGCGCCTGGTATCGCGGGATCCGAACGATGCTAGAGCGGCACCACCGCCCTTACGGCCTGCTGCATTACGAGCACGACATCCTTCCCGGTGAAGACCGCGCCGTGACCCGCCTGATCGAGGAGCTGGCGCGCGCGGGCTTTCCCACCCGGCTGAAGCGGACGGTGGTGGTGGAGCGGCAGGCGCAGCGGGTGCTGGCCACGGCGCGCGCCATGCGCGGCAAGACGACCGTGGCTCCACCTCCGATGGGGCTGAAGAAGCAGGACCTGGCCGCCACACGCGAGGCTAAGGTTGCGAACTGGGGCGATTTCATCGACCAGATCCGCCGCCATCCCGCAGGCGAGGCGATGCTGGACAACTACGGTGTCTGGGACTGACCCGGTCGCAGGGCGCCGCGGGTCATTGCCGCAATCTCGCGCCCCAGCGGATGGCGGAACGCGGCAAGGCCCACGGCCCACCCCGCCCCTGCCAGCGCAGCCCCGGCCATGACCAGAACCACGGAAGGCCACCCGGGAACAATCGCTGTCAGCGCCAGCGCAGGCAGGCCCGCTGCCAGCGACACCCCAAGGCTCGGCCGAATGGCCTGCCAGACATCAGGCCCTGTCAGCGCATGATGGGGTTGCAATGCGGCTGTCGAAAACATCACCCCCACGGCCTGCACCGCGATGACCGCTGCAGACACCGCCAAAAGCCCGTAAGGCAAGACCAGCAATGTCAGGATCACCGTTGCAACCAAGTTGAAACAGCCGATGACCAGCAGCCGCACTTCCTGGCGGTGCGCCACATTGAACGTACCCGCCACCGCCCCAAACGGAAACACCGCCAAAAGGAAGGCCATCACATGCAAAAGCTTCGCCACCTCGCCCCATTGCGGGCCAAGCAACAGCCGGACCAGCGGCTCTGACAGCGCGGAAAGCACAAGCGCCGCAGGCCAGCTGATTGCCGAAATCATCGCAAGGCTCTGCAGGAACAGGGCTCGCGAGTCCTCTCCGTTGCGAACCGAACGGAAGATGTAGGGGGCAAAGACCGGGATCACCGTTTCGGTCACGACGCGATTGGTCTGCTGCACAAGGTCATTGCCGCGACTGTAGACGCCAAGCGCCCCGAGGCCGGCCATCCGCCCGACAATCTGCACGACCAGCAGGTCGCGCGCCTGCTGCAGAGCGGTCGTTGCAAAAACCACCCCGGCAAGCCGGGTGATCGCCCGCGTCCCCTCCAGTCGCGGCACGATCAGGAAGGCGCCGCGCGTTGCAATCAGCATGCCGATGGCAAACACGCTGCCCGCCGCAACGAAACCCGCAGCCAGACTGAAGGGCCCGTACTGCGCCACCGCGAGGGGAATGGCCACCGCCTGATAGGTCAGCGTCGAGACGATGCGCAAGGCAAAGATGCCGCGGAACCGCAACTCGCGCACCATCAGCGAATAGCCGGTCATCGAAAAGCAATTGAGCACCGCCACCGGCAACATGATCAGCAACAGATCCCGCGGAACCGGACCCGCCGTAAACCCCGGAAACACCAGCAGCGCCAACATATAGGCTGTAATGACGAGAGCCGTCGCCGCAAGCGCAAGCCCGAGGATCCGGCTGCGCGTCACCAAGTCCATGCTCTCTGACCGCAGGATCACCGTATTCAGACCGAAACCGCCCAGAAACTGCGCGAATTGCAGCAGCGCAAAGGCCACCGCAAAAGCCCCCATCTCGGTCGGCGTAAGAAGCCGGGCCAGAACGGCCAGGCCCATAAGCTCGACCGCAAGCACCGTCACGAACTGTGTGGATGTCCACAAGACCGATCGTCTCAGCTCCATGAGGTTTCTCGATCAAACGAAAACCACAAGGTTCGGCCCCGCCGCAAGGGAGAGCCGGTCGTCACGAATGCGACGGTTGCGAGCCCGAAGACCGCCGCTCTTCACGCCGTGCTTCGGTGTAGCCCGCGACCATCGCCACCTGGCTCAGGCCCATAAGAATCATCTGGGCCACCGGCCTGCGCCCGCCGCGCCGGAGGGGATGCAGCAACAGGCCGATGTAAAAGCCCGGCTTCTCGGTCTTGGGCCGCGGATCTCCGCGCCGATCTAGCGCCAGGTGCAACTGCCGCGCGCCGCGCCCGTAATTGGCATGCTGGCGCCAGAAGCCCTGCAAGGACAAATTGTGATAGTGGTCCACCACTGCCAGATCGTCGTAGATCAGCTCTCCCCCGGCATCCCGCCAGCGCAAGCCGAAGTCGCGATCTTCGGATGCTGCCCGCGGAAAGCTTTCGTCGAAACCGCCGAGAGCCAGGAAATCCTCGCGTCGGCAGCAGATGCTGTTGGTGGTGAAAAACGCCATCGAGTTTGCGCCGGACTGGAAGTACTCGTAAAGATACGAGCACAGCGACTGGCTTGCCTCGGCGCAGACATCGTCGGACAGCGCATTGTCCACACGCCCACCCACCATGCGTTTCAATAAACCACCCTGTCTGGAAGCCATCCGCTGCACCCAATCCGGCCGCGGGGCGCAATCATCGTCGGTAAAGCACAGCAATTCGGTCGTCGCGGCGGCAACGCCGGAATTGCGGGCGGCGGCAGGCCCGCCGTTCTGACGGCGCACCAGCCTGGCCCATGGCCCGAATTCCGCCTCGACAAAATCAAGCGTCTCAGTTCCGCCGTCATCGATAACGATCACCTGGTAAGGGCCGCCCTCCTGGCAAGACAGCGCCACGAGGCATCGGCGCAATTTGTCCGGCCGGTTGTAGGTCGGCACAATGACCGAAACGTCGTGCATCAAATCCCCTGTCTGAGGGCCGAAACCGTCGGTTCGATGCGGCACAATCCCCGAATATTGCGGGGCCGGTCCCGGCTGCGGCTTGCGTCATCAATGCCTGCCGCGCAAGAGAGGTGCAACACGTCGAACCGGACTACCCGCCTTCTACAATACTCTCCTTCGCGTCGCACAGATGGCCTTTGGCTTCAAGCTGGCATCGGCCTCACAGGCGCCATTGTGATGCAATCCAAGGTAGAAACTTAGACCGGACGCGCAGCGCATCGTTCTCCACGACGCTTGCAGAGTTGCCCCCCGCCCGGCGGGGCCCGACCGCATGTTGCAGATGAACGCAATCGTGCTTGTGCAATCGGAGAGTTCAACCGTGTCGGGCCGAGCGGGGGAGATGGACGGCCCTGCCGCCCTCAGGCGGAACCCCCGGCCTTGGCAGACCGTGATCCCTCCCTTGAACTGCACTTGGCCCTGGCCCCCCAAAAGCGCTACGTCGTCGCGCCGGAACCGTTGCAACGACCGCAGCAATTCTGGTCCGCGCCGGATTTCTGCATTCTGCAACACTGGCGCTTATTGCGATTTGAGGCGGTGTTCCGGGCTGCTAAGCTCGCTCAGAATCAATCGGGATGCGCAATGATGCGGAATTCCCTCTCGGGCAGGGAGAGCAGACAGATGCGCGACTGGTGGCGGGATGCAATCGTTTATCAGGTCTATCCACGGTCGTTTCAGGACAGCAATGACGACGGGATCGGCGATCTTGCGGGGATCACGCGACGCCTGCCGCACATCGCGTCCCTTGGCGCGGATGTCGTGTGGCTTTCACCCTTCTTCACCTCGCCCGACCGCGACATGGGCTACGACGTGTCAGACTATTGCAACGTGAACCCGATCTTCGGCAGCCTTGCAGATTTCGATACCCTCTTGGCACAGGCACACAAGCTGGGACTGAGAGTGATCATTGACCAGGTGATTTCGCATTCCTCGATCGACCATCCCTGGTTCAAGGAAAGCCGCACCGACCGCACCAACCCAAAGGCGGACTGGTATGTCTGGGCTGACCCGAAAGAAGACGGCACGCCGCCCAACAACTGGCCATCAGTCTTTGGCGGCACGGCATGGGCCTGGGAGTCCCGTCGCAAGCAGTACTATCTGCACAACTTCCTGATCGAGCAGCCCGACCTGAATTTTCACAATACGGAGGTGGTCGACACCCTTCTGGACACCATGCGGTTCTGGTTGAAACGCGGGGTCGATGGCTTCCGGTTGGATACGGTAAACTTCTACGTCCATGACGCGCGGCTGCGCGACAATCCGGCTGCGGAGTGGGAGGAGTTTCCCAACAACCCCTACGAGGCGCAAAACCACCTCTTTTCCAAGACCCGGCCCGAGAACATCGCCATCCTGCAGCGCATTCGCGCGCTGCTGGATGAATTTGGCGCGACGACGACCGTGGGCGAGGTGGGCGAGGCCGGCCGCATGATCGAGATTATGGCCGAGTACACATCCGGCAAGGACCGGCTGCACATGGCCTATTCCTTTGAGTTTCTCGGGCCACAACGCACCGCCGCACATTTCCGCAGCGGCATCGAGCGGTTCTTGAAGAACGCGCCGGATGGCTGGCCGTGCTGGGCGTTTTCCAACCACGACGTCACGCGCCATGTGACGCGCTGGACGGCCGAAGGGGCTGACAGTGATGCCGTCGCGCGGCAGTCGATCGCGCTTCTGTGCAGCTTTCCAGGCACGCTCGGCCTCTATCAGGGCGAAGAGCTGGGGCAGACCGAGACGAACATCCTGTTCGAGGAGCTGCGAGACCTTGGCTACATCGACTTCTGGCCGGTGATCAAGGGGCGCGACGGCTGCCGCACGCCGATGGTCTGGGACCACAACGCCCCAAACGCCGGATTTTCAGCGGGCAAGCCATGGCTGCCGGTCAAGCCCGAACAGGCCGCCCGCGCCGCGAACCGGCAGGAGGGCGACGCGCAGAGCGTGCTTGTGGCCTACCGCCAGACCATCGCCTTCCGCCGCGCAAGGCTGGAGCTGCGCGAAGGCGAGACACGCTTTCTCGACCTGCCAGAGCCGTTTCTGGCGATCGAGCGGCATGCAGGCAACCGGATGTTGACGGCTGTGTTCAACCTGTCGGCGGACCCGCACGCACTTGCCCTGACAGGCCGGCCGATCGCGGTCGGGCCGATCGCGGCAACAGTCACCCCAGGCCTTGTCACCCTGCCCGCCCAGGGGTTTGTGTTTCTGGAGTCGACGACAAGGGTCGGCCTGTCCGTCACGTCTTGATCCGGCAGAGCGGCCCGAGCCACGGCGCGGACCACGCCCCTCTCTTGCAAGGGGCGCCGCCCCCGCCCTTGGCCCCGGGGGCCAACGGCTCCCCCGGGTTATTTTTAAACAGTTTGCGCGGACAAAGGATTGGGGTGCCGTTTGACCGACCCAAACGCTCAGGCTTGGCAACGACGCTTGCGCGATGAGGTCCGGCTTGCTAGAAGCCTGCGCACAGGCCCCTATAGCTCAGCTGGTAGAGCGCCAGTTTTGTAAACTGGATGTCGGCGGTTCGATCCCGTCTGGGGGCACCATTTGTTTGCAATCTGTTTGTCACAACATTGTCTTAACGACGGTCTGGAAAACCTTACGCTTTTTGCGTAATTCAACAGGCTTCATGGCCCCACCAGGGCGAGCCTCTTATGTCCAAGTGTCACATCCCGGAAGGCGACAGGGCTGTTTCTTGAACGGTTCCGGCTTCGGTTCGTGCCAGTCTTTAACCGCCTGCAAGGGCGTCCTGCTGCCCGGGGCTGACTGGGGAAGTTGCTGGTCGTATGGCAGCGCATGGCGGTGCGGCGTGGTTTCCAGATCCCCGCCGGAACGGAAGTGGTGCGACTGCAGCACCTCCTCGATCCGGCCGTCGAAACGCTCGGCCATGCCGTTCGCCGGGGAAACGGTCCCCCGGACCGTTTCCTGAT
>Ga0105048_10002543_pt1 | contig 29675 bp, 16 predicted proteins | sample MAT05_FD_78382 | JGI IMG/M metagenome (GOLD analysis project Ga0105048, IMG submission 78382) | Freshwater microbial communities from Lake Fryxell liftoff mats and glacier meltwater in Antarctica - MAT-05 | ecosystem: Environmental > Aquatic > Freshwater > Ice > Liftoff microbial mat | place... | reverse complement strand
ATTTCCAATGAAAATATTGTGTTGAAATCTGAACTGATTAAACGAAACTCAACAAAAAAATAACCGGTCATTTATGTAATACGTGGTTAAACAAAATATCAGCATAGAAAACAATTGCTACAAAATAGATTTCATAAACTCTGCATTTTGGGCTGCACTTAATAAGGGTGTAGATGCCACAAACCTGAGTGGTATTATTCTTCTGCAACGTAATCTTGCCTGTTGAATAAAATGCCTTGTATTATTTATACACAATAATTTGTTTATCATCAAGAATTTTATAAAATACCCCGCAATTTCCCCTGCCCCAGAATATTTTTTTACCATTGGCTTCCAGTTGCGTTTTGTAGCGGGTGTCCCTGAAAAATAAATGATGAGTGTTATCGTATAAGGTATCATAAGCAGCTTTAAATTCTTAGTGCATAAAAGCCAGGTATTAATGATTGCCATAATGCGTGCTGCACGTACATATGCCGGAGGTGCTGTAAACAGTGCATCACATCAACTCCAGCGCTGCTGGTTACCCTTGCGGGTAAAATCGAGGTCGCCTGTTTTGCGATTCGCTAAAATATAACCCATACGTTGCAGCGTTGGTTTAATCATGGCAGAATCTTTATACTTTGCAAATAATTCAAGGTACAACTGGCTTACACAAATATCATCTGCATGGTAGATATCCGGCCCGGGTTGACACACTTCTTTTTACCCGATGTGTTTTAAAAATTGAAAATATCTTTCCTGCTTGCTCAGTGTTGCCCACTCCAGCATACCGAGGTCCATGGCCGCATTAGTCCATGCCCAATAAACATTAGAATTTTTATATTTCGATCCTTTTGTTACCTGTTCTCCAAAATGGTTCACTTGACAGTTGGCCACTTTTTCCATTGTTTGACGAATATTTTTTTTCTTGAACGGTTTTTGTGCAACGGAATGCAAACAAGCAAAACTGAGTATTAGTAATACATAAGTTCTTTTCATAAAAGATTTATTTAGTAGCTGCTGATTCCCTTTTTATCCTTTTTTGTAACTGGTCTTCATATAAAGAAGCAGGCTGCAATAAATCTCCTTGCCCGATGCCTTCGGTAAAATCTTCAGGTGATGAATTGAATGTATACTTATTAAGCACGCCGGAAAACGGAGCTGTTTTTACTGCACTGGCAGGGCCCCGGCTGCCAATAATATAACCCCACCCAAACTGGGCTGATTCTACAATACAATCTTTGCCTTTCATGTAAGCTTCGCCGTTAGTATTCCAAAAAACACTTTGGGTAGTGGGCCAACCGTGCATATTGGGCAAGGATCCGTAAGGCCGAAACTTAGCCTCCAGCAGGTCTTTATTGACCGTTACATTATCAAATAAATTGGCCATACTCAGGTGCATATGAAAATCGCTGGCCAGCCTGCTATTTTCTGCTCGGCAACGAAAAATTACATTGCCATTGCTTTGCATAGATTTAAAATCAAAATTATGCCTGCCATTTCCACCCCGGCTGTTTTTAACCAGGCAATCGTTGCCGGCCAGGATATACATGTATCCATTTCCACCTTCGCCTTTGTACTGTGGTTTTTGAAAATCGCAGGAATCTACTGTGATAAACCTTGAACGGCTTAGCAATATTCCGTTTGAAACCAAATGAATATCCTGTATGTTTTCAACAGGTTTGTAGGTATTGATATTATTTATCCAGCAATGAATGGCATTGCTGATACGAATAAAATTGGAGCCATGAATTTCATAAGCACCTGTGCCTGGTTTGCCAAAATCCACATCGCCCAACCCTGGCAAAATAGATTCTCTATTGGCAATGGAAAAATGTTCTATACCCACTTCACTCAATAGTGGCTGAACAATGTAAAGCCTTGCATTGTCTCTTTTCTTGAGAAAATAACGGGTGGGTGCATCAATTGTTAAGCTGTTTGTTTTTTTATCAACAGCAATAATGTAGCGATAAAACATCGTTCCATTCATTCCCGTAGCCCAGAGATTGGTCATTTGATGCTCTTCAATAAAACCAGTTGTTACATCAGAGCGTAACAGTACCCAATCCCCCACTTTAAATCCTTTTACAGATGTTACGGGAATGATGTTGGTTGGTTCTAAAAGATCTGTTGTAATGCTTACTGTATTTGTTCCTTTACCCATCCAATCTCCTTGTGACAACGGTTTTACATCAATCACAGAAACATCCCTTACATTAGATTGATCATTATAAATAAATGTTTTATTTACTCCTGCGCCACGCAACACTGTATTGCTATAGGAAATTTTAATTGAATTTTTTTCAGTAGCAGACACATTTATTTTATAGGTTCCTTCGGGTAAATACACAACCCCTCCTCCTGCTTTGCCCACATCATTTAATGCCTGCTGAAGTTTTGATGTAATATCATCCTTGCCGGCAGCATCAGCAAAATAAGGAGACTTTGTTATGTCTGTAATTCTTTTGCGGATAACCGGAATATTTTTTTCGCCACGCTGGTAACCGGCATATGAAAAATCATGTAAAAACCTGCCGGCTGTATCTTTAAAACCAGGTTTCCAATTGGCAGGAAATAAGCTACTGCGCCAGGACTGGGCAGAAATTGTTGATACTGTTGCCAGCAACATCAACAAGAGGTATATTTTATTTACAATTTTCAAATCAATTTTTTCAGGATAAAATTTTAAAATGTTTAATCCATCAATTCAAATTTTATTTTTTGGTTTTGGATCACCAGGTAGTAGTCGCCGCTTTCTAAATGCCTGATGCCATTTGCATCGGGAAAACTTAAATCACGCATTGGATCAATTTCAAACTTAAACGTTTTTTTCTCTCCGGCTTTTAATTCCAGCTTTTCAAAAAATTTCAATTCTTTCATAGGCCGGGTAATGGATGCTACCGGGTCTGCAATAAACCAAAGCACCGTTTCTTTTCCATCTCTCAAACCTGTGTTGGTTACTTCTACTTCAGCCATTAATTTTTGATTCTTTTTAAAACTACTGTCAGACAATTTGATTTTGCTGTATGTAAAAGTAGTATAGCTAAGGCCATGCCCAAACCAATACTTTGGTTCAGTTGCAATATCCTGGTAGCCGCCTTGTTTAGGACGGGCAGATTGCCTCATGTTATAATAGGTAGGAATTTGCCCGGTGGTTAACGGAAAGGTAATAGCAAGTTTTCCGGAAGGATTCAACCTGCCGGAAATTAATCCTGCAACCGGAGTGCCGCCTGCAATACCGGGTTGCCATATTTCTAAAATGGCATCCGACAAAGAATCTAATTCACCCAGTTCTAAAGGACGGCCATTGGATAAAACCAGTATAATGGGTTTGCCTGCTTTTTTTAAATAACGAATTAATTTTTCCTGTATAGCAGGTAATGCAATGGTAGAACGGGTAGCATTTTCACCACTCCATTTTTTCATTTCTCCCATACATACAATCACAACATCCGATTTTTGTGCAGCTTCTAATGCAGCTTCAAAACCGGTTTCATCTGTGCCCTCAAAATGGCAACCCTTGGCATAATTTAAAATAGCCTTTCCATTAAATTCTTTTTCAAATCCTGCAAAAATTGTTTCTACAGATGTTGCAATCCCCTGCCCTTCCCATGAGCCCATCATATTCACACTGTCTTTAACCATAGGGCCAATCAATGCAATCTGTTTAACGTCTTTTGAAAGCGGTAAAGCCTGATTGGTATTTTTCAACAAAACCATTGATTCTTCTGCCAGTTGTTGTGCGATGGCCATACTCTCCGGTTGATAATATCTTTCAACTTCCGGCAGTTCTTCCACATATGGCTTGTCAAATAATCCAAGGCGAAATTTAATGCGCAGGATTCTCTTTACGGCATCATCAATATTGGCAAGTGGAATTTTTTTTTCCTTCACCAGTTGCTGCAAGTTTTCTACGTATACATTATCTACCATGTCCATTTCTACTCCGGCCATAAAAGATTTAAGGGCAGCTTCTTTTCGATCCTTTGCAAATCCTTGTGGAATCAGGTTTTCAACAGATCCCCAATCCGACACTACAAAACCATCATGCTTCCAGCGCTTTTTTAAAATTTCGGTTAACGTATATGGATTGGCAGAAGCAGGAATACCACTGATATCATTAAAGCCACTCATTAAAGTGGCGGCACCGGCTTTTACACCGGATTCATAAGGCGGCATAAAGGTTTCCCACATGGTTTGCGCAGATACATCACTGTAGCGATAATCTCTGCCACCTTCGGATAAACTATAGCCGATATAATGTTTTAAACAGGCCGCAATAGAATAAGGATCAGATAAATTTTTGCCCTGGTATCCTTTTACAGAAGCCACACAAAATACAGAGTTTACATATGGATCTTCGCCATAGCCCTCTGCAACCCTTCCCCAACGGGCATCACGGGCCACATCAATCATGGGAGCAAAAGTCCAGTCCACCCCAGACAATCTCGATTCTTTGGCTGCAACTGCACAAGCTTGCGTAACCAATGTTTTGTTCCATGAACAGGCTTGTGCCAATGGAATTGGATAAACAGTACGATAACCATGAATCACATCAAAGCCCATGAGAATAGGAATGCCGAGGCGGGACTCTTCCATGGCTTTGCGCATAATTTCATTGCGGTAAACAGGGTTGATGCTGCGGTATATGAGTGAACCAATTTCCGGTTTCACAGCATTTTTACTGGCTTCAATATTATTGGCATTCGCATTTTTGCCATAGGTCCACTGGTTCATCTGCATAATTTTTTCTTCCAGTGTCATTCTTTTCAGCAGGTCGCTGATGCGTAATTCTATGGGCGATTTTTTATTCTTATAAACCGGAACTGCTTGTTGTGCAACCGCAATAACCGGCAATAACAACATTGTTCCCAACAAAATTTTAATCATATTCATAATCAATGATAATTTAAAATGGGCTTTACATACTGTTGATTAAATCAACTGTTATAAAGCATTTACTTTTATTGATGTTCCAGCTTTATTGTTTGCTGCCCTGTTAAAGTTGCTACATTTAAAAAGTAAATTCCGGCAGAAAGTTTTGATACAGGTAATATGATATTCGTAAACCCCGGAGTAACCGTTATTTTTTTTTGAAACAATTGCTGCCCCTTCAAATTTATTAAACTGATAAAAATATATTCACTTTTTTGAGTATTTAATTGCAGGGCAATTTTGTCTGTAAAAGGATTAATGGCTGTAACAGAAAAGTCACTTTCTGCCTTACGGTTAATTTTAATAACTGGAGACAACTGGCTGGCAGCACTCCAATCATTTTGTTTTAAACGGTAATAAAAAAGTCCTGAGCCTTTAACATCCCTGTCGGTAAAGCTGTATTGTTTTACAGCAACTGTATTACCATCTTTGGCGGACACTGTACCAATATTTATAAAATTAGTTCCGTTTAAAGATCGTTGCACATCAAAATCTTTGTGATTAATTTCGCTTGATGTGGCCCATTGCAGCACATTATTTTCTCTGGCTTGCTGGCCGGAAAAACTAAGTATGGATACTGGCAACACAGAAAAAGCAGTAAACCTGAAAGTTCTTCCCGGATCAGGTAAAAAAGTATTCCTGCTGCTAAATTGTGGACCGGTGCCTGGGTAATTACCTGTTCTAAAAAAGAAGTTATTGGCTGTACTCATAGCTGTTGTCCATGGTACAGAAGAACCTTTAGCAACATTAATGGTCTCAACAGCATTGATCCCTTTAATACCAACTGCTGCTGTAACCTGCGCATTGGGAGTAGCACTGGCTATCCATGTGCCATAAATAAAATCAATTTGATTACTTCCTTCATACAGCTTTATCTGAAATTCCATATTAGCATATTGCGTAGCAATTTTATCTGCTACGTTTTTAAACTGAATGGTACATACTCTCGAACCCACAGCCCCCAGCACCTCTACCCGGTATTGCGCTGTGCTGGTTCCGGATTTTAGATCATGGTTGTATGGATAAATAAGGTCTATATCTGAGGCCGTAATTACACTGCCTGTATTACCGGTTGCGGTAGGATAAAATATGTTATTAGCTGTAGGTGCACTTGCTCCTAATTTTATATATCCATTGGTATTTAAAACAAACTGGTTATAGGCTGTACCATTAAACTGAAAATTAAATCCAATGTTTTGAACACTTGAATTATCATTATCTGAGCCCATAGGATTACCACTAAAACCGGTTGTGATCAGTGTGCCGGAACCGCCAAGGTCTACAAAAGTGCCGGCAATATTTTGCACACCGGTTATATCAAAATTCCAGGATTGTGTAACGCCATCTTTTAATCCCTGGTAAGCTAATTTCTTTTGATAGCTGCTGTTAAAAGGTAATGGAAAATCAGGCCGGCTGTACTGTGCCGGTATCCAAGAATCTGCATCGGTCACATTCCAGGTAGTAATTCCAAAGAGTTTATCGGGCGCTATTTTTTTGGCCAGCCTGCTGATAAATTTAAATTTTCCAAACTGCTGGCTTGCTATTGTTGCATCATAAGTAAGACTTAAATTATTTTCAGGATTCATTGCCACATCCAATTCTGCAATATGCACTTTTAATCCGGTGGCAAGCATTGAATCTATGGCTGCACTAATGCTGTTGTTGCTGGTATTTTTATGTATGTGCAACTGCAACCCCAACCCATGGATAGGTACCCCGGCATCTATCAAACTATTGGCAAGAGTTTGAATGGCCAGCAATTTTGCATTACTGTATTCGTGGCCATAATCATTATAAAACAACAAGGCAGCAGGATCTATAGCATGGGCATACTGAAAAGCCCTGGCAATATAATTAGGGCCTAAATGCTGCAACCAAACCGAATTGCGAAATGTTCCATCATCATTAAACGCTTCATTTACCACATCCCATGAGGTCACTTTATTTTTGTAATACAAAACGACTGTTTGAATATGAGAACGAAACATATTTTCCCAGGCGGTAGAATCACCCACAAAGTTGGTAACCCATGCAGGCAAACTGTTGTGCCAGATCAATGTGTGACCATGAACTCTTTTGTTGTATAGCTGCGCAAAATTTACCAGTGTATCAGCATCCTTCCACGAATAGCTGTATTGCGTAGGATGTAACACTGCAAATTTCATGGCATTTTCTGCTGTGATACTGTTGAATTCTCTTACCACCAACGCCCTGTATTGCGCATTGCTTTTTAAAATATTTACATTAACAGCAGCACCGAACGGAAACGGCGAAAATCCCTGCAGCGTTGTATCAGAAACCTGCGCTGTTAAATTCATTACACTGCCAGGCAGTATAAGAATAAAAGCGAAAAAGTATTTTATAAAAAAATTTTTCATAGTAAGCAGGTATTAATTTTTATTTCTTGTATCAAAAAAGTCGATGATGGAATACACATTTTTATTTAGATCTTTCATCCTGTTGGTAAGCGCTGTATAGGGTTTATAATCCAGTGCCACTATTCCTTTATTGGCATCCCTGTTGGATGGATCTGTTTTTAAATTGGAAGGATCATTATCCTGGTATTTGAACCAATGAAAACCAACACAGTTTTTTGATTCCAATAAAGCAAGGGTAAAATGCTGGTAAAAAAGTCCGCGGTCTTTTTGTGTACGAACAATCCATCCTGCTCCGGAATAATTAGGCATACCGCTGTCTTCGCCTTTGGTATACCATTCTGTGATGATGAAAGGTTTCCCACTCCATGCTTCCCAGTTTACAACATCCTCTTTTAGGGGTGTCCACTCACGGTAATAATTAACCGCAATTACATCTACATATTTTCCTGCAGCAGTAAATACTTCGGCAACTTTTTTCTCATAAGAATGAAAACGACTGCCCAGGTATAGATGATTGGGGTCGTATTTTTTGATGGCTTTGGAAACCACGGAATAATAACGCTCTGCCATTACACCCAGAAAGGCATTCCGCTCTTTATCGGTTATGTCTTTTACGGCAATATTTTTTTGCTGCAACCATTTTTTTGCAGCGATATAACCGGGGTCAGTTGTATCTTTTTTAGCAAGATACCTATCCAGTGACAAACGTTGAAAAGGCATTTCGTTATCAGAAAAATATCCAAAAAGATTTTTATCATTTTTATTGCCTGCAAGGCTTTTTGCATACTCATCGCAAAAAGTTTCAAACTCCGGATCAAAAACAAAAATGGTATTATCCGGGTAACCAGTATGACCCGGCAATTGGTAAGTGCCTCCCCTTTTTTTTCCGTAATCGCTCATAAAGCCTTTTATGATAGTGTACGAAAAAGGTTTGGAGGATTGATCATTGAGTTGCTGAAAGGCAGTATTATCAGACCATGCACCCAGGGCATTGTAGCCAAGGTTTACCATCAGGTCTTTTGTTTCAGCAGCCCATTTTTCTTTGCTGCCAAATACCTGGCCCATCAACTGTTTACTGCTGTCGGAAGCTGCAGTGGCTACATTGTTTAATGCAATATTAATCATCAGGTACCCATCCGGATCTACGATCCACCAGCGTCCATCAATTTTTTGAGAACGAAAAAAACCTGTGGCATTTATCTTTTTATCTTTTCTGCCACCGTATTTATTTGTTTTAATTTTCTTTTTTACACTAAACCCATTCAGTGTTTCTATAGCCCGTGTGTCATACCATTTCCATTGTCCATAAGTTTTCTTTTCGCTATTGGCCACCATCGATTCCACCTTTAAAGAATATTCACCGGTTACCTGTGCTAATACTGTTTCTCCAGCAGTGTTTAACATTAAGCCAAAGAAAAAAATAATTTCTTTAAAAAATTTGTTGCCTGAATTTATATTTACTGACATCCTTTTACTTTTTAATGATGCGATAAATGAACTGGCCAACCATTTTTTTGTGGTTTGACCATAATTAAAAATTTTATCAGTGCCCCGGGAAGAAACCCAGGGCAGTTAATAAAGATTGATTGATTGCTATTCTATCTAATTAAAGTTTAATCATGTTTGTTGTTTGCTTGCCTGATTGGTTTACAAATTCAATCACATAATTTCCTTTGGATATATTAGTAAGTAAAATGACCGTTTGTGTAGCTCCTGCCTGCACTTTGGTTGTTTGCATTATTTTTCCCTGTAAAGAAATAATTTTAATAACCGAATTCACATCTGCCCTGGCATGAGAAATATTCACTGAATTACCGGTAACAGGATTGGGTGCAATACTAACATCTGACTGATTGGAACCACCAGTTTTAACTCTAATTACGGGGCTATAAGAAAAGCGTCCATCCTGGTTAATTATTTTTAACCTGTAGTAATTGATCGTAGTTTCTACATTATCATCAATAAATGTATAGGATACTAACTGGTTGGTATTGGTTGCCAGCCGGCTTCCAATGGCATTGAAGTTTTTTGCATCCGTACTTTTTTCTATGCTGTACTGTTGCACATTCAATTCTGTAGAAGTGCTCCACCATATATTGGTTTTTTTTCCTGCAGCACCTGCATTAAAAGATTTTAATGAAATTGGTAATACTATTGTTCCAATATTTGAACTTCCCTCCGGAGCCATGGTAACACTTCTAAAAACCGTGTTGGCCGGAGCCGTTGCAATTATTGTGAGAGCTGATGTTGAAGGTGGATTTGAAGGCGTAGCGGTAACATAAGTATCAGTAAATTTCAGCAATTTGGATGCCTCGGTACCATTACCATCATTGCCCCATGTTGTTGCATATAAGTCAATCACAGTATTGGTACCGCTGATAGTAGCCACGCCTGAAATTCCTTTTACTAAAGTGGTAGAGGGAGCAGCACTTACTGTACCATCGGCTACCCATGCATTACCTGCTGTATTAAGGTAATATCTCCTGATTGTATTACCTGTAGCAGCACCATCATCTGTTAAATACATCCTGGTTCTTGTGCCTACTGCAAATAAAACTACCTGGTTTGTTGTGGTAGTAATGGGACCTGGAAGACTGGGAAGCGTTTGTGTAGCAAAGCTGGTTGAAATTTGAGGAACAGGTGTTGTTTTGGCCAACGTATTGCCCCCGCCTATTGGTGCATATAATGTATCACCAAAAATAGTCATTGTTCTTGGGGAGTTTTGAGCAACAGAAACCCTTGTAGAGCTGGACAAAGATCCCATGGTTGTATATTGAACACCATTTTGATATCCGTTTGCCCAAATTTCATTACCCTTTACTACTGCCGAGCGTGGCGCTCCCAATCCTGATGTACTAAAATTGGATAACGTTGTTGTACTGTTATAACTTCCATCTGCTGCCACAACACCTACTACCAAACCGTCGGTAGTTGCAGGCGCACCTGCACCCGGCTCCTGGTTGTAACCAAAAATAGTAATATACTTTCCATCAGAAGATATAGTAGACATCCCTTCCTGCTGATAAAGGCCGGATGCTAATCTTCCAACACCGGTTAACCTATAATTAAGTCCACTGGTGGTAGTGGGAATTACTTTGGTATTTACTAAAGTTCCTGTGGGAGTATATTCATCCAGGAAAACCGGAACTACAAATCCAAGCGGCATCGGAGCTACTCCATCACCATAACGGTATACCACCACGTTTCCCGGTGTATAAGCCTGTGTAAATGCAGTGTAACTAATTGCCATTAAGCAGGCGGAAAAAAGTAGCTTTTTGATTTTCATGATATTATTTTTTTAGTAAGAGGTAAACTGTTTTAATATTATTTATATTTAAGCTGCATTTGATCGTAAAAAGATTTTAGTGTAAAAAATGCCTTTTTCTTTTTCCCTGTTTCTGATATCAAACCTTTGCGGTTCCAGAAATCCTGGTAATAAGGATGCTGACGGCGGGGCGAACGAAAGTCAACCAATATCCATGGTATCATACCACGCAACCCACTGATGAGTGTAAGCATCTTAAACTGGTTGATGTATAACAGTTCCTGGTATTCTTCACTCCACCTTGTTTCATCATCTGCATGAAAACCACCGAGTGCATCGGCCCCAAACTCTGTAACTACAACAGGTTTGTTAAACCTGATATCAAATTTATAATTGAGCATGTCTTTGGTATTGCTCCAGTACCAACCTGCATATTCGTTAAAACTTACGAGGTCTAATTTATCTCCCAACGGATCGTTGATGATAACTGTATTACCTTCACGATGCACTTCCAGCGCAGCAGCCACCAGTCTTGTATCATCCAGCGAACGGGCTTTTGCCACCAGTTTGCTCATAAAATTAAAACGGGGATCACTTAAGGGTGTTTCGTTTCCTACAGACCAGACGATCACGCTTGAACGATTTTTATCCCTTATCATCAAATCGCTTAATTGCTTTTCTGCGTTGTTGTAAGTATCGGCGTTCAACCAGGAAATAGTCCAGTAAACAGGTACTTCTGCCCATACCAATAATCCCATTTCATCTGCCAGCCTTACCATCTCTTCGCTATGCGGATAGTGAGCCAACCGAACATAATTACAGTTTAATTCTTTTGCCCATTGCAGCATCATGCGCATATCGCCCTGACCCCTTAAACGGCCCGGTATCAGCGGGTTTTCGTCGTGCATGGAAATGCCTCTCAAAAAAATTGATTTGCCATTTAATAAAATGTCCTGACCTTTTGTTTCAATGGTTCTAAAACCAATTTTGTCTGTTAGCTTATCTGTGGTGCCGGTAATTTCTACGCTGTATAGTTTGGGATTTTCCGGTGTCCAGTAAAGCATTTTTTTTACAGGAATGCTGATAGCTGCCCTGCCGGTATTATCTGTTGTAATGGTTTGCTTAATGCCAGCTTCCGGAATATTGATGGTAACTGTTTGCGATTTTTGTTCGCCCGATAATTGTACAAATCCTTCAATTAGTTTTAAATTATTTTTAGCCAGTTGAATTTTATAGTCTTCGATATAAGTAGCCGGTACTTCTGCCAATAATACATCACGGGTGATGCCGCCATAGTTCCACCAATCTGTATTTACGGCAGGAATCTCATCTGCATAACGGGTATTATCTGCTTTAACCACCACAAAGTTTTCTCCTTTAGTCAGCTTGCCGGTTACATCAAATTGAAAGGGAGTAAATCCTCCTTTATGTGTTCCCAATTTTTTTCCATTGAGGTAAACATGCGCCTCGTAATTAACAGCGCCGAAATAGAGAAAATATTTTTTATCATTTTGTGGATCTGCATTAAATTTCTGGCGCAGCCAAACAGTGCCTTCGTATAATGCTAATTTTTCTGCCTGCGAATTCCAGTCGCCCGGAACTTTCATATTTGGAGAAAGATCAAAATTGTATTCAATCAATTCGCCTTTATCTTTTTGTTTTTTATCATCAAAAAAACCTCCTTTGCCCGATGCAGACTGATCGAAGGGCATATGCCTGTAATCATAGTATCCCATTTCATATGGATCGATGATGTAATTCCAACGGCCATTTAGGCTGGTATTGCTGCGGCCATAAATATTTTGTAACATAGATGTTTGAGCAATGCCCATTTTTACTATAAAGAAAAAAAGCAGGACAGAGATAAACAGGAACTTCAATAAATCATTTTTTTTAGTCATAATATTTTTTTTATAAGAAAAAATCTCCTTAAAAAAACAAGGCTTCATTATAGTGAACAATAGTTTATTTGTTATTTGTATCTAATAAAAATGCCATCATAAGCAGTAATAAAAAATACCCGATTGCGGTGTTATTTAGCCCCTTCTATGATGGCAGCATAGGCAGGTTTACGTAAATAATTGGTATCAAAAGGCAAGGGCCAATCGGGGGCACCCTGCCAGCCTGGAACCCATGAGTCAGCATCGCCCACATTCCATGTGGTGATACCAAATTTTTGTGCGGCTGGTATTGTATTATAGGTTTGAACAATAAATTTATAACGTGCCGCCTGTTGTTGTGCAAGTGTACTGGTAAATGTAAGACCCTGTACCCTGTTGATGTTTAAACGCACATCCAGTTCCGAGATATGTACTTTTAAACCCGTAGCTGCGGCAGTAGTAATAGCATCTCTGATGGTGGCATCGCTCTGCGTGTGCGTAGTATGAAACTGCATGCCAATACCATGAATGGGAATACCCCTGCTTTTAAGGGACATGATCATATTATAAATGGCTGTTCTTTTAGCAGTACTGTATTCGTGGCCATAATCATTATAAAATAACAGTGCATCCGGGTCGGCCTGGTTGGCGTATTGAAAACAACGGGCCACATAATCGTTGCCCAGCTTTTGGCGCCAGATACTGTTTCTTGGAATGCCGGTATCTTCAAAGTCTTCATTTACTACATCCCAGGAAGTAACCTTCCCTTTAAAATGGGTAACCACAGTTTGAATATGTGTTTTCATTAAATTTTCCCATGCAGCAGAGTCGCCAACAAAGCTGGTTACCCAGGTGGGCAAGGATGTGTACCAGTTTAAAGTATGACCATGAACACGCATGTTATTTAGCAGTGCCAGGTTTACAAGGTAATCTGCATCATTCCAATTGTAAGAATTGGCAGAAGGATGTAGTGCACCAAACTTCATGGCATTTTCTGCAGTGAGGCTGTTATATTCTTTTTTTACCACCCCGCTATATTTGATGTTGTTTTGCATGAGGTTTACACTTACGGCAGCACCCACCGGAAAAGGCATCATCTTGTACATGCTGGTATCCACGGGTATAACCGGTGGTGGAGTAACGGGACCTGCACCAGGGCTATCTTTTTTAGAACATGCGGATAAAATAAGAAGCAGAACAGCAATCGAAATAAAATATTTTTTCATAAGTATCATTATTAATACCCCGTATTTTGAATTAATGCGGGTTGCCTGTTAATATCGTTTTGTGAAAAAGGAAAGAGATAATTTTTATCAGAAAAAACTCTTTGCTCTACCTGGAAGCGGGTGTAAGTATAAATACCCGGCGCTATTGGCACAATCCTCATTCCGGTTACGGGTTTGTTTAAAAATAACTCGCCCTGTTTCCACCTTCTTACATCAAAAAAACGATGGCCTTCAAAACATAATTCCACCCTGCGCTCATTTTGTATCCTGGTGCGCATTTGATCCTGGGTTAATCCGGCAGGTAATACCGGCATAGCCACCCCTGAGCGCTGGCGTACCTGGTTTACATATTTATATACATCTGTTACAGGTCCCTGTACTTCGTTTAAAGCTTCTGCATAATTCAATAAAACTTCTGCATATCTTAATACCACCCAAGGGCGGCGTGAATTGGTATTGGAAACCTGGTTCCAGGTGGCTGCCTCGCTTAAAAATTTACGCATATAGTACCCTGTTTTGGTAGCGTTTACATTTTTATTTAATCCATCGTTACCATCCACAAAAGTTTCTACAGCACGGCTTTTAAATATGCGGGTGTTGTAGTTAACAGTAAATGCAAGTCTTGGATCCCTTAGGTTATAAGGGTTGTCTGGATTATAATTAGAAGTAGGATCAGTAATGGCTTTGCCATTGGTCATTTCAAAAGCATCTACAAATTCCTGCACAGGATTGGTGCGCCCTTTGGCACCGTCATAACTAATGGGTGCATTGTTTATTTCAATGTCATTTCGGTTTAGGGCCTGGGTAGCAAATATTGATTCACTGTTGTATTGTGCGGAACCAAAATTAAAAATATTTACATAGTTGTTGAATAAGGAATGCCTGTTTGAATCAATGAATGCTTTGGCAGTATTAGCTGCCAATTGCCATTTGGATACATCATTGGTTGTATTAAACTGTGGACTTGCTGCATATAATAACATGCGGGCTTTAAGTGCAAGGCCAGCCATTTTAGTAGCCCTTCCCCGGTTATTGGTACTCCAGGTATTGGTCCAGCTTGGTAATAACAAAATAGCCGAATCACAATCTGCTACCACCTGGTCTACACATTCCTGGTAGGTATTGCGTGGCAGGTTTAAATTTTCGTTTCTATCAAATACTTTAGTGGCCAATGTAACTGCGCCGTAACGTTTTACCAATTCAAAATGAAACATTGCCCTCAGGAAAAATGCTTCTCCACGTAGTCTTTTTATTTGTGCATCAAACCCTGTATCGGCAGGTGTCATCGTAGCTAATTCAGATACCGGAATAATAACCGCAGTAGGTACTTTTATAAGAAACAAATTTACTTTTCTGAGTCCTTCGTACATATCACTGTACACATTATTGATGGTTCTAACCGGTGCCCATGTACCGTTATTGAATATATTGATAGAAGAGTTTACGTTGGAATTAACAGCTTCATCAGAACCCGATGCCAGCATGGCTCCATCTCCATCCAAATCAAATCCGGACGGAACGGTAAAATAGGCATTGTTTAAAAATCCCCTTGCATAGGCATCGTTGCCCCATACCTGTTCTTCGGTGATGTTTCCTTCTGTGGTACTGCCATCCTGCAAAAAATTTTTTTTACAGGCGGTCATAAAAAACGGAAGCATCAGCAACCAAAATTTTATTATTTTATTTTTCATATTTGACAAGCTTAATGGTGTTAAAAATTTAGAGATAATCCCGCTGCAAAAGTGGTTATATAAGGATAATTAGATCCATATCCTGAAGTAGGAATTTCGGGATCTATCGGCAGGTCATTAAGTTTACTGAATGTGAGCAAATTGAATCCGCTTACATAAAAACGGCATGAATTTATCTTAGCACTTTTTAATAAACCTGCGGGGAATGTGTACCCTATTTCTGCAGTTTTAAGCCTAAGGTAATCTCCATCACGCAACCAAAAAGTAGAACTGGCGGTGTTGTTTCCCCTGTCGCCTAATGTAGCCCTGGGATAAATTCCGCCGCTTACATCCACCCATGCTTCTTTACTAAACTGGTTGATATAACCGGTAGATTGAGAACCGGAATTTACCAGGTCATTAATCTGGATGGTTCTTCCCCCCACTCCCTGGAATTGCAGCGAAATGTCAAAATTTGAATAACTAACCTGTGTTCCAAATCCGTAATAAGAAGTAGGCACATCAGAATAATCGGTCATGATAAAATCAAGGTTATCAATTTGCCCATCAGCATTAATATCCTTGTAACGGATATCGCCCGGCCTTACAACACCTGATAATCTTTGTACCGGTGCTGCATCTATTTCGGCCTGTGTTTGAAATAGCCCTTCAGCTACCAGGAACCTTCTTATAAAACTTCCGCCCTGCAGCACACCACCTATTTGAAAATTGGCCTGTTTTTGATAGGCCGGCAAACCGGCTTCTTCATTAATGGCATCAATATTACTATTTGCATAAGTGTAATTACCATTCAGTCTTACATTCACTTTTCCAAATGTTTTGTTGTAGCCAATAGCTGTTTCAAAACCCTTGTAATTAGCAATACCATCATTTACACTTACGGTTGATTGTCCTAAAATATTAGGCAATAAAGCAGTGGTCAGCAGGTCTTTTCTTTTTTCGTAGAAATAATCAAATGAAACAGCCACTGATTGCTTTAAAAGTTTGGCATCAAAACCAAGGCTTGCCTTGGTAGCTTTTTCCCAGGTTAAATCAGGATTACCTAATTCAACTTCTGTAGTATTTGAAACAGCATTATAACCAGTGCCAAAAGTATATTGTGATCCACCACGACTAAAATAATTTCTGTATGCATATCTTCTTGCACTGATACCATCATTACCTACTAAACCAAAAGAGCCACGGATTTTTAAATAGTCTAATACTTTTACTGATTTCAACATATTTTCATCAGAGATAATCCAACCTGCAGAAACAGCAGGGAACCAGCCAAAGCGGTTACCTGGTGCAAAACTTTGTGAGCCTGAATAACTGGCTACCAGGTCTGCAAAATAACGTTGCCTGAAACTATAAGATAACCTGTTGGCATAATTGATACGGGTATTATCTAACCTGTTGGGCGAAGCACTCACTGCCCTTTGCATGCGGGACGACAATTTAAAATCATGTTGTCCTATAGAACGGTCATAATCCAATCCTGCCCAAAATTCGTTGTTACGCAGGTTGCCACTAAAACCGGCAGATCTATAAGTGAGCGGCGCTTTGTTTCCAAAACGGGTGGAAGTGCCGCTATTGGAAAATTCATATATTTCATACGCCTGGGTAAAACCAGAAGTAAATAAACTGGTGATATCGTAAGTATAAAATATATTTGCCGACAAACCCTTTGTAATGAAATCAAGTTTTTGCGTTACGTTCATCGTTGCCAGCAAAGTGCGGTAAAGATCCGTAATGTTGCCGTTTTCATTTAACATGGCCAATGGATTATTACGAAACAATGAACTGCCCCCGTAAGAGCTGTCTGCATTTAACAAAGGAAACGCATTGGAAGGTGTACCATAAATAGTTGATAAAAATGTGCCATTGCCCGATGATGGATAACGCAGGTTTTCTACCCGGCCACCTACATCTAAAGTAGCATCCAGATTTTTATTTAAATGAATATCAAGGTTGGTTCTAAAATTGTATCGTTTGTAGTTGGTGTTGGCATTGTATTTATCATTATTGGCGCCTTTGTATAAACCATCCTGGTTATAATAACTAAGCAAAGAATAGTAACGCACAAAAGCATTTCCTCCACTTACAGACACCACGTAACGTTGCACCGGTGCGGCAGTTTTCATAAACTGGTCTACAAAATTATTGTTGGGATATTTGTACAAATCGGTACCGGCTTTATAACCATCTAACGTTGCCTGATCATACCTTGGCGCATTGCCATCATTTTGCAGAGACTGGTTGTACAACAATGCATAGTTATAAGAATTTACCGGCCTTGTTTGATCCCTTGGTGTTTGCACTCCACCCTGCACATCCAAAGTAATGCGGGTGTCAGTAGGGCTGCCCCTTTTAGTAGTAACATAAATAACCCCGTTGGCACCGGCCATACCATACCATGATAAAGAAGCGGCGTCTTTTAAAACACTGATGCCTTCAATTTCATTTACATCCATATTAATAAAATCTCTTTCTACTCCATCTACCAGTACCAGTGGTACCTGGTTACTGTTGTAAGAAGAACGGCCTCTTATCAAAAACGTGGCATCGTCTGTACCGGGCCTTGTTCCGGTTTGTTTGATAAATAGACCAGGCAGCCTGCCGGATAATACATTGTTTAAAGTAGATAAAGGTAATTGTGGCAATTCACTTCCTTTGATAGTGCTGATGGATGCAGACACTTCTCTTTTTTTTCTTATGCCAAAAGGTATAAACACATTATCATTATCACCAGCATCTATAAGTGTTGGAGTCATTACCACATTTATTCCCAAAAAATCTACAGCAGGTTTTTGCAATGTATTGTATCCTTCTTTTTTAAAAATCAGGATATCATTGGTTGAACATTCCAGCGAAAATTTACCATCTGCACCGGTTACGATTCCGGAAGTTTTTTCCTGTATAAAAACAGTAACGCCCTCAATAGGTTTTTGTGTGTTGTCTACAAGAACACCTGTAGCACTAATGGTAGTTCCCGGCTTTTGTGCATAGCTGTTAAAAGCTGTAAAAATGCAGCAGAGGATCACCATTGTTTTAAAATATAAATTCATATAGCTGTAGTTAAGAAGTTAATCAAAAAAAGATAGAAGATTTACCAACCCGGGTTTTGTAATAAAATACCCTTGCTTTTATAAATTTCATTTCTTGGAATAGGATACCTGTGCATATAATCCAGGTAAACTTTTTGCATATTTGCCGGCAACAGTACAGGGTTGTAGGTAAAAGAACCGTTGTTATTTCTTACCACATCCATCCCGTACATAGGCTGTGCTACTATTGCAGGACCTGCTTTCCAGCGCATGATATCATACCACCTGAAATCTTCAAAAGCCAATTCAACTGCACGTTCGTTGCGGATACGTGCCCTCATTTGATCCTGTGTTAAACCTGCTGGCAATGCCGGCATGGCTACACTGGCTCTGGCCCTTATCTGGTTAATAGCTGCATACACACTTGCATCGGGACCCACTGCTTCATTTTGTGCCTCTGCATAATTCAATAAAATTTCTGCATATCTAAAAAACACATAGTTTAACAAGGCTGTTCCTGCAACATTTCTTTTGTAGGGTTCGGGCCACATTTTTCTGGAGTAATAGCGGGTGGCAGTGTAGGTAACATTAGCTGTTACATAGTCTTTTCCACCGTTCCACATTTGCATTTTCAATCCCTGCCATGGTGCATCATTGTATAATATATTACCTGCCAGGCGGGGATCCCTGTTGGCATAAGGAAGTTGTGGGTTATAGCCCGATGTAGGATCGGTAATGGCTTTACCTGTTGTTTTCATTTCATATAAATCCACATGATTCTGAGTTGGATTTAATTGTCCCTGTGCACCTCCAGAACCGGGAGACATGGCAAAATCCAACAGAAAACCATCAATTGTTCTTGGTCCTCTTACTTTTATCATGATGTATTCCGGCGAAGTGGGAACGTTTAATATATCATTATATGTAGGCTGTAAAGAGTAGATATTTAAATCCATCAACGATTTAGCTGCTGCTGCGGCTGCCTGCCATTTGGCTAATACGTTTGCTTCGTTGTTTAATTTGCTGGCGGCAAACAACAGTGCCCTTGACCTGAGTGCTTTGGCTGCACCCAGTGTAGCCCTGCCATAGTTAGAGTTATTGTAATCTTCGGGCAGCAAGGGTTCTGCTTTATCCAAATCAGATAAAATTACAGCGAGGCATTCTTCGTAAGTGTTTCTTGGAAAGTCAATGTCTTCATCAAAGCGGTAAACCCTGTCTGCAATGGGTACTCCGCCAAAACGTTTTATCAGTTCAAAATATAAAAAGGCCCTGATAAAATACATTTCGCCTTTTATTCTTGCAGGCTCCTGGTTGGTTGTCCAGGGCACCTTGTCCATTTTTTCGAGCATATTATTTGTTACCCTTATGCCCGCATATGATCTTGACCACACATCCCCAATATCATTTAAAGAGGCACCACCTCTTTCATAATGATCATGATAGGTTCCATTAGTAAGTGTGCGTATTGATACTTCGCCATTGCCTGTTACCGCTTCATCGGCCGCCTGGCCTGTAATGCCACGGTGTGCATTGAAACGTGCATATTCATCAATTAAATGATTATAGGCATTGTCGGCATATTGACTTGCCAGTACTGGATTGGCAAAAATTTGTTCTTCCGTCAGGTTTACGCTTGGAGCCCTGTCTAAAAAATCATTCTTGCAGGAGGCAAAAGTTATAAGGAGCAGGAATAAATAAATATGATAGTTTATAGATTTCATCTTAAATGTTTTTATAGTTGTATGTTAACACCAAAGTTGTAAACCCGGGCAGTTGGATAAATGGACTGTTTAGAAAAATCTGTATTGGAGAGATTGATATTTTCCGGATCCAGGTACATTTTATACTTTGTCCATGTATGTAAATTCTGGCCGGAAATAAATACCCTGAGGCCTGATATTTTTGTTTTGCTCAACCACACTTGCGGGATGTTCCAGGAGAGTTCTGCATTTCTTATTTTTAGATAAGAAGCATCCTGTAATATGAAATCATTTAACCTGTAACTGATATAAGGATTACCCTTGGAGTGTAATGCAGGCCATGTAGCAGTAGCAGCCGTTTCCGGTGTCCACCTTTCTTTTTGAAATTCATACATCTGTTGCCCGTTATTTTGCTCACTCAATATCACATCAGAACTCACATTGGTTACGCCCTGAAACAGCATTGAGAAGGAAACTCCTTTATACGAAACCGATGGGGCAAAACTGAAAATATATTCCGGCGTGCGGGAGTAGCCGATAGGTGCAATATCATTGGCATCTATCAAACCATTACCATCATAATCCTTGTATTTTAAATCGCCCGGGATGGGTTTACCAAGCATATTAACCGGTGAAGCATCAATGTCTGCCTGCGATGTATAAAAACCATCTGTCAGGTAGCCGAAGAATTGGCCAACGGGTTTACCCTCCTGTTTTAAATATTCTGGGCGACCTAATGGTTCATCCCTGCTGATGATCTTGTTGCGGGCAAAGGAAACCTGCGTTACCAACCCGTAATTTACCGGACCGGTTCGGTGTTGAAAATTTAATTCTATTTCATATCCTTTGTTATATACTTCGCCAATGTTTAAAACAGGATACGCCTGGCCATAGGTTTGAAGACCAGACTGGCGGGTAGTTAAAATATCTACCCTCTTCTCATCAAACAGATCAAACGTAAAGGATAATGCATTTTTAAAAAAACTTCCTTCAACGCCAATATTTCTTTTAGTGCCTGATTCCCATGTTATAGCCGGGTTGCCAAACGTTGTTTGCGCTGCTACCTGGTAATTCACGATAGAATTTGGAAGCCCAAATTGAACACCCGTGTTTGGACGAGAATAAACAGGATCTGTTGAAAGCCCGCCGGTAATAACCGAATAGTTTTCCAGGAAATAGAAAAGCCCGCCACCTATTTTATCGTTACCCACCAAACCATATGAGCCTCTAATTTTAAGATTGGATAACCATGGTATATCTTTTAAAAACTTTTCATTGCTAAGCGTCCATCCTGCAGATACTGCCGGAAAAAAGCCATACTGATTTCCCGGGGCAAATTGTTCTGAACCATTATAGGCCGCATTAAATTCTGCAAAATATCTTTTCTTATAATTATAGGCAGTTCTCATTACCACCCCTTGTGAAGCTCTTGGAGATGCAGCAAAACCACTACCTGGTTGTTTAATTAACTGGCGTGTAAATAACACAAGCCCTGTTACATTGTGTTCATTAAATGTACGGTCATAATTAAACCCGGTTTGAAGGTTTGAGTTAATCAAACCGCCGGTTGATGTAATTAATCCACTCAATGGTTCATCTCTTGGCCTGTCTGGCGACAGGGTGACATTTTTTGTAACACGATCTACTACGTATGCGGCCCAGGTTGCATTGCGCCTGGTAGTGCTTGAAAAATAAGAATCGTATCCTAACACTGTTTTAAATGACAGCCCTTTGGTAATGCCATCTAATTTATAATTTAAATTAAAGGTACTTTCCAGCGTATTGCTTTCATCTTCCCTGGTACCCCACCTGGTAATTACTGCAAGCGGGTTCCAGATATTGGTACCTACATTAGGATTTTGTGCTATTCTGCCATCTGGCAACATAACCGGGTAAGCAAAGGAAGGCGTTTGTAAAACCCTTGATATCATTGCTTCTATATTGTCGTAAGAAAATGATCCGGAACCTGATTGAAGGCCGGCGGGCTGATACCGTTTACCCAGTTTACCACCAAGCCTTACACCTACCTGTAAATTTTTACTTAAATTAAAATCTACGTTAGATCTAAAGTTGTAACGGGAATAAGAAGGAGTGGTTCTAAAACCATAAGGTGATTCAAATTCTTTAAATATGCCATCCTCAAATAAGTAACCAACAGATGCAAAGTATTTAACTACTTTGGTACCGCCACTTACATTAATGTTGTGTTGTGTTTGTGGATATGATTTCCTCGTAATATAATCAAACCAGTTAATATCCGGATAACCCAAAGGATCTGAACCATCTTTAAATTTCTGCAACTCATCCTGGCCCCATGTTTCCGGCAATGCATCGTTTCTGTTGGCTTCATTTATATAAAATGCATTATCGTATGCACTCATGGCTTTAGGTATGCCCGTATAACTTTGCATACTCACATTACCACTATAACTAATTCTTGGTTTACCTTCTCTGCCGGTTTTAGTGGTTATCACAATTACACCATTGGCACCTTTAATACCAAACACGGCTGTAGATGCTGCATCTTTTAAAACGGTGATGGTTTCAATTTCATTCGGATCAATATCTCCAAAACTGGAGCGCTCTACTCCATCTACAATTACAATGGCTGCATTATTATTATAGGTGGCAGAGCCTCTTATATTAATTAAAGCTTCATTATTGCCAGGCTGCCCGCTGCGCTGCACTGCAGATAAACCGGTAAGCCTTCCCACCAAACTGTTGGAAATATTTGAAGAGGGAGATTTTAAAATTTCTTTTCCGGTAACGGTGCTAAGCGACCCTGTAATGGTTGCTTTCTTTTGAGTACCATATCCAATAACCACTACATCTGTAAGAGACGTATTCATTTGCTCAAGAACAATATTTACATCACCCGCATTTTTAACTGTTAGGTTTTTTACATCGTATCCTACGTAGCTAAAACTAAGGATTGATCCTACCGGAACATTTATAGAGAACCTGCCATTTTCACCCGTGTATGTTCCACCGGCCTGTCCTTTTACGGTTACAGACACCCCAACCAGCGGTTTGCCATCGGAAGATGTTATAATACCTGTAACTTCTATTTGTGGCATAGGAGCGGGAACTGAAGTTGTGTACAATAGCTCATCTTTGCGCTTAATGGCAATGGTCTTATCTACAATTGCATAAGCTAAATTCTGATAACTGAGGCATAGATCCAATACCTCTTCAATGCTTGCATTGCGAACATTAATATCTACTTTTTTTGCTTGTTGCAACAAGGCATCTTCGTAAAAAAAGCGATACCCGCTTTGCTTTTTAATTTCCCTGAAGATCTTCTCCAGCGGTGCGTTTCGCTCAGATAAATTTATTTTTTGCCCATACCCAGCAGCACTTACCTGCAAAGCGGCAATGATTAATAAAAAAATCGTTAGCTTCATAATTAGAAGGATTTTGTGCGGATACAAATATGCCTGTGGCACATCTTTAAAAACTGTATACCTTTTCATACATTTGTGAAGTTTGGGTTATAACATTTAGCAATCATGACCTGGTTGTAAAAAAAGTAACCTGACTTTTGGCCAGGGGCGTTGCAACCGCTCCTGGTTTTTTTAGGTTCTTATATTATTTATTATTTGATTTATGAATGTTTTTTTTATACGTTTATTAATATAATACAATGATTTTTTTATCATCTATTCTGAATTTCACATTAGAAAACTGTAGTACTTTCATAGCCTGCGACAGATCCAGATCTCTGGAAACCTCGCCGGAAAAAGAGCGGTTCTTTTCTTTTCCTTCATAACTTACCTCTACATCGTACCATCTTGCAAACTGCCGCATTATGGATTTAAGTTCTTCGTTGTTAAACTGGAAGTACCCGTTTTTCCATGCAACAGCCTCTTCCATATCTGCATTGGCAATTTTTATATCCTTAGTTACATTATTTAATTTTGCCTGCTCCCCTGGTTTTAAAATTTTAGTTATTCCGCCTGTATTTATTTTAACTGCACCTTGCAGCAGGGTCGTTTTTATAGCCTCTTCATTATCATAAGCCATTATATTAAAATGAGTACCCAGTACTTCTACTTCCATATTATTCATTTTTACATGAAAAGGCATGGCTTCATTTTTTGCAATCTCAAAATATCCTTCACCGGTAAGATCAACGCTGCGGTCTGTTCCGGTAAATGCAGTAGGAAAACGCAACGACGATGCAGCATTAAGCCACACTTTACTACCGTCTGGTAATACAACCTCGTACTGTCCCCCTCTTGGTGTGCTTATGGTATTAAATGCAATTACTGTGCTTTCGGAAGAAGAAATTTTGGATGCATCGTAAATGATCTGGCCGTTAGATTTGTTGATGGTAATGGCTCCCTGTTTGGCAACATTGCCATTGTTTGCATCATCCAGCACTATAACCGTTCCATCTGCCAGTGTGAGCAAAGCTTTATCGCTACCGGGTTTTATAATGCCGGCAGGATCTTTAGAAATGGCAACTGGTGTTGCCTTATCAGATGATTTACCAGGTTTTGTATTATAGTTAAGATATGAGACGAATCCTGCAAACAAAAGAATTGCTGCTGCAGCAGCCCTGGGCAGCCATTTTTTATAGAAAGGAATAATTTTAGCAGGGAGTTGAATATGGCTCAGCAGTTTCTCCTGCATTTTTTTACTGCGATCTGCAGGTAAAGCTATAGGCGTTTCCTCCTTTGTTTTTTCAAACAATATGCGCATTTCTTCCAGTAAAATACGGTCTGAAGAATGATTCTGCAGGTAGTCAAACAATTGTTTTGTTTCATGCGGACTACAATCGTTAACAAGGTAACGGTGTATTAAATGGCGGTAATATTCGTTACCTTTTAGCATATGGCTTAATTAAATCTAAGAATCTATACTATATATACATCTAAGAAAGCATGTAGGGTGGTTCGAAAAAAAAATAAATTAAAAAACTTAAAGCGGAGATATAATGCATCATGAATGACTGGAGAAGATAAGAAATAAAAGAAAGGAAATATCGCCATACCTGTAAAAATGTTCTTTGATATTTTTTACTGCCAATACCATATGCTCTTTAACTGTATTGCGTGAGATGCCTAACTCCTGTGCAACCTCTTCATAGGTTTTCCCCTCTGTTCTGCAAAGTTTAAAAACCTTTTGCCTTTGTTTAGGCAGTTGTTCTACAGCATTGCGTAATATCTCTTCATATTGCTGCCAGAGCAGTTTGTTTTCAGCACTCTCACAGTTATTTCTAAGCTCTGTCATTACCTGGGCCTGCAACTTTTCCTCAGAGGCAATTTTTTTAATTGTGTTAAAAGCCATGTTCCTGCTGATGCGGTATAAAAAAGCCGGGAAAGACTGCTGAGGATTTATGTGCTCCCTTATCTTCCAGATCTTCAAAAAAACTTCCTGAACAAGGTCTTCTGCGAGATGGGGCACTTTTACCAGTTTTAGTACCCACTGGTATATTAAAACATGATAGCGATCGTAAAGAACCATAAATGCTTCCCTGTCATTTTTTTGCAAGCGCAGTATAAGTTCATTTTCATCTATTTCATTCATAAGTCAAACGATCGATTAATAACCCTATATGAAATTACCATTATTTAAAGCAAACTTAAACAAAGCTGCTGGGTTTAACCATGACAGATATTACATATGATAAAAAAAAAACTGACGATGATCATAGAATTTTGCAGATTACTTTTTCTGCATCAAAATCATGTTATGAAACAAATAATTAAATGGCTGCATGTGAACCCCGCAAACGCAAATTAAATTTCGTAGCTAACCTTGTTTCATTCATGTTCCTGGTTAACAACCCGACAATACGCCGCTGGTTTTGTTACGGAAGAAAACAGCCATTGAACCCAATGCGTGGCATCCCGCAGATAGGGCATATGAGCGATGCTTTATGATCTGCCAATTATAACCTGCAAGTACCCCCCACATGAAGGACTATGGATAAAACTCCTATGTGAAGTGAAATACTATTTTTTATATATGGTATCTTTTTAGCAGCACAGTTATTTAGCTTTTCTCACCGCAGGTAATATCTTGAAATTGATATATCTCCGCAGATGAAAAATATTTGCAAAATGCGACAGCAATTTCGTGATGCGAATGATGCAGTAAATGCCTTTGTAAAGTTGAGCTGATTGCTTAGACCAGCGGGGGAATATATTAAATGATTCGGGGGAATATCTTGTAAAACCAGTCAGGGAGCAAAAAACTCGCTGATTTTTTTAAAAAAAATAGCCTCCACACAAAAAAGTATGTTGTAAAAATCAATGTGTGAAATCTCCAGATCTCTGATTGCTATTTCCAAACACAAAAGGCAATATGTGATATTAACCAATCGTACACCCTAAACAGGTATCTTTTAAATAACCGACTACCGGACGGGATTCGGAAAAAAAACTACATCTTAAGCTGTAGTCACATTGTCATCAGGTATACAGACAATGCTCCGAAGCGAAGATTCTATTTGTTGTAAAAAGGAAAGATAGAATAGAACGAAATATCACGGTATTAGTAAAAATATTCTTTGATGTTTTTTACAGAAATAACCATGTGCTCTATAACTGTATTGCAGGATATGCTTAATTCTAATGCCACATCATCGTAGGTTTTACCTTCCTGCCTGATAAGTTTAAATACTTTTTAATGTTGTTTGGGAAGTTGCTCTACAGCATTTAAAAGTAATTTTTCATATTGCGCCATAAAAGTTTATTTTCTACACTTTCTATATTGTTGCTCCACTGCGTCATTTCCTGCGAGAGTAGTTTTTCGTCTGTAGCAATTTTTTTTAGCAAGGAAAAAACTTTGTTTTCTGCTGATACGATAAATAAAAGCAGGAAAAGATTGTTGAGTTTTAAGTCAATCTCTTATTTGCCTAACCTTTAAAAAAGCTTCCTTAACAAGGTCTTTAGTAAGCTGCGGTACTTTTACAAGTTTAAGTGTCCATTGATAAATTAACAGATGATATCGCTCATACAAAGCCAGATAGGCATTAGTGTCTCCATTTTTTTAATTGTTCCAATAAACCATTTTCATCATATCGTTCATAATCATTAACAACAGTAATTCACTTATAAAATTAAGATTCTAAAAGACAAACATACTTTAAGGGATTAGCCTAAACCAGGATAAATACACGCTAATTAATAAAATTTACTGATAATTATCATTTCTGGCGGGGCAGGTATATGCAGGGAAAAAAATATATTTATGCATTCAGGCTATCATTCTATTCCTATCACAGGAAGTATCTATTCATCAATTTTAGCATACATAGTAATATACGTTCCATTTAATAAAAACTCCAGTAGATTTGTTATCAAATTTGTGTGGTTAACATTTTAACTAATTTTCCAGATATGGACTCTCTCACCCACATTGCCCTTGGAGCCTGCATGGGCGAAGCATTTGCCGGAAAAAAGTTGGGCAAAAAAGCTATGTTGTGGGGGGCATTGGCACAAAGTATTCCTGACATTGATTTCCTCGCCGCTTTTTGGATGGATACCACTTCAAATTTACTGGCTCACCGGGGCTTCACCCATTCCCTGTTGTTTTGCGCCATCATTACTCCACTATTAGCCTATGCAGCCGAGCGCCTGCACCGGCCACACAATATTACATATTTAAGGTGGCTGCTTTTTTTTGGCGGCGCAATTTTTATACATGTTTTTATAGATGCTTTTAATAACTATGGGGTGGGCTGGTTCGAACCGTTCAGCCATTACCGGATTTCTTTTAATGCCATTTATGTTGCTGATCCTTTTTTCTCTATATGGCCGGGTATTGCCTTCGTGGCCCTGATTTTTTTAAGCAGGTGGAAAACACAGCGAAAAAAATGGTGGATATTTGGCCTGGGCATGAGCTCATTTTACCTGCTGTATTGTTTATTTAACAAGGTTAATACAAACACAGATGTAAAAGAAATTTTGAAAAAACAACAAATAAGCTATACCCGGTATTTTACTACACCTGCGCCCCTGCAAAACTGGCTGTGGTATGTAGTAGCAGGTAATGACAGTGGTTACCATGTAGGCTTTCGCTCAGTATTTGATCGCAAAAAAGAAATCAATTTTCAATATTTTCCACGGAACGAATCATTCATAAAACCTATGGACGATCATAAAGACCTGCAGCAACTCATCCGTTTTTCACAACAATTTTATACAGTAGAAAAATGGAATGATACCCTGGTGTTTAATGATCTTCGCTTTGGTCAGATCATTGGCTGGCAATACCCAAAGGCTAAATTTGCTTTTTATTATTTTTTACAACATCCGGACGATAACACGCTGCTGGTGCAAAGGGGCCGATTTGCAGGCTGGAACATGCAAACTGCGAAATATTTTATACAAAGAGTAAAAGGTAACTGACAAAACCCCCGGACATTTGTATCCACTTATTTTTGTACAGATAAGGGTAATATCTATTTTCATTTAAATACAAACGCTCCGCTATTTTGATATTGCAATACTATCCTCAGGAACATTCCCTTTCATACAATTCTTCAAAAAATGTATTGCTTCTAAAGAGCATTTAAATGCAACATTATTTTTTTTATAAAGCTTTAGCTCCTAAGCTGCGATAAAGCATTTGCAAACTAAATACATATCCTTAAATTAAAATACATCTTTTAAGCACAAATAACCTGCTACAACGAATGGATTTATATGAGTTTAATCAAAGTTTACGATGATGGCTGTCAGCATTTTGAAAAGTTGTAAAAACTATATTTGGAATTAAGACAGCTTGCCAACATCCTGTTTTAACTCCGGTAATTAATAAAATTTGTGAAATAACATATTTCACAGATAATGTACATGTCATTCTATTATATGAACCACATGTATGTTTTAATCAGGGGCACACTTAATGCTGGCAAACTGCATACAGCAATGCGCAGGTCTCATTGCTAAAAAAACCATACTACTGCAAATATTTATTTAACTTAAAATATCAACATGAAAACGATACTGGTACCAACAGATTTTTCTGCTGCAGCCACCAACGCAGCCAATTATGCAGCGGATATGGCTATGGTCATTCATGCCAAATTGTTATTACTGCATGTTTATCAGCCTCCGGTTATTTACAGCGAAGCACATGTGGCTGTAAACGATGCTGAATTTTTAAACAGTTCAGAAAAAAGTATACAACAGTTAAAAGAAGCATTAATCAAAAAATGGGGTCGCACCCTTAAAATTGAAACAGAAATAAGATCGGGTATATTTTTTACAGAATTAAAAACAGTGTGTGAATATAGAAAACCTTATACGGTTATAATGGGAAGCCAGGGTACATCTGCAGTAGAAAGAATATTATTTGGCAGTCATACTGTGCATGCAATGAAAAACTTAATGACGCCACTGATTACGGTACCTCCAGGAATAACATTTTGCTCTATTAAAAAAATAGGACTGGCCTGCGATTTTGAAGATGTAGTGGACACCACTCCAATAGCAGAAATAAGAATGCTGGTAAATGATTTTAATGCTAATCTACACCTGCTTAATACAGGGGTGACAGAAGTTTTTGATCCTGAAAAAGTATATGAATATGGATTGGTGAGAGAGATGCTGGAAGATTTAAAACCACGTTTTCATTACAT
>Ga0105048_10002542_pt1 | contig 29685 bp, 24 predicted proteins | sample MAT05_FD_78382 | JGI IMG/M metagenome (GOLD analysis project Ga0105048, IMG submission 78382) | Freshwater microbial communities from Lake Fryxell liftoff mats and glacier meltwater in Antarctica - MAT-05 | ecosystem: Environmental > Aquatic > Freshwater > Ice > Liftoff microbial mat | place... | reverse complement strand
GGAGAGTGACCCACCGGCCCGGCGGGGCCGGGGATGATAATACCTTGCCCATCAGTGGTTTGTCGGCGCGGACTCGGTTCCGGGGGTGGGCAACTCTATCGGAGCACAGGTGGTCAAGTTTTGATGAGCGCCGAGGGGCCGAAGGCCTTGCGCGCGGCTTCAAACACGGCGGTGACCTGGGCGCGCTTGGAGACGTCGCCTTGGACGGCAATGGCCTTGCCCCCGGCGGCCACAATCGCGTCCACGGTCTTCTGCGCGTCGGCGGCGCTACTGGCGTAGTTCACGACGACGGCGGCGCCATCCTCGGCCAATCGCTTGGAGATCCCCGCGCTGATGCCTTTTCCGCCGCCGGTGACAACCGCCACTTTACCTGCAAATCGTTTCATTTTCGTTCTCCTCAGTTCGTCAGTTCGATGACTGTCTAACGGATGAGCTTGCAAACGATACGAATGCAACTTAACCGATTCTTTTTTTGAGCTCCCGCCGATACTCGACCCAAACCTTTTTGTCCAGGGCCAAGTAGGCAAACTTGCCTTCCCGGCGCGCGGTGACCAGTCTCGCCGATTCAAGCTCCTGCAAATGATGCGATAGCGTGGCCTTGTAAACGGGGAACTCGGCGGTAAGGGACTGGCATGCCAGTTCCGTGGCATTGGCGATGCGTTCCAGGATGGCGAACCGGCGCGGATCGGCCAGAGCCTTCGAGATGCGGTTGAAGCTGACGGGGTCCTTGGGTTACGAGGTATGGTCGTGGACGATCTTCCAGCCGTCTTTTCCTTTGCGCAGGATCAAGGTGAAGTGGCCGGAGGCGTCGCCCCCTCCGGCGGCGGTCCGGGTGAGATAGAACTTGCCGAGAACCATGGCATGATCGGCGCCGAGGGCGCGATAGCTCAGAACCTCGAATCGCAGTTTGCCCATCTTTTCGGGGGTGTTGTAGGTGCGCTTATAGCGGGCCAATACGGCATCGCGGCCGTGCGACAATTCTTTGCCAAGGAACGTGATCGACGGCGAGTTTTCGTAGGTTTCGACGAAGGTTTCGAGGTCGCCCCGGTTCCAGGCGGCGCTCTGAACCTCCAGCACGGCACGAGCGTCCTGAGCGTTGGCGGCGACGAGGGAAATGAACAGAAATGTGAATTTACCCACGCTGGAGATTATACTGTCTAGTTCGATGCAAGATTTGAAACAACCGGAGAGCGCGGCGGAATTGGCGGAGGTGTTGGGCGCTGAAAGCGCGGCCGGACATCGTGTGGAACTCGGCGGCCGTTTTACGAAAACGCGATGGGGCGGGCCGATTGGGGAATCAGACACCCGGGTCTCGACGGCCAGGATGACGAAGGTGCTGGAGTACGAACCGCGCGATTTGACGATATCGGTGGAAGCGGGAATGCCGTACGCGGAGCTCACGGCGCTATTGGCGACCAACAAACAGATGGTGCCGCTCGACCCGCCGTATGCGGGCAGCGCAACGGTTGGCGGCGTGCTGGCGGCTAATCAGTCCGGACCGCGAAGACGACTTTTTGGAACCGGGCGCGACTTGGTAATCGGCGTCCAGTTTGCGACCATGGCGGGAAAGTTGGTTCAAGCGGGCGGCATGGTGGTAAAAAACGTCGCGGGCCTCGACATGGGTAAGCTCATGATCGGCAGTTGGGGAACGCTGGCGGCCATTGCGACGGTGAATTTCAAGCTGATACCGCAGGACAAGGTGCGTCGGACATTTTTGCAGACGTTCGATTCGCCGACGGAAGCACTGGCTGAACGGAGCCGTATTGTGCAGAGCGTGCTGCAGCCGGCGGCGGTGGATCTGTTGAATCCGGCGGCGGCGGCGAAGGTGGGCAAGCAGGGCTGGGTTCTGGCGGTGGGCACGGGTGGGAGCCAGGCACTGGTGGACCGGTACTCCCGGGAGGTACCGACGGCGGAGGCGCTGGAGGGTGAGGCGGAGCGGGCCTTCTGGAATGGCGTGGAGAACTTCGCCGAGAATTGGCTTGTTGAAAACGCGGACGGCGCGGTGGTGCGGGCTTCGACGGCCTTGCAGGATTTGGCGGCGGCCATCGCCGGACACGACGAGCCGGTGATCGCGCGGGCCGCGAATGGCGTGGCGTATCTGTATCATGCGATGGCTCCGAAAGGGTTGGGCAAGCCGGATAAGTTCTGGCCCGCGCCGGGGGCGCATCTGGTGATGGAAGCGGGGCCCGCCGATCGAGCGGGGCTGACACAGTGGGCGGAGCCGGCGAGCGGTTTCGAGGTGATGGAGAAGATCAAGCAAATGCTCGATCCGCGAAATTTGCTAAATAAAGGACGTCTGTATGGCCGCATTTGAATTGACACAAATCGGGAATCACTCGGAAGCACCGCTGCAGAAGGACCTGGATAAGTGCGTCCATTGCGGGCTGTGTTTGAACTCGTGTCCGACGTACCGCGAGTTGGGCGTGGAGATGGATTCGCCGCGCGGGCGGATCTATCAGATGGCGCAAGTGGCCGAGGGCAAGACCGGGATCAGTGAGACGTACATTGAACACATGGAATTGTGCCTGGCCTGCCGGGGGTGCGAGAGCGCGTGCCCGAGCGGCGTGCAGTACGGCAAGCTGATTGAGGCGGCGCGGGCGCATATTGAACAGAATATTTCGCGGCCGTGGCACGTGAACCTGGCGCGGGACTTTGTATTTGGCTCGCTGCTGTCGTCGCGATGGATGTTGACCGTGGCGGGCGCGGGGTTGTATATGTACCAGGCCAGCGGTCTGCAAAAGCTGGTCCGGTCGAGCGGCGTTCTGAAGTTTTTCGGCCGGCTGCACGAGATAGAAATGCTTTCGCCATCGGCGGAGACGCCGTTCTTTTTCGGCCAGATCGGGAAGGTGTTTCCGGCAGAAGGCGAGAAGCGGTATACGGTGGCGCTCCTGGCAGGCTGTATCGCAAACATTAGCTTCGCCCGTTTGAACGAAGCAACGGTCAGGGTGCTGCAGAAGAATGGCTGCGAAGTCCACATTCCGAAGGAGCAGAACTGTTGCGGAGCGCTGCATGTCCACGCGGGCCGGAAGGACGACGCGCGGGCGCTGGCGAAGAACAACATTGACGCTACGCTCGACGGCAATTTCGACGCGATATTGACGAACGCCGCGGGGTGCGGGTCAACTTTGAAAGAGTACGACGAGTTGCTGGAGCACGACGACGCTTATCGGGACAAATCGCTGGCTTTTAAAGCGAAAATGAAGGACATCAACGAGTTCCTGGCGTCCATTGACATTCGACCGCCGGCTAAGCCGTTGGCGATGACGGTGACTTATCAGGACTCCTGCCACCTTTGTCATGGTCAGAAGATTCGAGTGCAACCGCGAAAGGTTTTGGCGGCGATTCCGGGGGTTGTACTGAAGGAGATGGCGTTGAGCGATTTGTGCTGCGGCAGCGCGGGGATCTACAACGTGGTTCACAATGAGATGGCGATGAGCCTGTTGAAGAACAAGATGGCTGCGGTGAACGCGACGGGCGCCGAGTGTATTGTGACGGCGAATCCGGGGTGCATGATTCAGCTCCAAACCGGGGCCAAGCTCCACGGAAAAGACCAGCCGGTGTTGCATGTTGTGGAGGTTTTGGATCGGGCGTATCGCGGTTAGCGCCGCTTCTTCCATTGGGCGCGCATCTCATCGTCGATGCGCTGGTTGAGGCCTTTGGGATAAGTCTTGTAGGGGCGATGCAGGTTGAAATGATCCCGTTCCGGGATGATCTCGCAGGCGTCTTCACGGCCTTTTTCGGCTAACCAGCCGCAGAAGAGGGACGACGCTTCATTGAGATGGAAGTTGTCCTCGGCCCCGATGACCAGGCGGATTTTGCCCTGGAGCTTCGGTCCCAGCGCCGGCCAGTTTTCCCGCAGAATGCGAGCGATTTCGTAGCGTTGCCAGTATTGACGGACATCGGGGGCCAGCGCGCCGGTGGCGCGGTTGAATAGCGGTAGCGGACGGCCATCGGGGCCGCGCGGCGAGAAGACCCATTCGAAGGACGCCAACTGACCGCCGATCTCTCCGGTAACCGTTTCGAGAAGTGAGAATTCCGCCATCGACATCGCGTCCTTTCCATTGAAGTGAACCAGATTCAGCGGCTTGCCGTCTTTGGTCAGGAAGGCGTTCTGGGTGGACTCGGGCGTCACGTCGATCCCTGTGAAGCTTCGGAAATCCATAGAGTCCGGTGAAGTCGGCCAGGCGCCGCCGAAGAAATCGGGATAGCGTACCTGGAGCCAAAGGGTACTCCAGCCACCTGATGAGTGGCCCGTGAGGAACCGTCCGGCGGGAATGGGTGCGAGGCGGAATCGCTGTTCGAGATAAGGTATCAATTCGGTGGTGAGCGCTTTGCCCCAAGGACCGTTGTTGACCGAGTCGGCGAAGACGTGATGACCGCCGGGGCAGTTACCGTCGAGGAATATGTGGACGGCCTTGAGTTTTTCTCCCGAATCAATGGATGCGGCGAGAGATTCGCCTTTGGTGAAGGCTTCTTTGTAATTGCCGCCGAAGCCGTGGACGTGATACACAGCGGGTAAGGGCGGGCTGTCTTTGGTGTGGCCGGCGGGAAGGACCACGCCGGCGCGCATGATTATCGGGCGGCCCCAGAAGGCCGTGAGGGCGGGGCTTTCGAACTCGACCGCCTTGCGGTTGGCGGTGTCCGAAGGCGCAGAGACTTTGGGCGTAACGGAGTTGAGTTCCAGAACTACCGGGGCGGCGTTGGCGGGATCCAGATTTTTTAGGATGGTAACGGAACTGACGAAGTCGCCGGCATCCTGGCGTTCCCGGGCAAAGGAGTGATCGGGATCGAGAAGCGCCATGACGACATAGTCGCCCTTTTCGGCCTTTGCGAAGGCCTGCGGGAAAGCGAGTTCATTGGGGTCCAACTCAATCGTTTGGCCTGGCTTCCAAAAGGGTATTTCCTTTGCGGCGAGCCAGACGCTTTCCGGAAAGAACCCGACGTGGATCCGTTCGCGGGCTGAGCTGCCTTTGTCGAGGAAGACAAAGAGGCGGCCGGAAGCGCCGCTGGGAGCGATGGACGGATTGAGAGTTACCCGGAAACTCAAGGGTTGCGCCGCGAGCGAACTGAGTGCCGCGGCGAGTAACACGAAAGGGCGCATTTAGTTACAGGGTAATAGAAATCAGGCGTCGCGCAAAACGAAGAGGAACGAGCCGTGGCGTTCGCCATCTTTCGCCGTGATTTTCATCGCTAAGCTGGGACGGGCGCCGCTGTTTTTGTTGGCCGTCGGATCGCCGGCGAACTGTATCTCGGTGGCAAGGGTTTTGGCGCCCGCGGCGGAGACGCGAACATGGACGTGGGCGCAACGGCCGCCGTAGGCGACAGGAGCCATGGTTTCGAAATGATACTCACCATTTGTAGCGCACGCGATCTGGCCGCGCAGGCGGAAACCGGCGTTGTCGTACTCACCCTTGTTATCGACGTGCCACATTTCGACGCGGGCTCCCTTTAGGGGACGGCCCTTAGTGTCGAGGACCTTTCCCGTAACACGCAGTGGCTCGCCGGCCATTCCGTCTTCGCGCAGCGAATGGCGCTCCGGCGCACCGGGTTTGTAGAAAGGGCCGAGGCCGGTATCTTCGGTTGGGACTTGATCTATCTGGCCGAACCGGGGGTACCGGAGAAGCTACTTGGGCCTGGAAAAGATGTCGCTCTGGTAAAGACGAAACGCGGCATGTTTGTGGCTTGGACAAAGGACGGCGGGATTGTCGCGCAAGCCCCGGGCACGGCGGCGGCAGAGGTTTTGGCGCCCATCGGCGGTTTTGTGGCGCTGGCTGCCCTGCCGGACGGCTCGGTGCTCGCAGCTTGGGAATCGCAAGGCTCGGTCAATACCAAACGAATCGAGTAAGACACACCGCGTTGCCGATTTCGATTCGTTTCGGCACTTCAGGCGAGGCATGGGGCCCTGGTTGGTAGCGTACTCCTATTTGAAAGCATGAGGAGATCCATCGCGGACGAGGTTCGGGACGGCGATGGTGTGGCATTCCACGACGGATCCAGTAAGTAATAGATGCCGGACGGCGGGCCTCCAGCGGGCTATTCTGAGTGGCGGTCTGAAAATTGCCGTTGATGTTCTTGAAGCGCACTTGCCAACGCTGCGTGGGACGAATTGTTCCAATCGAAGCCTTTCGTCTCGCAGTCCGATCCAATAGGATCGGCAGACATAGCTTTGGCGGCCGTGTAAACACGACTGCGCCCGTAGGCGAGAGGGCGACCTGTTTTTGGGCCAATCCCACCGCACTGCAATTTACATTTAAGGCCGTTAAGGAAGACCTTGACCTATCATGCGGTGGGTATCATGGCGTAGACTTTCGCTTCCCATGGAAAAAGCGGTTCGCATCCGGCCCATTCGGTGGTGACATTCCGGTCCTGGCTGATCTCCTTCCAGCGCCTGCCGGACGGAATGACGGGCCAGTTCGAGACGCGGTATTCGGCGCTCTGCGAACCAGGGTTTTCGGTTCCCCAGGCGGAGAAGTTGGCAACCACAACGACGGCGTCCGGGCTGCCGTGCGGGCCGCGCTGCCAGGCCACAATTCGGCGGCCGGGAGTGAAATCGAAGTGGATGAAGCGGGTGTCGTTGACTGAGAGCGCGGAGGAGGATGTTCGGAAATGGACGAGACGCCCGACGTATTCGAAGATACGGCGACGCCACTCGTCTTCCATGCGGCGAAAGTTGACGGGGTCTACTTGTTTCTGAGGGTGAACGGGAGGGAGGTCGTGTTGGTCCGCGAATTCCTCGCCGGCAAGGATCATGGGAATTCCAACTGCGGTCAAGAGGCAGACAAAAGCCAGTTTGATCTGCTTCTCTTTGTAGGCCACACGATTATTGTCGAGAAAATTGAAGAGACGTTCATTGCGAAACTTTTCGACATCGTGCGAGGTGATGTAGTTTACGGCTTGCGCGCCGTCGCGAAAGCCCAAGTTCCGACAGTCGATCATCTCTTCGACCAAGCGTCTGAAACGATTGTCACTCAGCCCCGGTCCGCCGAGAATAGCATCGCGGACGAGGCGTTTGAAAGGCTCGTTCCATAAGCTGTCGAGGCGGTTTTGATGGAGTAGATCGAGCGGCATGTCGAGTTCTTCGCCGACGACGAGGAATCGTTCGGCGGCGCCGCCGGAATTGGGGTTCTGCTCGTTCCAGCGCTTCATCCATTGTTCACGGCTGAGATCCTTGGCTTCCCGGATGAAGTCCCACTTGTTGAAGTTAACGACGCTGTCCATGCGGATGCCGTCGAGGCGATAGAAAGACATCCAATGGGAAAGGAAAACTTTCATCCATTGGCGGGCTGGAACGATGTTTTGGGTAGTACCGGATACGGGATCGTAGCCTTGGACCCGGTAGTTGTATTTCAGCAGTTTGCCGCCAAAGTCCTCGCGATTGCCCTGCTCCGGATCGCCGACGCCCATTTGGACATGGAAGTCCAGGAAATTGATGTTTTCCTGAGGTCCGCGGGTTGAGAAGGCCATGACGACGTCGGCGAAGAACCGGATGCCGGCGCGATGGCAGGAGGAGACCAGATTCACGAGGTCGGTGGTGGCGGTGGGCGACGCGTTTCCGTCGGGAAAGCCGAGATTGTAGTCAGCAGAGAGGTAATTGCTGGTGGCGTAGCCCCATTCGCGGCCAGCGAAGCTATCGGCTGGGGGAAGGAGTTCGAGGGCGTTGACACCGAGCACGGTCAAATGTGCCTGCCCGGCGCGGAGGGCTTCAAGCCCGCTGAAATTGGCGCCGGTTTCCGCGGGTTCAATGAGAGCGAGAACGTCTCGAAAGGTTCCGGCGCTGGTTTCTATGGCATTTTCCGTTGCCATGAGAGTCCAGCGGGTTGGCAGTTCGTAGATGACGAGTCGATTGTTGGGTGGCAGCGAGCCCATCGGGGCATCCCGCGTCCAGTCGGGCAGTTCCCCGCCCGGGTCACATGGAATGAGCGTGTTGCCGCGGAAGAGAACGACGCCGGCGGGGTCGCAGTCCTGGTCTGTATATGGCGTTGGCAACCGAGCGCTTTGAATGCGCCAATCGACGGTACTGGCGAAGGGGTCGGTGACGTCAATTTCCTGATTGCGCGCGGGTTCGGGAACTGAGTCGCGGACACGAAACCAGTAATGGTAGACCTGATTTTCGGCGAGGCCGAGGGTTCTGGCGTCAAGTTCCCAACGTTCAGGAAAGAGGGGCGACTGAATGAGAGTGTGCTCCTGGACGCTATGAAGAGCGGGCGAATTTCCGGGTGCGAGTATTGCGATTATAAGCCGTGGGGCTGGTTGGGTTATTGCGGGGCGCCAAAGCAGGAAATGGCTTGCTCTTCGCTCTAGAAGGTTTTGCATAGATACCTCCGTGAGCAGTTAGTGTGCCCTGGAAAAACGGCGCTGTCAATACGCGAGACGCGGACGGCAAAAAAGGATTAAGATGACAGGAACTATGAAACGATCTCCGATCACGCCAGTTTTTTTTGGCCTTATCGCGCTGGCACTGGTAACCGTATCGATTCCGGCGCATCAGGCGGCCGAAGAAAAGACCAGCGGCCAAGGCAAACTGCGGTTCCGCGTTGCCTACACGTCCTCTCATTTGCCGGCCGAGGCGCAGAAAGTGCTGAAAGCGGCGCACGGCGGGTTCGCCGTGGATCGCCGGAGCGGGAAGGGCGAGACGTACTTCGCGTTACCGGGCGCGGGGATTATTCAGATTAGCGCCGATTTGAAGAGCATCAAAATGCTACCGACCGCCGAGGAAATGAAGGGGACCAACATGCACAATGCGATGCTGTGGTCAGCCAGCAATGAGACCTATCTAACGTTCCCCGGGAACGCGGCGAACCGGGTGTTTACAACGAAACTCGATGGAACGCTGGTGCATACGCTGAAGCCGCCGACGGCCGAGACAGATCTCGGGAACGAGACCGCGAACACATACTTTAAGGGCAACGGACCATTCATCCCGACGGACGTCGAGTATTTGAACGGGCTGTTCTACATTCCGACGGGCTATTCGAAGCTCGATTACGTACTAACGGCGCGCGTGACGCCGGGTAAGAATTTTGACGCCACTTGGAACAAGCTGGCATTCGGCGGGCGCGGCACTGGCGTGGGCCAGTTCGGCACCGGGCATGGCGTGACCGTCAATCCGGGTAAGAAGCGCATCGACATTTCCGACCGGCCGAATTCGGAGATTGACCGTTTTACGCCGGAGGGTAAGTACCTGGAGACGGTCTCTCTCCCTAAGGGATCTTTCCCCTGCGACACTTATTATGACGGCCAGTATATGGTGGTTGGTGCGCTGCACGGCCCGGACCGGACCAAGGGCGCGCCGATTTACATCCTGGAAAAAGACAAAGTTGTATCCACGATTATGGCCAAGGAAGAATTGGGATTGGCGAACTTCCAGCACATTCACAATGCTGTCATCCGGAAGGTTGGAAAGAAGCTCTATGTCATCGCGCAGGCCTGGAATCCGGGCGACTTTGCGATTTTGGAGCAGGTGAATTAGTTATTCCAGGGGCAGCGCCGGATCAGGACCGGCGTCCTTCGGCGTTGTGATTGTGCGGATGATCTTGCGCTGGGTAACGTCTATGACGTGGATTTTGCCCTGGCTTTGAATGCCGGAGAAGGCGTATTTTCCGTCCTTGGTGAGAGTGAGGGAGAGCGGTTGGCCGTTGAGCGGGACGGTACCGGTTTCCTTGCGCATGGCCGTGTCAGCGAAGCCGACGGCCTCGCCGGTTTGGCCGAGGGAGTAAACAAGCGTTTTGCCGTCGGGAGTTATTGTGACGCGATTGGGGTAGATGGAAGTGGGAATCTCGCCGGTTACTTTGTTGGAGGCGGTGCTGATGATTGCGATCTTGTTGCTTTCGGCGTTGGTTAGGTAGATGGATTTGGCGTCGGGAGATAAGACGCCGCCCTGTGGATATTTGCCGGTGGGAATGAGTGTCGTTTTCCCTGTCGCGATCTCGATGGATGCCACGGTTCCGCTGTTAGTGTTGGATACATAGGCGCGATTGCCTCCGGGTCCGAATAAGACCATGTGGGGGGATTTGCCCTGCACATCGAACTTGCGAATTACCTTTTTCAGTTGGGGATCGACTAAGAGGAGGCCGTCGGGGTTCTCGATGGTCACGACGATTTGGCCGGTGATGGGATGGACAGCTATGCCGTGCGGGCGACGGTATTCGCCGAGGTCAATGACGCCGGTTTTAGTGCGGGTGGCGGCGTCAATGATGGAAATGGTGTTACCGCCTTTGCCGGCATATTGCATCCAGAGGATGCCGTTGTCGGTGATGTAGAGGGATTTGCCGTCAAGGGAGCGGACGATCTCGTGGGGGTAGGTACCGACTTTGACTTCACTGGTGCGTTCGCCGGTGGGCGAGTAGAAGCCGACCTTGCCGGCGATTTTCTCGACGACGGCGATAGGGGGTTGGGCTTGGAGGGTGAGGGTGAGGGTGAGCAGGAGGAAGAGGGCGCGCATGTTGCGGCTATGATATCGCAATGACGCTCGGCGCCAACGCGCGTGCTGTGAAACTACTGGCTAATCAGATTCGCAAAGAGCCGCACGCCGCCGGGAACGGCATAAGGCAGTTGGCGGTACCAAGCGTAGGCGCAGTAGATATAGAGACCTTTTCCGTGACGGGCTACCAGCCAGCCGCCTTTTTGCGGAGGTTGGCCGGTGTCGTGGGTTTCGAGTAAGGCCTTGTATCTTGGATCCCAGGTGGCTAAGAACTTCGAACCGCGCTGTTCTACCCAGCCTTCGAAATCCTTGGCGGTGATTTTGTTCGGAGTGTTGAAGACTGGGTCGGCGGGATCGAGGATCGTCATTGGCGAATCCTCTTCGCTGACTTCTTCCGGGTTGCGGCCCATGGAGTAGGAGTAGGGCCCGTAGTTTTTGTCGAACTCAGGCGTGTTGTATTGGACAATTAGCGTACCGCCGTTGTTGACATAGTCGAGCAGGCGCTGGTTGTACGTGCGTACGTCGGCGCGGACGGCATAGGCGCGAATGCCTAGCAGAATAGTTGTGTATTGATTGAGATTCGCGGTGGTCAGCGCATTTTTGTCCAGAATGTCCGCGGGAACTCCGAGTTGGCGCAGCCCTTCCGGAACGTCGTCGCCAGTCCCCGTTACGTAGGCGACCTTCAGGCCCGGCTTTACCTTCACGTCGATGGTGCGAACGAGATGGCGGGCGGGTTGGGACACATAAATTGAATCGTAGCCGGGTTGGGTGATCTCGTCGTGACTGGCGGTGTAGTCTTTGCCGTTGTAGGCGGCGGTAGCCTGGATGCTGGCGTCGCCGGCTTTTCTGTCGGCTGGGGCGGTCAGGCGGAACTTGAGCGTCGCCTCCTCCTTCTCCTTTTCGAATGCAAACGGCTGTTGGGGCGGTTCGGCGCTCCAGCCGGTGGGAATCGTCAGCTTTACCAATCCGGCGGCGCGGCCGTCCACGTTAGAACTGACCGTGCACTGTACTTCGTAGGTTCGGTTGGTCAGGGCGAGAATACCGGCTTCGGTGGCGAATTTGACGGCAATTGGCGGACCGACTGCTAGCGGCATTCGCTTTTCGACTCCCAGCGTATCGAGCGGGCTTACCAGGATAGGCGTTTCGATTTCGCCATCTTTGTACGTGATCGTCACGGTCAAGGCCGGCGGGGGCGGGGTCAGTTGATAGGCCGTCTCGCGGACGTTGTTGCGACGCCAGTGCGCCTGGGTGAGTGGAAAATCTGGCGGCACGGTTACCTGAAAGCGGCCGGGTTCGATTTGCTTCGCGATCAGTCCGCCGTTGAACTTTACCTCTTGGGCGTCGGCGCCATGAAGCCGCACTGATACGTTGAATGTTTGGCCGGGAACAGCCAGAGAAAATGTCTCGGCGGGCCGGAAAGGACTGGCGCTTGCGACCTTCGGTTCTACGCGAGCCTCTATTTGAAGGCCGAGCGCCAAGGCCAGCGCCTGATTGAGTTGAAGCACTTTTTGTGGGAGGTCGAGAGTCTTCGCGACTTTCAGCGCGGCGGCCAGGTGGAGCGCGGTGGCTTTCGGGTTATCGACTCGGAATGTTTCAACGGCCGCGGCGATGTGGCGGGCAAGTTCGGGGAACTTCGAGAGCCCGGTGTCGATACCGTCGAAGAAGCTCTGTTCCTTGCCGGTGTGGTTAGGATTTGTATAGTAGGAGGCGGTTGGGCCAGGGCGGGCCGTGGCGGCGCCGGCTCCCTGGGAGCGTTGCCAGCGGAGGCCTTCGCGGGCAAATTGCGAGTAGCTGCGGCCAAGTAGCGGATCGACCATGCCGTGATCGACTGTCAAGGTGGACTGTTCAATGGCATTGCGGTTACCGACGTAGATTTTGTCGGCTTTCCAGGGGGGCAGGCCATCCGTGATGAAGTTCGGATCGGCAGCGGCAATGAAGGCCTCCTGGGCAATGATTCCGGCTGCTTCGTGGTTGCCGTGGCCGTCGCGGGGCGTCCCGCTCCAGCGGGAGAGGATGACGTGGGGTTTGGTCTGGCGGATGACGCGGACGACATCGCGGAGAACTTCGCGCCGGTCCCATTGGCGGAAGGTCTCGGCAACGGTTTTCGAATAGCCGTAATCGACGGCGCGGGTGAAGACGACGTCAGCGCCGTAGTATTGGGCGGCGCGGAGGAACTCGACGGTGCGGAGGGCGCCAAGGCGATCGAAGAAGTCGCCGGTGACAAGGTTGGCTCCGGATTCGCCGCGCGTAAGGCTGAGCATCGTGACTTCGGCGCCGCGGCCGCGGCTGAGATACGTGATGGTTGGTCCGTCCTCATCGTCGGGGTGGGCGGCGATGTGGAGGACGCGGGCGGTGGTTTGCAGCTTCAGCAAACTGCGCCAGAGGCCGGCGGCGCCACGGTCTTCAGGCAGCGGGTCAGCCGCAAATAATGGCAACGTGAGAATACAAATCAGCCAGCGCATGGGATACTGATAATTGTACTGGCGGAACGGGCAATCGCTGGGGGATCCTGCAAGGGATTCGCTGGAGGAAAGTCCGGTCTCCGCAGAGCAGTGTGCCGGCTAACGGCCGGGGTGGCTCGCTCAAAGCGGGTTTTACGGAAAGTGCCACAGAGATTATACCGCCGCCCTGGTTCCGCAAGGAACTTAGGAGGTAAGGGTGAAAAGGTGCGGTAAGAGCGCACCGTGTTCGCAGCAATGCGAATTGCAAGGCAAACCCCACACGGAGCAAGACCAAATAGGGGTGAAGGGGCGGCTCGTCCCGTTCGACACCCGGGTAGGTTGCTAGAGCTTGTCAGAGATGACAGGCCCAGAGGAATGATTGCCATCTTTCTCCGGAAAGATACAGAAACCGGCTTACAGTTCCGCCAGTGCTAAAATCGAGATTCTCTCTATACCGCCATGCAACGTGCCGCTCGATTGCTTTCGAAAACCAAACTGCAAAACGCCCGGCTTGCTCCGGAGGAGTTCGCGGAAGCCGTGTGGCCGGCGGCGGTGGGTAAACGGCTGGCGCAGCGGACGGGTCCAGTGAAATTGTACGGCCGCCGGATGGTAGTGGACGTGGAGGATGCGCTGTGGGAAAAACAGCTCAGCACCATGTCGGCGCAGATCCTGACGAAACTGCAAATGCTGGCTGGGCCGGGGATGATTGAGTCGGTTGAGTTCCGCATTGGGATCCCGCGGCGGGGTCCGCGGGTGGCGTTGCCCTTTGTGGATGTGGACGACCGCGCCGACGGCATTGCCGATCCGATTTTTCGACAACTTTATTTGGCTTCGCGCGCCCAAAGTGAGCGCGATGAGGCGAAACGTATGAGGATTACCGCGTGAAGCTAACGGAAGAGCAGGTCCGCTATGTGGCGGGTCTGGCCAATCTGGCTCTGACTGAGGGCGAGATTCATCAATATGCTCATGATCTGAGCGATATTTTGACGCATATCGATAAGCTGAATGAGCTGAATACGGATGGCGTTGCGCCGATGGCTCAAGTGCTGTTTGAGTCGGGCGACTCGTCGACGCTGCGCGCGGACGAACCGCATGTTTGCCTGAGCAACGCTGACGCGGTGGGCAATGCGGCGATTTCAGGGCAGGGCTACTTCAAAGTGCCGCGAGTGATTGAGCGCTAACATGCAGATCCCTTCTCTCACAATTTCGGCAGTCCGCAAAGGGCTTGCGGAGAAGACGTTTAGCGCCGTGGAACTGGCGCAGGAGGCGTTGGCGTTTGCCAAGGCTGAGAACCCGAAAACGAACGCGTATTTGACCTTCAGCGATGACCGGGCTTTAGCGGCGGCGCGAGGCGTGGATGAAAAATTGGCCCGCGGTGAGGATCCGGGCTTGCTGGGTGGTGTGCCGGTCGGCGTGAAGGACGTCATCGTCACTCGCGGCGTGCGGACGACCTGCGGCTCAAAAATGCTGGAGAAATTCGTTCCGCCCTACGATGCGACGGCTATCGAACGGCTGGAAGCGGCGGGCGGCGTGATCCTCGGCAAAACGAATTGCGATGAGTTCGCGATGGGGTCTTCAAACGAAAATTCGGCCTTTGGACCGGTCCGAAACCCCGTGGCGCTGGACCGGGTACCCGGAGGATCGAGCGGCGGGTCGGCAGCGGTGGTGGCGCAGGGGACCGCGGTGGTTTCGTTGGGTTCAGACACTGGCGGATCAATCCGGCAACCGGCGTCATTCTGCGGCTGTGTGGGCGTGACGCCGACGTATGGGCGCGTTTCGCGGTACGGGCTGGTGGCGTTTGCGTCGTCGCTAGATCATATCGGGCCGTTCTCGCGGACGGTGGCCGATTCGGCGGCAGTACTCAGTGTAATTGCCGGGCGCGATCCGCGGGACGCGACCAGCGCATCCCACGCAGTCCAGGACTACGCGGCGGCGATGCAGGAGCCGTTGCGAGGATTACGAATCGGGCTGCCGAAGGAGTATTTCACCGGGCTGGCGAGTGAGATCGGCGACCGGATGCAGGCTGGCATCGACGTGCTGAAGAAGCAAGGGTGCGAGTTTGTCGACGTCAGTTTGCCACATACGGAATGGGCGATTGCGGCTTATTACATCATTTGTACGGCCGAGGTGAGCGCGAATTTGTCGCGGTTTGACGGGGTGCGCTTTACGACGCGGTCAGCGAAGGCTGAATCATTGATCGACATGTACAAGAACTCACGCGGCGAGGGCTTTGGCGCGGAGGCGAAGCGGCGCATCATGCTGGGGGCGTACGTGCTCAGCCACGGATACTACGATGCGTACTACTTGAAGGCGCAACGCGTGCGTTCGTTGATCACTCAGGATTTTGCGCGGGCGTTCGAGAAAGTGGATGCGCTCGTTACCCCCGTGTCGCCATTCCCGGCGTTTAAGCTGGGCGAGAAAACGAGCGATCCGCTGCAGATGTATTTGAGCGATATCTACACGATTACGGGCAGTTTGGCCGGCATTCCGTGTATGAATGTCCCGTGTGGACTGACCGCGGAAGGTCTGCCGGTGGGCATGCAGATTCTGACGAGGCATTTTTCGGAGGACCTTATGTTCCGAATTGCTCATCAGTACGAAACAAGTGGCGGCTTTACAGCCTCAAACTAGTTGTTAGGATTTAAGGAGAAAACGGTTATGGCATTTGCACTTCCTGAACTGGGCTACGCGAATAATGCGTTGACGCCCTACATTGACGAATTGACGATGGAGATCCATCGCGGCAAGCATCACAACGCTTATGTGACGAACTTGAACGCCGCGGTGACCGGTGATGCGGCGCTGGACGGAAAGACGCTGGAGGAGTTGCTGGAAAACAATCTGGCCATCGTGCCGGAGGCCAAGAAGGCGGCGGTTCGCAACAACGGCGGCGGGCATTTGAACCACTCGCTTTTCTGGCTGATCATGGCTCCGAATGGGACCGGCGGCGGCGGAGCGCCGATCGGGCAGTTGGCCGCGGCCATCGACGCGACGTTTGGCAGCTTCGACGAATTTAAGACGAAGTTCAAGGCGGCGGCGATCGGACGATTCGGATCGGGCTGGGCGTGGCTGGCGAAGAAGGCCGACGGAACGCTGGAGATCTATTCGACGCCAAACCAGGACACGCCGATGATGGACGGAAAGACCGCCATTATCGGGCTGGATGTGTGGGAACATGCCTACTATCTGCAGTATCAGAACGTGCGGCCGGGCTATGTGGACAACTGGTGGAACGTGGTGAATTGGAACACCGCGGAAGCCATTTACACCGGCACGTTTACGTTGACGTTCTAATTCGCTCCATTACCAGGCGCGCCGCGTTTTCGCCGGCGTGAAGCAATTCAGCCGGCTGCAACATTTCACGAAAGTGGATTTGCAGCCGGCTTTCGTTTTCGCTGATCCGGCAGGGGACGACGGGCCAGTTTTTCTTTGCAAGGAGTAGGATGAGGCGCTCGACACCAGGCAGCGGGTCAGCGGCCTGAAAGGCGGTTCCCTGGACGCCTTCGGGAAAGAGACCGAGCGGGCGATCAAGGTCCTTCAACATTGCGCGATAGCTGCGGGCAGTGAGCGCGGGATTAGTCCCGGCGAAGCTCACCGGGTAACAATGCAGGGCGTGGGCGACCCGTGGGAGGAGCCAATCGCCGGGCGATGGGATGGTGAGGGGGCCGAGCTTCCACGGGGGCCAATTGGCGGTGGCGATCCAGCGGACGGGCGGATCGGAAAGCTGATAGTGACGCTGGAGCTCAACGGTGATGACACTGCACGGATGGAGAATCCACAGGCCTTGGCGTTGGTAGTGGTTCGCGGCCAGGACGAAGCGCGGGGAGCGCGGGAGATTTTCATGTCCCGTCACTTCGGGCGGGGGTTGGAGGAGTTTGACAGACTCCCCAGTAAAGCGGGTCAGGGAGTAACGGGTGTGCCTGCCGATGTGGGGCGACAGGGCGAAGACCTGACGCCATGGGACCGGGTACTGCTTCAAACCTCGCGGCCCTTCCAAATGGATTTTGTACCGGTGAGGGTCTTCCACATGGAGTTGAGAGCGATGAGCTGGAAGACGTAAATGGCGACGGGGGCGAGGAGCGCGGCCGGTCCGCGGTACCAGGGAAACAGAATGACGGTGGGCAGGAGCGCGAAGATCATCGCCTGACGGTTGTAGCCTGTCAAGATTAGTAACACTAGAAGCGGAAGCCACGACGTGAGCAGAATGGAGGCGAGGACGACCTGAACGCCGGTAAAGATGTTCTCGCGCAAGAAGCGGAATGAGTTCTTTTCAAAGCCGCGGAGAATGGCTCCGAACGAATCGTACATACGGACGGCGCCCATGTGTTCCGCCCGGGTAACGCGTGTGCGAATGCCGTTGGCCGCCGCCAGTTTAGCGATGGCGACATCTTCGATGACGGAACCGGCGACAGCCGCGTGCCCGCCGATCTTCAGATACGCAGTCCGTTTCACGAGCAGGCATTGGCCGTTGGCGAGCCATTCGCGCGGCGGACGGGCGTTGACGCGGGAGCTGTTGACGCCGGTGAAGTAGAGCGCGAAGGCATAGGGCAGCAATACTTTTTCAGGCAGCGAGATGGTCTCCTGCCGGAGAAATACGCTGACCATTTCGAGCTTTTCTTCGACGGCGTATTGGAGGAGCGAAGGCAGGAAAACGCGGGCGTAATGCGTGTCGGCGTCGACGAAGAGGAGCCATTCGGATTCGGTAGCTTGCGCCCCGGCCATGCAGGCATTTGGCTTGCCGAGAGTGCCCTCCGGCAGGTCAGGCGCCTGGATCACACGCACATCCATTTCGCGGGCGATTTCGGCGGTGCGATCTTCAGAGTGATCGTCGACGACGATCAGCATGTCGTCGGGAAACGAAGCAAGCAGCTTGGCGATCGTGGCTTCCTCGTTGCGGGCCGGGACGATGATGGCGACCTCCGGCAATTGCGCGCCGGTGACGTAGGGAATTTTGGGCAGCCGCTCATAGTGGAAGCGGGCCTTGCGCAAAAGAAGAATGATTCCGATGGCGACGGCGATGGCGACGGTTAGAACAGGCATAAAGGCTCAGATACTTACTTTACGCAAGGTTGGGCCGCCGACGCCGTCGGGGAAGAGCTTCGTCTCTGTGTCGAGCTGCCACATGCCGTCGCCGTCTTGTGCGCGCGCTTCGACTGTCGAGGCGTCTGCGGCGGCTTCGATCTCTGCCGTCCAGCGTGTCCAGCTATAGGCAGAAAGAGGATTTTCCAGCGCCGCCGGCTTCCATTCGCCCCCGTTTATTCGGACATTCACCGCCCGAATTCCGCGGCTGCCGGCGTAAGAAACGCCACCGAGTTTGACCGTGTTTCGCTCCCGTCGTGCGCTGTCGATGTACGAAGCGATTTTCACCAGCGGTTCCTTCGTATAGCCGAGCTTGGGCCAAGTGCCGAAGTATGGCTTCGTAACAAAGGCGATCTCACCGAGCCATTTCACGTGCTTGAACCCGTAGTAGCGCGGGCAAAGGAGGCGTGTAGGGAAGCCATGGGCACGATTGAGCGTTTCTCCGTTCATTCCAACAGCGAGCAGCACTTCATCCGAGAAGGCATAATCCAATGGAAGAGAATCGCCATGGCCGTCGACACCGATGAAGGCAACTTCACTTATTCCCGCCGGCAGCCGGGCTCGATCCACGATTTGTTTCAGCAGGAAGCCGCTCCATTCGGCGGTGCCCATCAGATCGCTCTTTAGTGTATTTGAAACACAACGCAGCGTCACGAAGCGCTGCTGGCGCGGCAGTTGAAGGAGTTGCGAATACCGCAAAGCAGCGGTCTGGCGGCCATCGACCGTTATCCGTAGCGCCCAAGCGGCGGGATCTATGGCCGGGTCCACGCTGTTCTTCGACATCGTATAATGCTGGCCGATTTGCGTTACGGCACGCCGCACGCGGCCGGCTCCGAACGATTCCACTGGCGCATAGAATGGCCACAACGGTACAGGCTTCGCGGCGCGGAGAGCCATTCGCTCATCCCGCCAAAAACTCTCAGCGGCGACTCCCGCCGTCACGCCGCCCATCAGCGCCTGCAGCGCCAACCTCCGGCCGCCAGCCGGCGCGACGGGCTTAAACTGCAGCGCCAAAATAGCCGGAATCCAGAACGTGTAGCCGACATATCCAAAGACAAACCAATACACGACCGCCCCTCCGCCCACGGCCACAACCGAACGCAAACCCGTGAACATCGCACCCATCGACATCACAAATCCCAAAGCCGCCAATCCGCCGGTCAACGCAAATGGCTTCGCCCACGCGCCCAAATTGCCCAACAACCATACCGAATACGCATTTGGCGTTCGAGCCATGATCCACTCGCCAATTACCTCTGTCCACAGCGGACCGCCCAGCCAGTAGAACGCGGCGTAGTGGACTGCCAGCCCGATCGCCGTGGCGAGCGCTCCGCGTTGGATCAACTCCGCCAAAGCAAACGCCTTCCCAACACGCCTGCCGTGATCCCATATTTGCGCCACGCCGGAACCACGGCGCGGCGGGCGAATACGTCGTAGTTCATCTCTTCAATTTCGTTCAGAATTCCTTGGTAGACGCGTGCAGCGATCTCAACCGCAAACCGTCCTTCCGCTTTTAGCATTGGGATTCCCGGCATCGCTTGTACATAGAATTTTCGGGCTCTAGCCACGTTGAACTGCATCAACTTTACGAATGCCGCGGATCGCTCGGCTCGAATCAGTTCGTCGATGGAATAACCGAACTCCTCCATTTCCTCACCCGGCAAGTAAATTCGCTCACGCCCCAAGTCTTCGCCGATGTCACGCAAGATATTGGTCAACTGCATCGCGATACCCAGTTCTTCGGCGTATTTCAGCGCATCACCTTGGTAACCAATCACGTGCGACATCATTAGGCCGACGGTGCTGGCCACGCGATAACAGAATACTCGCAGCTCATCGAAAGTACGATACCGCACGTTTTCCAAATCCATGCGCATGCCTTCAATCAGCTCAAAGGCATACTCGGCTGGGATCGCATGGCGACGACAGGCCGTGCCAAAATGCTGCAGGATTGCCGGACCGTTCCCGCTGCCGCTGAAAACGTCCTTCAAGGCATCTCGCCATTGTTCAAGCTCAGCGCGGGCACTATTCACGTCGGGATTTTCATCCACTATGTCATCAGTCGTGCGGCAGAACCAATAAACGGCGTGGGCTGATGCCGCCAGATCCGGAGGGAAAAACCGGGTTGCAAAATAGAAGCTCTTCGACCCCCGCGCGGTTGCCTCGGCGGCCTGGCGAGCCCAATCCGGATCTATAGGGGCATCCGGTCGCATACGAGTTTTTCCACGATTTTTGCCGACGACAGCACGCCCGGAACGCCAGCGCCTGGATGCGTTCCCGCACCGCAGAAGAACAGGCCTTTTACATCTTCACTCTCGTTGTGCGGACGAAACCAGGCCGACTGGGTGAGGATCGGTTCAAATGAGAATCCGGATCCACGGTAAGTATTCAGTGTTGTTTCAAAATCGAGCGGCGTGAAGAGTCGTTCGGTTACCAGCCGCGCTTCCAATCCGGGCAGATAGTGCTTCTCCATGTAGGCCATGACACGGTCCCGGAACGGCTTCGCCTCGATCGTCCAATCAATACCGCTCAACTGATTCGGCACCGGCACCAAGGCGTAGAAGCAGTCATGACCGGCGGGCGCCATGGACGGATCCGTGGCGGTTGGGCGGTGCAAATAGATGGAGAAGTCCTCGCCCAGAACCTTGTCCTGGAAGATGTCCCGCAACAACCCTTCGTAGCGCTCGCCTAACAGAATCGTGTGGTGACGGATCTCCGGATACTGGCCGCGCGTTCCGAAATAGATGACGAACAGACCCATGCTGTAGCGCATGCGATCAAGTCTGGAGTCCGTCCAGCGACGCCGGCCGGCTGCCGGAATCATCTTGCGATAGGTGTTTGCGACATCGGCATTTGAGACGACGGCGTCGGCGGTTATCGTCTCACCACCCTCGGTCAACACTCCCACGGCGCGCCCCTCAACCGTCATAATCCGTTTCACCGGAGTGTTCAACCGGACAGTGCCGCCGAGTTCACGGAACAAACGGCCCAATCCCTCAACAACCGCGCCGGTCCCGCCCATCGCGTAATGCACGCCCCATTGCCGTTCGAGATGGTGAATCAGTGCGTAAATGGAGGTGGTCTGAAACGGGTTGCCGCCCACCAGCAGTGGATGAAAGCTGAAGACGCGCTGGAGCATCGGGTCCTTCACGTAGCGCTTTACAAACTGGAAGACAGTCTTGTACGACTGCAACCGGATGAGGTCCGGCGCGACCCTCACCATATCCATGAATTTCAGGAACGGGACATCGGAAAGCTCGACGAAGCCTTTTTGAAAAATGTCCTTCGTAGCGCGAATCATGGCTCTGTAACCGTCGACATCTCCCGGCGAGAACGCGGCTACTTTGCGTTCCGTTTCGTCCTCATCGCCGTTGTATTCGAAGTTCCGGCCATCGGGGAATTCGATGCGGTAGAAAGGATCCACCGGTACGATTTTCACGTAGTCCGAAGTGCGCTTCCCCGCCCCGGCAAACAGTTCGTCGATCATGAAGGGCGCCGTGATCACGGTTGGACCGGCATCGAAAGTAAAACCGTCCTGCTTGTACACGTAGGCCCGGCCGCCGAGCATATCTCGCGCCTCAAACAGTTCCACATCGTAGCCCCGCGTCGCTAAACGCACCGCTGTTGCCAAACCGCCGAAGCCGCTGCCGATGACGGCAACCTTACGCGAGCGATTTGCCATAGAGATTGTCTAACATTTCCTTCAGTTCCTCGCCCCGCGAGTGGAAGGCGCCAAGCGCGTCCCGGGTCCGTTGCATCTGGGATTCAAATGGAGCGCGCAGACGCAGGTCGCCGTCCGCAAGGTCGTCCATCAACTGGTACGCTACGCCAAACTCGTGGCCAAACCGCACCGCCGCCTGGCGCTCGGCGGGGCTCAGGGTGGCCCCAATGATTCCGGCCCTCGCGGCCAATGCGAATAGCGGGGCGGTCTTCTTCTCCGCTAACTTGCGGGCGGAAACACCACCGGCGAGATCCATCGCCTGGCCGCCGATCAAACTGTTGCAGTCCAGAGTACACAGGACCTGATGCTGGAACGCCACCATCGATTGCAAAGTGCATGGGTCGCAAATTCCTTCGACGGTCTGCCGAGCCGCGAGAGCTACCAGGCAGAACGCGGCGAGGATCCCGTTCGACTCCCCAAACTCACGATGAACCGCCGGCCGGCCGCGGCGAAATTTCTCGTCATCCATACAGGGAAGATCATCGACAATCAACGACGCGCAGTGCAGCAGTTCAACGGCGACTGCGCCGCGCATAATCAAATCGATGTCCCCGCCGGCCATGCGTCCCACGCGAAGCGCGAGCATCGGGCGCCACCGCTGACCGCTGCCCAACACGGCGTATTCCATTGCCTCAGCGACGGCGGAAGCCCCGGCGCAATGCCCGCCGCGCAAAACATCGCGCAGGGCATCTTCCACCATCATCTTTTGCGAGTCAATCGCCACGGCCACGACGGAGGTCACCATACTTAGAATATAGATGACTCCCCGCCGTTAACCGGCGCTAAACTTTTTTCAGCGCTGAATCGCCATCGTCACCGCGGTACTCTCCACTCCGGCGACGATCACTGTAAGCGGTACCTCGTTGCCGGTGGCGGCATCGGTTGGCACGACCGCATTGATCTGGTACAGCCCCGCGGAACCCGGCGTGAGACCGGCAAACGAGATCGCCGCTTCCGCGCCGCCGATCACTACGCGGACCGGATTCACGGTACGCGAGAGTTGGTTTAGCGGCGCCGCCACTCCGGCCGCGACCGGAGGCGAAGTCGGCCCCAATCCACTGCAGTAAATTACGATCGTGTCGCCCGGCCGCGCGGGCGCTCCCGGCTCCGCATAGGTCTGCGCGCCACCGGCCCGAACGGCCAGAATGACACCCTGTCCGACGCCGTTGTTGTTCTTGGAGAAGACACCGGGCTGGGCGGTGCCGACAACGATCCGCTCCGGAGTACCCAGCATTTCACGCTTTCGGACGACGATTTGCTGCTCGGAATTTAAGGGCAATCCAAATGGTACCTGGGCGTTGATCTGTCCGTCGCTCACGAACAGCAGCGGCAGCGCCTCACCTCCCAGGAGCACTTCTGTTCCGGCCAGTTCGGTGCCTAGCGGAACGGAAGTGGCGGCCTGTGACCGCTCCGCCAAGTCGGAACCGTAGATTGAGATCAACTGTCCGGGTGCAACCAGCGGCTGGGCTACAAAGCTCGCTCCATTTACAATCGCTCCTGCCGCAACCTGTGGACCGCGCACTCCCGTGGAGGTCTGGACAGATCCGGTCGCCGTCTCGCTCGCGCCGAGTTGCAGTTTGGTCCCCTGCGAATACGCGGCCACGACGCGGACTGAAATATCGCCGGTCTGGTTCGCGGGCGGGGCATAGTTCCCTTCCCACTCGCCGTTGGATACGTGGTTCATCTTAATCACGCTTTGCGTGTTCAGCACTGTGAGGTTAGCGCTTGCCGTACCCGCGGATTCCGGAATATGGGGTCGGCCGCAGCCATCCACAATCTTCGACCGCACCCGTACCGTTTCACCCGGACGAACGGAGAACCGCGGCTTTTGCAATGAGGTAATTTCGGCGAAGAGGTTTTCCGAACCGCAGCTCGATGTTTCCCGCTCCCCGAGTTTGTTCGTGCCGCCGGTTTGTGCGGCGGTGACAATGCTTAGGATGGAAACCGTGCGCACCGTTTTGGCCCGGTCATTAAATACGAAGGTAATTGTCCCGGTACGAATCCCTGGCGCCAGTTTCGAGAGCGCCGGAAAGACCCGTATTCTGGCCGGCGAATTCGGAGATAGACTACCAGTGGTAGGGACGTGTTCGAACCAGTTGTTGCCATCTAACGTCGCCCGCGCGGAGCTGTATTCAATCGGCTGGCCACCGCTGACCGTCAAAGTTAGAGTCGCCGATCCCGGTTCGTCACCGGCAGCCGCCGTGAAGACAACACCGCTCGGCGAAACTTCCGGAACAGCTTCGCTGTTTGCGGGAAGCACCCGCAATGCAACCGTTGCGAGCTGTTGCCTGTTGGCGGAATTAGCCGAACTCACGGTTGCCAGAGCTGAATAGTCGCCCGGGGTCAAACGCGACGCGTCTACGCCAAACGAAATTTCCGGGGCTTTTTGTCCACTCACACTGCTCCCCGACGTCGTGTCCGGCGCCATTTGAAGCCAGTTGCCGCCGCTGAGTGTGCGCGCCGCTGCCGTCCAACTCATGGCTCCCAGCCCCGTGTTGATCACGGTTACCGGCTGCGCCACGGGGTTTCCCGATCCCGAGACCGCGATAAAACTGAGCGCTGAGGGAGCCAGCAGGATTGACGAGTTGCGATCTGAAACCGCCAATGATGCAGGTAATGTTACCGCTTGTCCGCCTTCTCCGGTAACACGGATAGACCCGCTGTATGTGCCGGGCGCCAACGATCCGGGTCGAATCGACAACTCGACTAGTTCCGGATCGTTGCCCGCCACAACACCAGAATTGGCATTTGGAGTGATCCACGGCGCCGTCGACTCCACTTGAAACGCGATCGTTCCGCCGCCGCTGTTCCGCACCAACAGGCGGCCGGATTGGGCAGCACCGCCCGTGACACTGGCAAACTGCAAACCTGTCGAACCCACCTTTAGCTCGGGCGGCGGAGCGGGAACCACTTCCAATTGAATTGTTACCTCGCGGATAGGCGGGTTCGCATTGGGCGCACTGAGAGTTAAGCGCGCCACTGACACAGTTCCCGTAAACGCGCCGGGCACGGGCAGACTCTTGGCGATCGCCGCAACCTTAATCTCGCCGGGCATTACACCGGTCGCAGGCGTCACTCTGGTCGCGCTCCGTATGATTTCGTCGCCGCCCGGAATCAACGAAGTCATCCTTGCCTCATAAGGTACGCCGTCGAGCGATGTCTGCAACGCCACTGTCAATTCCTGCTGCGGCAGTGTCAATGTTCCGTCGGCTTCCAGCAGCGCGCGGAACGTCAGCGAATTCCGATTGATCGAAAAAGCCGGAGCCTCCGTCAGAATCGCGCGAATGCGGTCGTTTTGTGTATCAGCGATCAGTAACCGCCCATTGCCGTCAAGGATCACCGCCTGCGGGCCAAAGAACACGGCAGCCTCCGGCGGTCCGCCGTCACCTGAAAATCCCGTCGCGCCTGTCCCCGCGATCGTGCTGATTACGCCGAATGGATCGACCTTTCGAATGCGGTTATTGTTGATGTCCGAGAAGTAGATCGTGCCGTCCGGCCCCAACACCGGCGATGTGCGCTGACTAATCGCCGCGCTACGAGCTGGGCCGCCATCTCCGCTGAATCCGTTTACTCCGCTCCCCGCAACTGTTGTCAAGATTCCCGCCGTGTCGATTTTGCGAATCCTGAGATTGTCGGCATCGCAGAAATAGATATTCCCCAAACGGTCCGGAACAATGCACCAAGGCACGTTGATCAACGCATCCGCCGCCCGCGTTCCATCGGGCGAGAATCCTCCGTTGCCTTTTCCAATCACCGTGCGCACCCGCCCGTCAGTTCCAATCCGTCGAATGGCGTGGTTGGCCACGTCACCCACCAGCACCGCTCCCGATTCCTCAACCGCAATCGGCACGACGCTGCTAAACGTCGCCTCCAACGCAGGCACGTTGTCGACAATTCCGCCCGCCCGCTGCGCACCGGCGAATCGCGTAATTCTACCATCCGTGCCAATCCGCCGAACCACATTCTCGCCATTTCCCGGCTGGGTGAAATAGACGTTCCCGGGCTTATCAACCGCTATTCCCAATGGCCTGTCAATTCGCGCCTGCACCGCCGGACCGTTGTCGCCCGAATACCCCGGAGTTCCACTGCCGGCAATCGTGCTGATTCGCCCATCGGTGGAAACTTTCCGAATCCGGTGGTTGAAGGTGTCGGCAATGTAGAGGTTGCCCACGCCATCAATCGCCAGCGCATAGGGCTGCAGCAAATTGGCGGTTCGAACAGGTCCAAAATCGACGAAGGTCCGGTTCGATCCGTTTCCAGCTACGGTTGAAATGGTTCCGGCGGCGTTTATACGCCGGATGCGCCGGTTGTTCCGGTCCGCGATGAACAGATTGCCCGCGGCGTCGGCGCCCAAGCCTTCCGGCGAGAGCAACGATGCCGACAGTGCCGGGCCATTGTCTCCGGCGAATCCGGCCACAGCGTAGCCCGCCACGCCTGAAATTCGGCCATCGCTGGCGTTCACCTTCCGCACTGAGTTGCCCGTCACACTGGAGATGTAGAGGTTCCCCGCGGCGTCAACACCAATCGCGGCCAGTCCGCCCAGCCCCGCTGAAACCGCTGGTCCGTTGTCTCCGGAGATTTCAATCGATCCATTCCCCGCTGCCGTTTCGATCACGCCCGTAGTCCGAATTCGCCGAATCCGAATACCCGCGGCGTCCACGAAATAGACGTTGTCCGATCGATCGCAAACAATTTCGAACGGTTTTCCCAGCGCCGCGCGAACCGCCGGTCCGTTGTCCCCTCCGTACGCAAACTCACCGTTACCCGCGAAATTCGTTATCCGCCCATTGGGGTCGACCTTCTTGATCTGATTGTTGAAGTGGTCGGATATGTAAAAATTACCGCGCGAATCTACAGCCACCCCATGCGGGTAATTCAACGGCGCTGCCAGCGCGACGGCGCCATCGGTTGCGTTGCCGATCACGCCATTCCCGGCGACCGTTGTGATCGTACCGCTCGAATCCACTTTGCGAATCCGCTGATTCGTCATATCGGCGATAAACAGGTTGCCTTGCCGGTCAAACGCCACCTGCCGCGGCGTGTTCAGCGATGCTTCCTTCGCGGGTCCGCCATCGCCGGAAAATCCTGGACGTCCGTTTCCCGCAACAACGAACAGGATCCCATCGGCTCGAAGGCGCATCACCATGTTGTTGTCGGTATCGATGAAGTACGGCTCGTTCGTCGCCGGGTGGACCGCTATCGAACGCGTTAATCCCAGCGGCGCTTGTAGCGCCGCTTTGCCGTCGCCGTCGAAGACGTAACCGGTGCCAATGACGGTCGTGATCGTTTGTCCGGCGCAAGCGAGCCCAGCTAAACAAACCAAGGAAGTAAAGTGTTTCATATTCGCCGTCCTCTGATCTTGCAACTTAATCGCCATTTCGTGCATCCTAATAATGACACTAAAGGGGAGTAGATCACTCTTCCGTCAGCCCGTCAATACGGCTCGTCCTGTTTCAAAAGACCCAGGACAACCCGGGCTCCGGCGTGACATTGAGTTCACGGATCAAGACCTTTTGTGCCAACTGCCTTGCATCGCGCCTGCAGTTGACGCAAAAGGTCTTTTTGTACGTAAGGAGAGAACAAAACCATGAACCGCCTGAAAACCTATCTTTTGCTCGCCGCCCTGACCAGCCTGCTTCTGGTCGCCGGCCAGGCTATGGGGGGCCGCGGTGGTCTGATACTCGCGCTCGTCTTCGCCGTCGTAATGAACGTGGGTTCCTACTGGTTCAGCGACACAATCGTACTCCGAATGCACGGCGCGCAGCAAATTACCCCAGCCGACTCCCCCGAAATATTCGCCATGGTCCAGCGTCTGGTCCTGAAGGCTAATATCCCTATGCCGAAGCTCTACACCATCCCCGACGATTCGCCGAACGCGTTCGCCACCGGTCGCAGCCCGGCGAAGGGAGCCGTCGCGATGACCGAGGGCCTTCTGAAATTGTTGAGCAAAGACGAACTCGAAGGCGTAATCGCTCATGAACTCGGTCACATCGCGCACCGCGACACGCTCATTATGACCGTGTCCGCCACCATCGCCGGCGCGCTCAGTGCGCTGGGCAACATGGCGATGTGGGGAGCCATGTTTGGCGGCCGGTCCCATGACGACGAAGAGGGCAGCCACCCCGCCGCCATGATCGTCAGTGCAATCGTTGCCCCCTTTGCCGCGATGCTGATCCAGATGGCCATTTCCCGGTCGCGCGAATACCTCGCCGACGAGGCCGCCGCGAACTACTCCGGCAAGCCTTGGGCCCTCGCTAGCGCACTGCGTAAAATCGAAACTTGGAGCCACCGTATTCCCATGGCGTCCGGGTCGCCCGCCACCGCTCACATGTACATCTCCAATCCCTTTTCCGGCGGCATGGCCAGCCTCTTCAGCACGCATCCGCCAACCGCGGAGCGTATTGCGCGGCTGGAACAAATGGGTCGATTGGCATGACAACGGCGGCGCTGCCCGACGTCGCGCTGTTTCCCTTTGAGCAATATTGGTGGTTCTACCTTGTGTTTACGGCGGGGGTTTTGCTGCTGCTCGTCATGGACCTCGGTCTGTTTCACCGCAAGGCCCACACCGTTTCTTTCAAGGAAGCCGGCTTGTGGGTCTTCGTCTGGGCCGCGCTGGCAATGCTGTTTTGTTATGGTCTTTACAGCTTCTCTTTGGACGCGTTCGCGCATGATGCGCGCCTGCTGGCGGTGCCGGGTTTCGAACCGGTCGCTGCCGCCCGCCAAGTGGCACTCGAGTTCTTAACAGGCTATGTCCTGGAAGAATCGCTCAGCGTCGACAACATGTTTGTCTTCGTTGTTGTCTTCGGCTTTTTCGGCATTCCCCAACAATTTCAGCACAAGGTCCTTTTCTACGGCATTCTCGGCGCACTGATTTTCCGAGCCATCTTCATCGCCCTTGGCTCAGCGTTGCTCCAATTTCAGTGGATGATCTTTGTTTTCGGCGCCATCCTCATCATTACAGGGCTCAAAATGATGTTTAGCGGCAACGCAGCGATAGATCCGAACGATAACCGCATTCTCCGCACCGTTAAGAGGTTTATCCCGATTACCGATTCGCTCCACGGCCCTCGCTTCTTCGTAATGGAGAAGGGCAAACGCTTCGGTACACCCCTCCTGCTCTGCCTCATCTTCCTGGAACTGACGGATATCCTGTTCGCCGTCGATTCGGTGCCCGCAATCTTCGGCGTCACCAGCGAACCGCTTATCGTGTTTACGTCCAATATCTTTGCCATCCTCGGCTTGCGAAGCCTGTTCTTCCTCCTCGCCGGCGCCGTGCATTTGTTTCACCTGCTGAAGTATGGCCTTTCAGTCGTACTCATCTTCGTCGGACTGAAAATGGTCTGGTTGAACAAGTTATTCAACGGCCACTTTCCGATTGCCCTTTCGCTCGCCATCATTCTGGGCGTGATCGGTGCGTCAATCGGGCTTTCGTTGCTGTTCCCGAAGCACCCCGACGAAGAGCCGGCCATCTGAAGGCCATTTGGGCTGATTTCCGGCCCTTACGAAGACCTGCCCTACCCGCGCCTTCGTTGCGTCCGAAAGTTCCACGCGAATTCGCCGAACCTCTCCCGTCTTAGTCTCCGGCTTCGAATATAACTAGGTATACCGCTTACAAAACCCTTCGAAGATCTCCTCCAACTGTGTAACGGACCGCGATAATTCCGGTTAACTTGACCAATTTCGGCGCCAGGAACTGTCGCGCTAGCCTCCCCCCGCCCCAATGGTTCCAACGTGGTCCTCGCCGTCAAGGGTACGCTCCGCCGCGCCTATTGGCGCGCCCCTGACCGCTCCGGGCCACTTTGGAACCGCTCCCGCTAGGGGGAAGACAGCGTGATTTGGCCAGGGGGCGAATGTGGCGCTGACACAGGGAATATCGTCGTCCGTTACACAACTGCGCCGAAGTCCCGTCGTACTTGACCAGTGTAACGGGTCGCGATCTATTGCGCCAATGACGGCGGAATTGGTCTTGCTTGGCGCCGGGATTTATCGCGCTTGTCTCCCCCGTGCCGATCCTCTCAAAGTGG